>Ga0172371_10006132_pt1 | contig 17584 bp, 14 predicted proteins | sample Lak12m_FD_114543 | JGI IMG/M metagenome (GOLD analysis project Ga0172371, IMG submission 114543) | Freshwater microbial communities from Kabuno Bay, South-Kivu, Congo - kab_022012_12m | ecosystem: Environmental > Aquatic > Freshwater > Lake | place: Democratic Republic of the Congo: South-Kivu...
GGTTCAACTTAGCGTTATTCGAGAGAATATCTATCGATTAGCGTTAAGGTTCCAAGAAAATGCGCATGTCCAAATTCGTATCTGATCATGGCATACTTTTAGGGATGCAAACCGCTGGCGTCTCCACGAAGGAAGCGCGCCAGCGGTTGAAAGATTATTGAGGTCGGATGGTGAATAAGCTTCCGGCGCTATGACCTTGCACTTCTGGGAAGTATAATTGCCAAGCTTTAGCAGGGATGACCTGATATTCACCTGCTTGCAGGGCAGTGATTGTATATGTCAATTGATAAGACCCGGCAGGTAAGTAATTAGCCGTCCAAGTAATATGATCATCGTAAATTTGCTCTGGATTGAATAGCCACCAACCCCAGCCTTTTGAAAATGGTTGGCTTGGATCATAAGTCACAACCGCTTCTGGTTCACCCTCTAACCCCTGTTCGCTGGTCAATAACCGAGTGTCCAAGATCTCACTACCAGCCGGGATGAAATCTTCTACAGCTAGGTAATAGATATCGTTTGGTAAGATGAGGCTGATCTTTACCTTTACTCTCTCCCCAGCCTGTGCGCTATCGATTGGAGTACATTCCTGTTCAAGGTTATCCGCAGATGCTGGATATTGACAAAATGCTTTTTCAATACTTAATCCTTGCGAAAGAGTGGTAACCTGATCTGCAAACTGATAAGCTTTCAGGGATGTGCTGTAGTATAGCCGTCCTTGACCAGCGTCACGCCTGATCACTAGAGAATTTGGGTATTCACTATAGAGACGCTGTCCTGGGATCTGCACTGTGACAGGATTGAGTTGGTCAACGCCGCTGGCTTGCCCTTCTGCAATTGGGTTTTGATTCAATACAGCGTCAAACGTGAAGTCTCCGCCTAGTTCACCGGTACCCTTCATGACCTCGTTTAGCGCAAGCAATATCCAAGTGGTTGTATAGGTGCTTGACCATGCACCTTCAGCGCTACGATGTGCCATCAAATACCGAATTGTATCGGTTACCAGGGGTGAGCCTGGGTCGCGTTGAGCGAGGGCATATAGGACAACCGCGGTGTTGGACAGCGTTGTGTGCATATTTGATTGCGCAAATAGTAAACTATCTTCACCAGAGATGAAATCCCAATGAGCGCTTGAAGCAGAACGGATTGCACTCGTCTCTAATTCTGAAAGGATGGTACGCGCCTGATCATTATCAGCAATGAGGCTCTCCAACGTCAAAGCCAGCAATGATTGCGCCCATGGATTGAGCTGATTTCTCTGCTGATAAAGTTGGTTTACTTGATCAATATCGGCTTCGCCTACACTCGATAATGAATATTGGATGAAAGTTAAGCGATCGAGATCGGTGATGGTTTCGATGACGGGTAACTGGTCGCTTCCTTCAACTGGGGTTCCTGTAAGGTAATTTACTGCTCCTTGAACAATCTCAATCGGGATATCAATACCAGCAGAACGGGCTCTACTTAATCCAAACAGGACGTAAGCTGTAATATATGGATCACTCTCTCCACCTTGCCACCATCCCCATCCGAAATCCGGATTTTGACGCGCTTTTAATCGAGTTATCCCTTGGTTGAGCGTTCGATTGAGGCGCGATTGGAGCTGATTGGCTGGGATGCCAAAATCTTGCATGGTACGTAAAGTTTCGAGGTTAGGCAAGAAACTTGAAAGGATTTGTTCGGTGCTTTCAAATGGATAGCTTTCTAAGGCTTCTAAGGAGTTCATCATAGCTGCTGCTAATGAAGGCGAGAGTTCGACATCCAACTGGCTGCCTTGCGCATCAAACGAGCGTGGAAGACTGACCAGTTCTGTGATATCGCCTCCTTCATCCATGCTACCCGAGGTGCGGTAAGTTTGTGGAGCTGTGAAGCGGAGAACGGGTAAGTCGCCTAAAGTTGGTTTTGCTGCATCCTGGTAATCTTGTCCATTCCCATCTGCAACACCCTTTACAGAGAAAATTAGCTCCACTTGATCTACGTCTTGGGCAGTCCCCCACCACTCAACACGTGCACGATTTTGAGGCGCTAAGGAAATCTTTTGGTTTTCGACATTGGGATCATCGATTTGGAAACCAGTGGCTTGTAGGGATACCTCCGCTTGAATGGGTTCATCGGTATTATTATTTACTACCGCAGCTAGCATACTATGATCGCCAACGACAAAGAAACGTGGTGTGACTGGGCGGATGAGCAGATCCTTGCTTGTAATGATCTCTCCATCTGCCTCGCCTACCAAGGTGCTGGTGGTTGTGCCACGGGTATCGATCTTCCATGTGGTGAGTGAATCGGGCAATGTCAGCTCAATTTGAGCTTTTCCATCTGCGTCGGTGTTCACTTCAGCATTCCAATATGCGGTGTCCGGGAAACTCTCTCGTACGACGAGTGCGCCAGCGAAGTCCCCGCCACCACCCAGACCACCGGGTAGATTTGTTTTTCGATAAGTATGAGCTGCTAAGCTGATACTTGTGTCGATTCCATTGGGCGCTTGACTGTAAAACGCTTCGACAATTCCGGGAGCATTCGGCTCGGCTATCGCTAAAGCGGCTAGATCGATCACCGCTAAAGAAAACTCTCCTTGAATAGGCTCGCCTAGAGAATTATTCACTTGGATTTCTATGCTCACTTCATCCCCTGGTCCAGTGGATTCGGGTTCACGGCTCAAGGTAACTTGTAACGTTTGTTCGCTAGGTTCAACGGGAATATTGATGAATCCTTGACGGAAATCAGGGCGACCCTCCTCGCTCTGACCTATTAGAGTAACTGAAATATATACATTGGGCGCCTCTTCAGATGTCAATGGGATTTCAATTAACCTCCCTCCAGCGGGGATTGTGCTCACTTGGTGGTTCATCACGATGCTTCGTTCTAGTGTAATTAAAGCAGAAGCTTCATTCCCCATTGGGTTTGGTATAAAGATCTGCGCGCTTTCACCAGGCTTATAATTTTCTTTATCCGCAGTTAATTGTAGTCTTGAATTCGGTACATTGGGCCAAACTGGTTGACCGGCGCCTCCTACCCATATCAAGACTTGACTACGGGAGCTCCCCTGTGTGGATTTAATGTCTAGAAGAAAAGTACCTGCTTCTGTAGGGGTAAATGATAAGCTAGCTTTCCCCTCATCATTGGTGGATACGTCTGTGCTGCTAATTAATGTGTATTGTGCTGTAAAGGTGGGTTGTTCGAAGGATCGTTCGGGGGGTGGATCCTCGCGTAACCAGGTCACTTTCTGAAATTCTGCTTTCAAAGCATGGCTTCCGTTGGGTTTTCCATCCCAATCTGCTGCCAGGAGTTCAAAATTTATCTCTTCATCAACGCGACTAGCCCATGTGTCTGGGTGAATACCGATATAGAATTGATCTGGATGTACATCGGCATAGTCTCTTGCTGATACTGGTAAACCACTCTCATCTTCAGCGGTAATCTCCAATGTATAACGTAAGAGTTGATCCTTTAGATCAGTGGGAAATTCAAGGTTAAGGAGCCCACTTTCATCAGTCTGCCCTTTGCCTTCGGATATAAGCTCACCGAATTGGTCGGATATATCGGGCATTGTAAATGCATCCAACCAACTGGTATCTATTACACCGACCTGATAACCAGGAAGGGTAAATGTACGTGGATAGGCATATAACGCCCATTTCAAGGGCAGGTTGCTCACTGGTGCATCGAAGTAATAGCGCGCATTGATCGTTGCTTGCAGTTTTTCTCCGGCGAGGATATTCTTTGGGGAGAAATCAACCGCTAAGTTTATCTCGGGTTTTCGATAACTTGCGACCTGAAATTGAATCCCCGATTCACTTTTTTCCGATGCGAATAAGTTATAATTGCCGGTTTGAATATCGGATGGGAGTTCGTATTCACCATGCGCTGTACCAAATGCCGAGAGGGGTAGCTCAAAGGTGGTGATGATTTCTCCATTTGGATTACTTAAACTGATTGGAAGTGTATCTTGGTGGGGTAAAGTGTAACGGCTATTATGGGCTTGGCGTGCAATTGCGCGGAAATAGATTGTTTGTCCTGGTCGATATACTGGTCGGTCGGTATAAAAATAGACCTTTAAACCAGGGGTTTCAGGATATGCAGTAATCCCGAAATCCCAGGGACTAACTCCTAAGTTCCAGCCAGAAAGTGCAACCCCAAATGTATCTTGTCCGGGTTGATCGGTGATTGCGTAGTAACGTAAATATGGGTCTTCTCGTGCTTCGAAACTTGTTTTGAAGACACCTTGCTCATCTGTGCTACCTTCTGCGATGATTTCTCCGTTTTCGTTATAAAGGGAAATTGGAGCGTTCTTAAGCGGACTTCCGTCACGTAAGTCTATCGCCCATATGAGAGCATCGCTACCGCTGGTCTTGATGGTCATTTGAATATTGCTTACCGCGAGTAGATATGGTCCGGGGTAGATCTGGGTTTCATCAACATCAAAGCGGAAGAAATATATCCCGGGTTCCAGCGGGCTTTGATTGGGTGTCAGGAACAAATCTACGTTCTGCGTATCATCGGGAGGTAGATCAAGAGATTGCTGCCAAGATGACTGATTTGGGTTTTGATAATTATTTCTTAATTCATACCCATTTGGTCCCATCATAGTTTTGAAGTCCTCGATGGGAACCGCTCCAACGGTCAAGGGGATAAAAGGGATATTCACCGCTTGGACTGAGATACTTGATTCCTGGGGCGTAAGGAAGATCATATCAGCTGGAACGGGAAGGATAATATTCGGGTTAACCGGGCTTGTCCTAAAATTGAACTGGTAATCTTGTCCTAATTTTCCACCCCATATATCACTGATTTCCCCAGATATGGTTAAGGTATAGTCGGTGTTTGGTTCTAAAATTCCTCCTATTCTTAACTCATTGATTTCCTCATTCCACCAATTATTGATGATGCCGATTGATGGTTCAAGGCTAATATATTCGCTTTGGTCTGATTTCATCAGTGGCGAACTAAAGGTCAAACCGACGCTGCTCATCGAATCGATCGAATCCCCTGCAGCTGGGTCGGTGTTATAGATTGTCAGTTCTGGCACAGTGTAAACAGTTACCAGAAGACCTTCTTCTAAAGTGGTCCCGCCGCTGGATTGAGCAGCTGATGGTATTTCGAGAATATATTCCGTATCTCTTTGAAGGATTTCTTCTGGAGTGAAGATCAGTTTTGTGAAATTCTCTTCCCAAGTAATTCCTCCAGCAACGTTTGTTCCGTCTGCTTTGCGGAAACTAAATGACTGTTCTAAGCTTGTTTGGTCCATAGGTTGATTGAATGTAATGATGATCTCTGGATCCAATTCCCAGGGGATTTCAGTGACTGGTTCTATGGATTCAATGCGTGGCAGAGAGGTTGTGAAACTCCAATCCGTAGCATTTTGAAGTGGACCTCCATCCGTGCTTTTCAATTGTTGGTTTATTCGTACCGTATACTCCGTTCCACCGATAAGAGCTGGGTCAGGGTAGAAAATATAAGTGCTGCTATTGATCCACTCAGCTTTCCCAGATGCAGTGGGTTCGAGCGTGAACGCTTCAGGTAAAGAAGCTTGATCTGCTCCAATCGGAACGATCGGTCGATTGTATGCAGCGATCACGGCACTGGAAGGATCTACATCGACAACGCCTGCTTCTGGGATTGATTGTGATAAGTGTAGATAACCAGCTGTTTGATATTGCAGGCTGATAGGTTGAAGAACACCCATTCCCTGGGAGGATTGTGCTCCTGTACCAAGATCGATTGCCAATTCACTTTCTGGTTCAAGCGGTTGACTGAGGTAAAGCATAACCGTTGAATCATCAACCCACGAAAAGGTGATTTCCTGGTCGAATTGGCTGATAAAGGCTGCTTCAACAGAATCGCGATTCATGGCTTGATTGAAGTAGAATGTTAAAGGTCCATCTAAAGGCACTTCTACACCCTGCGGTGGATCACTTTCAACAAGATCGGGAGCTAAAGGGATCGATGTTGCTGTAGGTGTGGGAGAGGCTAGAGGTGTTTCAGTTGTTTTTGCGGGTTGGCTATCACCCACAAATGGAATAGAACAAGCTAGGCTAAGCGCAATTAAAAGGATTAAGATGATAAATAAATTCCTTAGCAGCTGGTAGTTTTTTCGAACTAGTGTATTATTAGCACTCATGATTTCTCCTTTTCGGATGAAAACGTTGAAATAACCCTTTTTGTTCCTGATTTATCAGAATTATAACCTCACTTGGTTCTTTTTCTTTAATATATCTTAAAGCGAAAATCAGATTTTTGAATTAAAATAAACTACTTATGAGTACTTATCGTTCCTTATCTGTAAGTAGAAACAAGGTGATTTCTATTCGCAGTCAACATATGATCATCACTTTGTTGGCTGGCGTAATAATATATTTCTTCTTTTTTCTTGCGATCCTGTTTTTTTATGATAAAGCTTATGCTGGGAAGATATTTCCAGGGGTCTCTATCGCTGGAATAGATTTGTCGGGACTTGAACCAATAGAAGCAATTGAGCTTCTTGAAGAGCAGATTATTTTCCCTCAAAGCGGGAAAATCGTATTTCAGGATGAAGATCAAATGTGGGTGATTACACCGAAAGACCTTGGATTGATTTTCAATGTCCGAGAGAATGTCAAGCAGGCATATTACTATGGTCGTGGAAAAAACCCTGTAACTCGCTTGTGGGAGCAAGTCACTGCTTGGTATGATGGAGAGGATCTTGCTGCTGAACTTGTATATGATGAAAGTATCGCTTACCGTTTTATTAGTGATATTGCCAATGAAATTAATCAGCCTGTCAAAGAAGCTTCGTTAGGAATTCAAAACGCGCAAGTTTTTGAAGTTCCTGGTCAAGTGGGGAGAGAAGTGGATATACAGTCTACTCTCTTGTTACTTAGGGATCAGATTTCAATTCTAACGGATGGAATTATCACGATACAAATCGTAGAAACCCGACCCGAGATTGAGGATGTCAGCCAGGCTGCTACTTTGGCACGTCAAATATTAAGTGAATCATTGATCCTCAATTTTCCAGATGAAATTGGGTCTAAATTAGGTCCGTGGGTATTACCGCCTGAACAAGTTGGGACAAAAATTACGATAGAAAAGATAGAATCATCTGATGATCCAACACTTGAGATTCGCCTCGATGAAGAAGCGATGTATACGTATTTGAAGGCTTTGGCGCCGGACATTGATCAACAATCGATGAATGCTCGTTTTATATTTAACGATGAGACGAGTCTATTAGAGATTATCCAACCGGCAACAATTGGTAGAAATCTCGATATCTATACTACTATTCAAGATATTTCCAAAAAATTGTTAGCAGGAGAGCACTCTGTTAATTTAACCATAATCTATTCAGATCCTGAGATAACCGATGATACAACAGGTGAAGAGCTAGGGATTACAGAATTAGTGAGTTCAGAAACAACATATTTCCGTGGCTCAACAACAGAACGAATGCAAAATATTCAGACCGCAGCAGCTAATTTTCATGGCTTGCTCGTTCCTCCAGGAACCACTTTTTCAATGGCAGCCAATATGAAATCAGTTAGTTTGGATAATGGATATGCAGAGGCGTTAATCATCTATGGAGATAGAACCATCACGGGGGTTGGAGGTGGAGTTTGTCAGGTGAGTACAACATTGTTCAGAACGGCTTTCTTCGGCGGATTTCCGATTGTTGAACGTCACCCTCATGCTTATCGTGTGGGTTATTATGAGCAGTCCTATAATGGTTATAACGATGAACTGGCTGGATTAGATGCGACGGTCTATGTCCCAGTGGTAGATTTCAAATTTACCAATGACACACCCTACTGGTTGCTGATGGAGACATATTTTAATCCAACTTCCCGTAGCCTGACCTGGAAATTTTATTCCACCTCAGATGGTCGTAGTGTTGAATGGGAGACAACCGGTCCAATAAACATCGTTGAACCACCTGATCCCGTTTATGAAGAGAACCCAGAATTAGCGAAAGGGGATATCGTCCAGGTGGATTGGGCAGCCGAAGGAGCGGATGTGACAGTATCGCGATTCGTCTATCGTGATGGGCAGGTCCTGTTTAACGATTCTTTTACCACTTATTATTTACCTTGGGGTGATATTTATCAGTATGGTCCTGGGACTAAGATACCCAAGAAATTTGAAAACCCATTTGAGAATGATTTAAATCCTTAGATGTATATAAAAAATGTATGCTCGGATGTCAAGTTTTTAACGTTATAATAGCTTCAAATAATCAAAAGGAGTGAACATGGTCAGTCAAGATTTACTTGAAATATTACGATGCCCCGCCTGTGTTCGAGAAAAAGACGGGTTATTAGAATACTATAAAGAATCCTGGTTAATATGCACCGATTGTGGTCGTAAGTACCCCATCAAGGAAGATATTCCTGTGATGTTAATTGAAGAAGGGGATAAATGGATCGATACGAAAAAAGAGGATTTACCAGTACCCCCACCAGCGTAAAATCGCTTTTTTTCTAAAAGAAATCGTCTATAAAATCTAGCAAGAGATGGTTCACCATCTCTTGCTAACCTTGTCTCACCCAAACCCACCAAAGGATTAATATCATCACGCCGATAAGAAGGCGTATGAAATAGGATAATCCCCATCCAGTTGCCAAACCTCGTAAAGCCAGCCAGGCTTGTTTGATATCACGGATGCGGATATATTCAAGCAGTAAGATCGCCAGGGGGATGGCTAAGATCCCACCAATCGGGGGAAAAAGCAGCGTACCGATCACACCAGCCAGTAAAGCGATTACGATCGTCAGCCAAGAAGCGCCCCCTTTTCGTGCGCCAGCTCCCATCATCAAATTATCAACCAGTGTGCCAAAAATGGCTAAAACTGTGATGATAACGAAAATGATAATCCCCGTTGTGGTAAAATCACTCGCAATCCCATATCCAAGGCTTGCGATCCACATAATCAAGAGACCTGGAAAGATGGGGATAAGTAGACCTAATAACCCTACCAACATAAAGAGTTGGACAATTCCGAAAACAGAAATCGAAAGAATATCATCCATGAATTATTTATTCCATAACCTACTGTACTTAGATCAACTTTCGATCATTATTATTGTGGTTCAATGACTTCCATCTCACCCATCCAGGGTCTCAGGACTTCAGGAATAACAACCGCCCCATCCGCTTGTTGATTGTTTTCTAAAACTGCAATCAATGTGCGCGGTAACCCTAATCCAGAACCGTTCAGGGTGTGAACGAAATCGGTTTTTCCTCCTTGAGCAGGACGATATTTTATATTCGCGCGGCGAGCTTGGAAATCAGTTACATTTGAAATCGATGAAACTTCCAACCATTCCTGACAACCAGCAGCCCAGACCTCGATATCGTAGGTGATGCTTGCTCCGAAACCCAAATCCCCGGTACAAAGCTGCTTAACGCGGTATGGAAATCCAAGAAGTCGACAAGTTTCTTCGGCATCAGCCACCATTTTTTCAAATTGAGCATCCGAGTCTTCTGGTTCGCTATAGATATACATTTCAACCTTATCAAATTGATGTCCACGTTTAATGCCGCGTACATCGCGACCAGCGCTCATTTTCTCGCGACGAAAACAAGGTGTATAGGCGGTGTAGTACAAAGGTAGATCTTCTTGATTGAGAAAATCGTCCATATGAATACCCGTCAGAGGTACTTCCGCAGTGGGTACCATCCACAAATCTTCTTCAAAATCGTGGTATAGGTTATTCTCGAATTTTGGCAATTGACCTGAACCAAACAGGGTTTGTGCCTTGACCATGAAGGGTGTATATTTCTCTAGATAACCTTGTTGTCTATGTAATTCCAGCATCCAAGAAATCAAAGCCCTTTGTAAACGCGCGCCCGTTCCATTGAGAACATAAAAACGTGAACCGGTGATTTTTACGCCTTGGTCAAAATCGATAATGCCTAAATCCACGCCGATATCCCAATGCGGCTTGGGCTCAAAATCGAAATTAGGGATCTCTCCATAAGATCGGATGACGACATTCTCATCCTCGTTCTTTCCATAAGGCATTCTTTTATCCGGCAAATTAGGAATGGTAGCGAGGAGATCATTGAGCTCCTGATCAGCTAGGCGTAATTTCTCATCCAGTTCGCTGATCTGCTCACCTACAACACGCATGGCATCGATCTTTGCTTGCCTTTCATTGGCATCTTTCATTCGCCCAATTTCTTTGGAGACTTTGTTCCTTTCTGATTTCAGAGTTTCTACTTCTTGGATGATTGCACGACGTTTGATGTCCATCTCTAAGATCATATCGATGGGAGAATCATCCATTTGTCGATTTTGTAAAGCTTTTTTGAAAATATCTGGATGTTCGCGTAATAAATTTAAATCAATCATGTCTGCACCTCTTCGTATGAAATAAAATGCCCCCCTCTCCTGCAGGACGAGGGGGGAATCGTGGTGCCACCTGCGTTCACAGCTTTCTAGGATTGGACAAAGTCATTCTCTAAAAAGCAGCCTCTGTCACGCGATAACGGGCGTTCCCGATCCTCTTACGGTCAAGTGTAGATAACGATTTTCTTTATACTCAACCCCTGCAAGGATAACTGGTCTAAATGACCGACGGAGTGGATTTTTCAGGGTTTCCTATTACCTCGCATCGAACGGTAACTCTCTGAAAGGATTGCCCAGATACTTGACTCCGTGCTTATTGATTTGGATTTGAATTGTTGGCATTATACCCGATCATCAAAGACTGTCAAGTTTTTCATTTGATTATTTACTTTTGTATAGCCAAATAACAAAATATCGCGGTTCCACACATTTTTTCGCTGTATAATGTTCTAATCTTATTTTTTATTCGGCGTTGTAATCTGTATATCATCTGGTTAGGTGTAGAGTTTAAGATGAAGAAATATTGGTTGTTTTTTTCCATAATTCTCTTGATTCTATCATCGTGCGCTTGTAGTAATGAATCGGAAAATATTCAGGTCGAACAGGAAACAGATTGGCTTCCTGATTATTCCAGCGATGATCAAGAAACCGAGGAGAGCCATGGCATTCCAGGGCTTGATCCAACAGTTGTGCAGGAAGATGAGAACGTTTTGTCAGAGAATACTGAGGTCAAACTGGAGACAGATTGGCTTGCTGAGTATTCAAGCTATGTTCAAGAAACCATGGAGGGTGATGGAATTCCAGGGCTCGCTCTAGCAGTTGTGCAGGGAGATGAGATTGTTTTTGCGGAAGGATATGGTCTGCGAGATGTGGACATGAACAAACCTGTTACCACTGGTACATTGTTTCATATTGGTTCTACGCAAAAGTCGATGACGGCTATGATGATAGCAACCCTTGTAGATGATGGTTTACTGGATTGGGATGAGCCAGTCATCAACTTTGCACCGAGTTTTGGATTGTCTGATCCGCAAGCTATGCAGGAAGTCACCATTCGTCATCTTTTAAGTATGCGAGGTGGGATTCCCGATGATGCGGAGGATGATCTCAACGAGGAGGCAGGGGACTCCCATTCTATCCGAGAGTTACGATTTTGATGAAGACGCGCTGGCGTCAGCTAGTGCTTTGAAGGCGAATGTGATGGAAACGGGACTGTATGTAGCCACTCATTTGAATCGTGGGGTTGCACCGAATGGTCAACGAGTTGTATCTAAGGAGAATCTGGAGGAGACTTGGCAGCCTTATTTGGAAGATTATGGTGGGTTGAGATGTACAAGGCTATGAAGGTACCAGGCTGATATATCATATTGGGGCTTATGATGATTATGGCAGCGTTATAGGGTTTACCCCCGATTTAGATGTAGGTTTTGTGAAACTGCTGAATTGCGAAGAGGTTGGAGATTAGCTGCTTGAGAATGCTTCGTATATGTTCGTGGAACAGCTGCTGGCAAAATAGAATTTGGCAGACTCTCTGCCATGATAAAATATTACAAATCAAAGGTGATGGAGTCCACCAAGAATCGCCACTGAGCTGATGACTCCTAGTAAATAAATTCTCGATCTAGGAGCATCAGAAGAATGAATAAATTGTTGTTAATCGGTTTGGGTGGGTTTACAGGAGCATTATTACGATATAGCGTTAGTGGATTTGTTCAAAATTGGTCAAAAAATACTTTATTTCCATATGGAACATTAGCGGTAAATCTAATAGGTTGTTTTATCATCGGTGCTTTATCACAATTAGTGGAATATCAGAATGCATTTTCTCCTGAAACCTGTTCATTTGTATGCATAGGGTTATTAGGCGCGTTTACAACTTATTCTACTTTTGGGAATGAAACCGTAAACCTGATGATGGACGGTGAAAGCTTACTATCTTTAGCAAGTATTGGCTTACATCTTTTGTTAGGTTTGGGTGCTGTGTGGTTTGGACGTGTTAAAGTAGCACTTATATGGAGAATTTAGATTGTCTCGATGAAGGTCTTGGCTATATCAACCTGATCTTTTATTTGATCTGTCCGCGCATAGATGATGTGCAGAAGGCCGACTGTGTTATGGTCTCCTTGCATTGCTTTGCCAATAGCGCAAAGCTTTTATACTTTTATGCTGTGTTTTTAAGTTGCTTATACCGATTTTGGAGATACTAACGCATAGATTAATATGGTTTAACATTATGAGGAGCTTTTTTTTACAGCATAATTCATAAAATGTGGCAGTTTTACACGTTTTTTATTGTATAATGTAAAGAACTTATCTTTATTAGGCATTTTAACTCGTACATCACCTAGTTGTTTGTTTGGAGTACAGATTAAAAAAAACTTTTCTTGACTAGACCAAATGTTCGAGATATAATAACTTCATTGATTATTGTTTTTCAAGGAAAGCATAATGAGAAGTAAGGAAAACGAAGCGATTAAATATATAGATTTGTTCTGTGGCATTGGAGGATTTAGATTTGCTGCCGAGCAAGTGTTTTCAAAATATAATTTACAATCGCAATGTGTCTTTTCAAGTGATATTGATTTGTACGCAAGAGAAGCGTATAATGCCAATTTTGGTGAATATCCTTCAGGCGACATTACAGAAATTAATGAAAATGAAATTCCGGACCATGATGTTTTATTTGCAGGTTTTCCCTGCCAGCCATTTAGTATTATTGGTAACAGTAAAGGCTTTGATGACACGCGTGGAACATTGTTTTTTGATATTGCGAGAATTCTTGCTGCGAAAAAACCAAAAGCTTTTATTCTCGAAAATGTAAAACGTCTTGTTGGACACAACAAAGGAAGAACGTTAAAGAAAATTTTACATGTCTTACGAGATGAACTAGGGTACACTGTATATTACAAATCACTTAATGCTTTAGATTATGGTTTACCACAAAAACGAGAGAGGGTCATTATTGTTGGCTTCTATAAGCCCATGATTTTCCAATTTCCACCTAAACAGGAACATTTCACCCCATTAAGCGAAATACTTGAAGACGATGTTTCTGAAAGGTTTTACGCATCTGATTATATTCAAGAAAAACGGAAGGAAGCGCATTCTTCAAGTGTAAGTCCCGCAATATGGCATGAGAATAAAGCTGGCAATGTTTCATCACATCCCTTTTCATGTGCTCTACGAGCTGGAGCTTCTTATAATTATTTATTGGTTGATGGAAAAAGACGACTTACACCACGAGAAATGTTGCGTTTACAAGGATTTCCAGACACATTTAAAATAGCAGTTTCAGATTCACAGACACGCAAACAGGCAGGAAATGCAGTGCCAGTTAATTTAGTTAGAGCTGTGCTAGAATCTTTTTTGCCCATACTACTTGATGATATAAGCTATGCGAGTCCACAACCAATAAAAGCAACATATCAAATTGCACTTTCACATATTTTCAGAGAAAACCGTGTCCAATACCAAACATCAACCTCGCCTACGAACAGTTAACAAGATTAAACCTCCATACTCATTAAACAATTTCCCTTCCGATTTTGGACATAAGCTTGGCAAGGAAATAGTGTATTTGCTTGCGACAAAGCCTACACCATCTTTAAAAGGCGAAGAATGGGAACAAATTTTTGCATTTTGTATAGGAGCAGATTGGAAACCATCTAATGTAGGATTGGATGATGTTATCTTTAATGTATGTGCTTGGGGAGCAAAGACAATAAAAAATCCAACGCCCCATAATGTGGAAAGAGTTAGGCTTATTTCTGGTCGTAACTCGCCAGCATATTCTTTTGACCAGATGGATTTGGATGCAGATGCACAAACTTTAGGCAACGACGTTCTTGAAATATGGAATACTCGTGTAGGGTCAGTAAGGGCAAAGTTTTTTCATTTGAGAACAGTTGTGCTCATAAAATCTTATGACTTAACAGAACTTGTTGTTTTTGAGACGGAAACGATAATGTACCCCATTAATAATTTCGTTTGGTCACGCAATAAAAATGGCAATTTAGAGGCTCGTGAAAAGAAATCTGGGATTCATCGCTTCACATGGCAACCACATGGATCACAATTTACAATTATCGAAACCGTGCCAAGCGAAAGCTTACTTATAAAGGTGAAAGGACCTTCACGACTTGATAAGAGTGAAGTGTTAAAAGCCCTAAAATTCGACAATACTTGGATAACTATTACTAAACGAAGTTAATATGACGGATACTTTTACAAAAAAACAGCGTTCGAATGTTATGAAGTCAGTGAGATGTAAAGGGAATAAGTCAACAGAATTGAAATTAATTGATATTTTCAAGGCTCATCACATAACAGGTTGGAGAAGAAACTACAAAATTATTGGAAAACCAGATTTTGTTTTTCCAAAGCTAAAAATTGCTATTTTTGCTGACGGATGCTTTTGGCATGGACATAACTGCCGTAATCTCACACCGTCTGATAATTCAGTGTATTGGGAAAAGAAAATAGCAAGAAACAGAGAGAGGGATATAGCCGTAACAGACGCATTAAACAAAAAAGGTTGGAAAGTTGTTCGAATTTGGGAATGTGAGATTAAAAAGGGCGAACTTAAAAAGCTTAAGGCAGCAGGTCTTTTTGCAGGTAAAGGTTAGTATGTTCCAAAAACATCTAACCCCGCGTTAAGCTAGCCCGATTCCGGTTATGGGGATATGTAACGATTTTTGATCTTTTGTTTTCGAGTAAAATAGGGTTGGATTCGCAAAGTCGACTGGCAGCATACGCCCCCATTAGCCGTGTCAGATATTTTTTATCTCCGCAAGTTCAGCAACTGTTAATGGTTTTATAATTCTTATGAAGGTGAAAAATATTCAAAGGTTGGTATAATTATTGCGTTGAATGTAAAAGTATCATTTCTTTTTCGAGATACTTCTAAAGTTCATCAACTGGATGACAATTATATAAAAGTGGTTGTTTCTGGAATGGGGTAAAAGAATGCAGTCATAAAAATTTAATTTCTATGTGAAAGCATTGATATTTTTTTACTGGATTATCTTATTAATATTGGATCTTGCGGCGCTACGAATGACAAACTAATTATCGGTGATCTCATCATTGCGAATCGATTATGGAACGATAGACAAGAAAACTAAATTGCCAATCAAAATATAGATGAAGTTAGAGATTATATAAAAGGGATTAAACACTATGTTTGAAAGTTTCAAATTTTTAATTGACTTGTTTTTTCAAGAAGAAGAGTTTCAGAAGATTCTTTAGCGAAATACTTCGGTTCCGTTCTTTCTAGTAATCATAATCATTAGATGCAGTACCACTAATTGGACAATAAAACAATTATGAAAGAGTTAACCTTCGATAAACTTACTTGGCTAAATGAGCGTAGCAATCCCTTCAAGGTGCGCTGTCTGGATTGTCGACCTTTTTGTCGTTCTATGGTATCAACCACAAAAGATATAACTATCGCAGTTCGTTTTACCGAACCAAGAAAAGCGACCGGAGAACAATATATCGGGAAACTACCATCGAACGGAATTACACTGAAATGCGACCTGACTTATCTTCACAATGGACAAGACAAGGAAGGGGCGTTGTTTAGGGCTGAAGTCATGGAAGATAAATGGGATATTTATCTTTACGCTGGTTTTCTATACCTCACACGGAGTTGGACAGGGGATTTAGTTTTCAGAGCAAAGATAGATTTCAGCGAGTCACAAGCGAATATTACGCGCATAGATGCAAATGCTCTAGTAGCTTCACAAAATAATCTCTTCATTATTAACCAAGTAGATTTTTTGGTGAAGAGTCATTTATATAAGCTAGAAGTCCCACATCCCTTGCCTAAAGATTTACCCACTGATAATCAAACCATCGCACTTTTTTCCTTTAGTCAATATGGGCGCTGGGCGTCTTTCGCTACTTATGATGACACATCTCAAATTCGTTGAATAACCCCTCAGGTTTCAGAAAAGCGGCGAATTCTTTGAAAATATTGACAGCATGATTGGCATCACCTTTGCATTGATCGCGGCAGCATCGTGGGGAACAGGAGATTTTCTTGGCGGCTTAGCCTCGCGCAAATTGAGTCATTTTCAGGTTTTGTTTGTAATGGCTTTCAGCAGTTTGGTATTGCTGTTTGTCTGCATGATAATTTGGCTAGAACAAATCCCAACGATTGATAATCTAATACTGGCAATGATTGCAGGAGTAAGCGGTGCGTTAGGTTCAGCCTTACTCTATAAAGGCTTGAGTTTGGGAGATGCTGCATTGGTTGCACCCGTAGCAGGTGTGATTGGAGCGATTATTCCAACACTGGTAGGTTTATGGTTGGAAGGCTTCCCAAGCTCTATGAAATTGATAGGTTTTGGATTGGCTTTTATAGGGATATGGTTGGTGACCAGAACAAAGAATGGCAATGGTCAGCATGTTCGATTAGGATTAGGATTGGCTCTCTTGGCGGGCATAGGTTTCGGTGGATTTCTAGTGATTATTGCGCAAGTTGAAGGCAAACAAATATTCGCGCCGCTTGTTTTTTCCAAGTTAGCAGCAGTAGCATTGGCAATTGGATTGATGAAATCTCGTCAGCTTTCGATCCCTAAATTGCTGGCTTCACCCATTGCTATCTTGTCGGGTGTTTTTGATGCTGGTGGAAATATTTTTTATCTATTTGCTGCCCAATTCACAAGATTGGATATTGCGGCGTTATTATCTTCGCTTTATCCGGCTGGAACTGTACTCCTCTCCAATCTTGTTTTGAAGGAAAAATTATCCGTACAACAGAGGCTAGGGGTGGGGACATGTCTTGCCGCAATTATGCTGATTATGTCTGGATAGCTTATAGGAAGGGCTTCAATCTCCGGCACACCCATATCGGCGGGGTGGCGGGCGAAACCTTGTTTCGCTTTATGAAAGAGAATGTACCGTTTTGCCCAATGGACATACATTTTCTCGGTGGAATAGGAATAGTGTTTGATGCGGATGGCGTCGCGCAGTTGGTCGAGTAGTTTTTTGGGTTTGGGGGGAATTGATTGGGTCAAAGAAGACTCCGATTTTCAAGAATCATGCTAGAATCATGGTATTGGAGGTGTATCCGTGCAGAAAAGACTTCTCAGTAAATATGCAGTATATTATACCAAAATGCACGCTGTACTGCAGGGTGCATTTCATTTTTTCGGGAACGAAAATTGCAACAATAGACTACAAGAAGAAAGCGAGGTAGTCTATGAACACAAATGAAGAGAAAAAGAAAAAAGAATTTATGGAAGAAATAGGGAA
>Ga0172371_10006133_pt1 | contig 17584 bp, 12 predicted proteins | sample Lak12m_FD_114543 | JGI IMG/M metagenome (GOLD analysis project Ga0172371, IMG submission 114543) | Freshwater microbial communities from Kabuno Bay, South-Kivu, Congo - kab_022012_12m | ecosystem: Environmental > Aquatic > Freshwater > Lake | place: Democratic Republic of the Congo: South-Kivu...
CGGCGACCAGGAAGGCGCCGGAGCCGCAGGCCGGGTCGAGCAGTTTCAGGTTCGGCAGCACGTCGCTGACCAGGCGGCGGCAGAGGTGGGCGTCGAGGCTGAGCACCAGGTCGGCGACCGTGTCGAAGTGGCGGCCGGGCAGGACGCCGGGGATGCCGGGCGAATTGACCGCCGCGAGGACCAGCCCGTGGATGGTGCGCTCGCACAGGTACTCGGTGATCTCGGGGCGCGTGTAGTAGGCGCCGAAGGCTTTCTGGTTAATGTACTTCTCGAAGATGTAGCCGAGCACGTCGGGGCTGATCTCGTCGTCCAGGCCGCCGATCTCGTCATTGAGGTTCCACGAGTAGCGGGCGAAGAGCGCAAACAGCTCCGCGAAGGCATCGTCGGGGATCTGTATCCGTTCGCCCCAGCGCTGCTCCACCGGGTGCGGCAGGAAGAGGCCGCCGTTGAGGTAGCGGATCGCGCCCAGTCGCTGGCGCGCCGCGGACGAGCGCTTGGCTTCGGGTTTCGCGAAACCCTCGAAGAAGAGCAGACAGAGGAACTCGCGGTAGTAGCGGTCCGGGCCACGCTCCTTGGACTCGGCCAGTTTGGCCGGGAGGTACTCGGCGTTGCCGTTGTCGAGGAAGAGCTTCCTCTGCAGGAACCAGATGAACATCAGGCGGTTGAGGATGACCGAGGCATACCAGCGCCGGTCGTTCTCGTCGTCGATCCCCTCGATGCGTCCGAGGAAGAGGTCATGCTGTTCCTGGAAGTGGGTGTAGAACTTGCGGGTGACCTGCTGGATGTCGAGGGCACTCCTCAGGCGCGAGGTCACCTCCATGATGTCCATCGAGCCGTCTTCGCGGAAGTCGCCAATCTCGAAGACCAGGCCCGCCAGCTTGGACAGGAAGAGGTCGCCCGGTTGCCCTTTGACGAAAAGGTGGTCACGCGGAAAGGACTTGCCGCGTTCGCGCTTGACCCAGTACCATAGGCTCTGGGTGCGGGTGGCGTCCGTGAAGATCAGCAGGTGCTCGTGTACCTGCGCGGCGACTGCCTTCTGGATGTCGGCACGCGTCCTGGCGTCTGGGATGCGGCCATCCGGCGCCCCGATCTCGTAGGCTACGACACCCGCCAGTTGCGCCACGGGAGTGCGGCTGTAGTCGACCCCACGCAACGTCGTCGCCGCCGCCTGGCGCGAGGGTGGCCAGGACCAGCCGAGTTCCTCGATGAACAGCGTCTGGAACTCGAAGCCCTGCAGCATGGCGCGGGCACGTTGGACGTTCAGGGGCATACGCGATCCCTGCGTGGTTCCACTGCTGCCCTCGCCTCGGGGCACACGGCGTGGGCCGGTTCGCGCAGGCCCAGAGAGCAGATCACCCTGGGTTCGGCCGACTGTACGTCTTCACCCAGGCGGCACAGCCGCGCGTCCTGGCGGAGGGCCATGACGAGTTCGGCCAGCGCCTGGTTGCTGACACCGCCCTTGAGCTGGCGGTTCAGCGTATCGGTGGCGGACTGCAGCAGAGGGTACTTGTAGACGTCCTCGATAGCATGGCGCAGTTCGGGCAGGTCGAACAGGGTCCCCTTCACGTCTTCGGCGTAGGCCTTCAGACGTTCGTAGGTTCGGAAGCGTGCTCCGGACGGGCGGCCGAGTTGACCGCCCACTGATCTCTCGGTCTCGACGATCAGCGCCACGCCCTTCTCGACCATCCCGTGGTGGCCTTCATGGCGCGGCAGGGCGGGGGTCTCGGGCCTGCACTCGGCGGCACGCAGGATGGCGAACTGTGATTCCGTCACGCTTCTGCCGTCCCTGCCGATCCAGGCAAGAGCGTCGTTGCCCTCGGCGGTTCGCAGGTACACCAGTGCCCCCTCGGGCTGTTCTGCCGTCGGCTGGTGCGGCCGGGTGGAGTAGACCACATTGGGCATGGCGGGGACGGTGCTCTCCAACTCGGGGTCCCGGTCGATGGCGTTTTTCCAGATCTGGTAGGCGTAGGAGGCCAGGTCGACCTCGGTGTCGTCATCGCCGTCCATGACGCCCGCCTTCTCAGTGAACAGGTCGCGGACGACCTGGTCATCGTCCTGGTCCTCGAAGAACGTCTCATCCGCGCCGACCACCTCGGCGTTTTCGTGCAGGCGCTGGCGGACCCGGGAGCGCAGACGGATGATGCGCTCAACGCCGTCGGCAGGTAGGAACGAGTAACACAGGATCGTGTCCGCCTGCTGCCCGATGCGGTCCACACGGCCTGCCCGCTGCACCAGGCGGATGATCGCCCAGGGCAGGTCGAAGTTCACGACGATGGCGCAATCCTGTAGGTTCTGGCCCTCGCTGAGGACGTCCGTGGCGAGCACGACGCGCAGTTCCTGGGGTGGGCTGACCTTCCTGTCGTTGCTTCTCGGGCTGAACCTGTAGGCGATGGCGGTAGGGTCCTCGCAATCACCGGTCACGGCCGCCAGCGCCGAGACCCCTCGTGCGGCCAGTTGTCTGCCGAGGTAGTTGACGGTGTCCGCGAACTGAGAGAAGATCAGCACCTTGTCTCTCGGGTGTTGCCTGTTCAGCATGGCCTGGAGGGCTCTGAGCTTGGCGTCATGGTCGGCATCCCAGGCGCCAGCGTGCTTCAGCACGTCCAGTAGTGCCTGTGCGTCCCGGCGGAGGTCGGCCGCCAGGTCGTCGCTGAACAGCTCCGGCTTGAGCCACCGGAAGCGGCGGCGAAACTGGCTCTCGTAGACAGCGTATATCCGAGCGGCACGCTCCCGGAGATCGGACGCTGATGCCGCCCCGCCGCTCGCGGCGGCGACCTCGTCCGGGGAACCGCCGTCATCGTCCTCAGCCGGGTCCCACAGGCCGCCATCCTGGTCGCTGGCCGACGTGTCGAGGAGCCCCATGTCTTGCGTGCCGACGGGAATGGGCAGGCCGCTCTCGATGGCGTGCAGGTAGATGAAGTTGCGGAGGACGTGTCGCTCGATGGAGAGAAGGAACGCGTACCCGCAGCTCTCAAGGCGCTTGAACAGGTTCGTCCGGCAGAACCCTTTCAAGCGAGCTCCGGCACGGGAGAGATCGGCCAGGACCCGCGCCTCGTCCGGCGTCGGGGGCTTCCTGGGCGACGAGACCTGGTAGTTGCCTAAGCCGTACCGGGGCAGTGTCAGAGCGCTGACCGCGGCAACTACGGTATCAGCAAACAGGCGGGCATACTGGTCGGTCGGGTCCTTCGGGTTGATCTGGAACTTCACGGTTCTGGGGACGCGTGTCGGGAAGTAGGAGCGCCCACCGTCGGGAAACTCCAGGTAACGGAGGCCGCGTTGCGGATCGAGCCTGGCGTAGTTCTCTTGGATGAAGCTGCGCGTGCGACGAACCAGATAGAGGCGCATCAGGTCGCGCCAGTCGTCGGCGTGCTGACTCTTCTCGAATGCGGCAAGGGAGCGAACGGGGCACTGGTGCCGGCGGATGAACTCGGTCTCGCCCAGTTCGCGGACCAGCTTCTCGGGCCTGATCCCGATGTCTCGCTGCTCGTCGATGAACAGCCGGAGTTGGCTGGAGAGGTCCAGGTAGGTCTTGTTGTAGGGCGTGGCCGAGAGCAGGATCACGCGGCTGTCGTTGGCTGCTATGTACTCCGCGATGGCCCGGTAGCGGCTTCCCTCGCGGTTCCGGAGGTTATGGCTCTCGTCGATCAGCACTAGCCGGAACCGCCGCAGATCCGGGAGTTCCTGCTGTACCCGGGTGATCGACAGGACCTTCGCCCGCAGGCGGTAGCGCTGCCGGTAGTCCTCCCACATGTGGACCAGGTTCCTGGGGCAGATGACCAGGGTCTCGACACCGTGGTCGTCCTCGAAGATCCGGGCCAACGCCGTGGCCATCAGTGTCTTGCCGAGACCCACCACGTCGCCGATCACAACGCCGCCACGTTTGTTCAGGTGGTGCGCAGCAATCTTGACCGCTGCCTTCTGGAAGTCGAACAGCATGTCACCGAAGTCGCTGGGGATGCGGAACTCGCTTAGCCCTGCCCGCGCCTCCTGGGACAGGTGGTAAGCCATCTTGACGTAGATGTGGTAGGGCGGGACCGGCTCGGCACGCGCCCAACTGCCGTTGACGATGGCGATCAGCTCCTGTGAGATGTCGATGCAGAAGCGGTCGTTCCAGCGGTCCTCGAACCAGTTGGCCAGCTTGTCGCAGGCGTCGTGATCCAGCACGTCGACGTTCAGCTCGCCCTGCCTCGCCAGCCCAGCCAGGGTCAGGTTGCTGCTGCCCAGGTAAGCGACCTTCGGGTTCAGCGGGTCTTGTCGGAAGAGCAGGTACAGCTTGGCGTGGAGCGGGTGGCGGAGGAAGAGCTTGACGACAAGCTTGCGCGATGCGAGTTGAGCAGCAAGGCGCCGGAGGCCCTCCTCGTCGGCATTGGTGGGAACCCCAACGGTCAGTTGGTCACGGAAGTCCTGGGCCAGTCTCCGTTTCAGCGCGATGGCCGTGCCCTGGTCAATCTGGTCTTCGCCCTTGGAAAGACCCATGCTCGAACGGAGCTGGTCCTGCGGCATCTGCTGCATGCCTACGAGCAGCCTGCAGCAGTGGCCATCTCCACCGGGCCAGTTCTCCACGAGGGCGTCGACCTGTCGCCAGCCGCGGAGGTTGAAATAGCCGACACAGAAGTCCGCGCGTTCTGAGACGCCGAGGGCACTCCGCAGACCGGAGAGAAGGTGGGTCCCGATGTTGTCGAAGATCTGTGGCATTGCGCCCATGCCTCGCGTGCGGCGGGCCGGCCGGACCATGGGGTCCCGGCCCGGGGCGGGCAACAGATGACTCTGAACACTGTTGGCAGTGGTCCCCTTTGCACTCGTGCAGCCGTGACCGGTGCCGACAAGAGAACTCACCTCAGCCTCGGTGCTGGGCTACGATACCTTCGCACACAGCGATTGCCAGGAGATGGGACCCGTTCGCGCGGCCAGCAACGAGGGCCGCTGGCGGCGGGTCGGTGCCGGTCCCCGCCAGCCACAGGGGTCCACCTAGATCAGTCGGTCCGGGCCGCAGTCCACCGTTGGCAGCACCTCGGTTGGCGTCGGCCGGCTCGGATGGCCGGCCGGCGCCGGCAGCGAGACGGTTATGACGATATCTCCTTGGGGTCGCCAAACAGGACCCGGGCCCTTCAGGAATGGCCACCTCAGCACGACCAACACCCTTCCCTTGGCGGTCTCGACGAGCGGCCGGGGTCCGTCCGGACCAAGTCCGGGTCGCCCGGCGTCGACCTGGCCAGCCCGCGCGGCGCGAGCGGGGAGCCATCCCCGAGAGTCGGCACTTTGGCGGAATGGGCTCTTGACGGGACGGCGGTTCCGTGGTACATAGTATCGTTCACGGATTTTTCATGGCCGTGCACCAGTGAGTCCGGGGCAAAGGGCGAGACCGGGGAAAGGAAAGGTCGGCACCATGCATTCTCACAAGGCCAGACGATTCACACTGATCGAGCTGTTGGTGGTGATCGCGATCATTGCTATCCTGGCGGCGATGCTGCTGCCGGCGCTGGCCAAGGCGCGGGAGAAGGCCCAGACCATCAGTTGCACCTCCAACGTGAAGCAGATGGTTCTGGGTATGATCATGTACGCTGGCGACGCCAACCAGAGGTTCCCCATCGGCACGCCGGGGTGCCGTGCCCAGCAGTGGGGCCAGCCCTGGTGGGAAGCGATCCACACCTATTCCGGCGACGCGCAGCTCTTCATGTGCCCGTCCGCCAGCTTCGAGTGGAACAACAACTCCGGCTGCGGCCCCGGCGGCAACATGTGCGGGCACCGTGTGTCGGGGCAGAAGGGCATGACCTACGGTTACTCCATCGCCATCGGCGCCAACTATGATACAGCGGGTGGCGGCGGCAGTTCCTGCTGCTCCTCGCGCGGCGGCAAGATCACGGCCCTGCGTGCGCCTTCGGAGAGCTTCCTCCTGGCGGACTCGGCGCGGTCCAACATCGGCGGGGGCCTGTGGGCGGGCGGCGGCGCCTGCGCGGGCAGTTTCTCGGACGGCGTCTGCGCGCCGATCACCTTCGCCAACCGCCTCGCCAACTGCGCCCACGGGGTATGCGGTTTCGGCGGCACCTATGCTCAGCGCCTCTCCGGGCTTGGGACCACGACCGACGCTGTGGCACGGCACAGCAGCGGCGCCAACATCGGCTATGGCGACGGTCACGCGCAGTGGCTCAACAACCCGAACATCCGCGGCAAGCAGGCCGGGGGCCCCATCCGCTTCAACGGCTACGAGCTCTATGACATGTGAGCGATAGGCAAAGGCGGCGGCCCGCCGGGACCCCGGTGGGCTGGCCGTGAGAGCCCCCCTCTCCAAAGCGACTCGGGTGCCTGGGCATCCGAGCCGCTCTGTGTCTGGGTCAGGGCGAGTGCACCCCCCGGGGGCCATCGGCGAAGGGCGCTCAGGCCAGAACCGCCCTGCGCATCGGGCGCAAAGCAGCCTCCGGCCGCAACCCAACGCGTTGCCGGGTGCCGTCGGTGCAGTTGCGGCTTGCCCCGGGTCCCGCGGTGCTGCTTTGCCTAGGCGTGCTGCGCACGCGGAGTACGGACTGATCCTGGTAGCGTTACACAATCCGTTGATGGTTAGGGCGAAGCCCCATAGCACTTACGCACGGAGCACGCATGCTCCGGCGTAAGTGCTCTAACGCTTCCGGGTTCCAGCCCCGGAAACGCAGCGGGAGCCCAGCACCCCTGTCGCAGGGGCCCCGGACTCCCGTTGTGGACGACCGCGGCGCGGGCGCGCCGCAAGCCAGGATGCTTCAGGCCGTCGCCTTGGCCATTTCCGCGGCTTTGGCCATCTCCGCCGCCTTGGCGATCTCCGCCTTGGCAACGTCAAGAAGCTTCGCGAAAGCGGGGGCGTCAGTGGCGGCCAGGTCGGCCAGGCACTTGCGGTCGATGGCGACGCCGGCCCTCTTCAGACCGTTGATGAACAGGCTGTAGGTCGTGCCCGCCGCGCGGCACGCCGCGTTCAGGCGAACCGTCCACAACTGGCGATACTGGCGCTTCTTCAGTTTGCGGCCGGTATAGGCCATGGCGCCGCCACGGTCCAGCGCTCCATAGGCCTGCCGCAACAGCTTGCGCCCGTGCCTGAAACCACGCGCCTGCTTCAGGATTTTCTTCCTGCGCTGGCGAGATGCAACGAGGCCCGTCACTCTCATGGCATGTCACTCCGTCATGGTCCGAACGTCGTCGAAGGCCGGCGCGTCTTGCCGGCAGCTCAGAGGCCGTAGGGCAGCGACCCCCGGAGGCGGTTCATCTCGGTAGCGGAAACCACGCCATCGTGACCGAGATGCCGCTTGCGCCGGGAGCTCTTCTTGGTGAGGATGTGCCGCACGCCGGCCCGGCTGTGCATGAACTTACCCGTGCCGGTCTGCTTGAAGCGCTTGGCCGCGGCCTTCCTGGTCTTCATCTTCGGCATGGCATGTCTTCCGTTATCTGGCGAGCCCGTATTCCGCCACGGCACCCCAAGGGACACCGCGCCAACAAAAGGGAAACAGCGACCCCAGGCCGCTGTTTCCCATGGCAACTGCACCTGCCGTTCCGACCTGCCTGGCCCCGGAGCGTCCAAGGACGTACCGGCTACTTCTTGGCCTTGGCTGAGAGCATCATGGTCAGCAGCCGGCCGCTATTCCGGGGCGGCGCGTCGACGGCGGCCACCTCCTGGACGTCCACCATCAGCCGCTGCATGAGCTGCATACCCAGCTCGGAATGAGCCGCCTCGCGGCCACGGAAAAACATCGAGACCTTTACTTTATCCCCCTTTCCGAGAAACGCAATGACGTGGCCCCGCTTTGTCTCGTAGTCATGCCGGTCGATGCTGGGGTGGAACTTGACTTCCTTGATCCGCGTGACGTGTTGGTTCCGGCGCGCTTCGCGCTGGCGTTTGCTCTGCTGGTAGATGTGCTTGCCGTAGTCCATGATGCGGCACACCGGCGGGTCCACATTACCCGCCACTTCGACCAGGTCCTGAGCCGTCTCTTCGGCCTTGCGCAGGGCGTCCTCGAAACGCATCAGGCCCAGTTGCTCGTTCTCCGCAGAGATGACACGGACCGTTCTCCCGCGGAAGAACCGGTCGTTGGCTTTGAGTTGCCGTGCGATGGTGGAGTCCTCCTATTCTTTTTCCTGACGGGTAGCGGGGCACGGCATGGAGCGGCCCCGCGGAAGCGCAGCCAGCCGGCGGGTTCCATCTCCCGTCCGGCAAAGCACCTGCGCTACGACACCGAAATCTACAGCCACTGCCTCCGCATGTCACCTGTGCTCAGTGATTTCCTGAGCAACGCGCGCCAGGAAGCCCTCGATGGGCACCGCCCCTTCGTCACCAGCCTGGCGACTGCGTACCGCCACGGTCTGGTCCTGCGTCTCCCGTTCGCCGACCACGAGCAGGTAGGGCACACGCTGCTGCCGGCCACGGCGGATCTTGGCGCCGATGGGGTCGGCCTCCTGGTCGACGCTGGCGCGGAGCCCTGCCTGGCGCAGCCGTGCCAGGACCTCGCGGGCATAATCCGCATACTGCTCGCTGATGGGCAGGACGCGGGCCTGTTCGGGGGCCAGCCAGGTGGGGAACGCACCGGCGTAGTGCTCCACCAGGACGCCGAAGAAGCGCTCCAGGCTCCCCAGCAGGGCCCGGTGAACCATGTAGGGGCGATGCCGTTGGCCATCGGCCCCCACGTAGGTCATGTCGAACCGTTCCGGGAGATTGAAGTCGAACTGGATGGTCGTCATCTGCCACTCGCGGCCAATGGCGTCCTTGATCTTGAGGTCGATCTTGGGGCCGTAGAAGGCGCCGCCACCCTCGTCGACCTGGCAGCTCAGTCCGGACGTCGCCACGGCCTGGCGAAGGGAAGCGATGGCCTGATCCCAGCGGGCTGGTTCACCGACGGCCTTGGCGGGCCGGGTGGCAAGGTAGGCCTTGATGTCCTTGAAGCCGAAGGCATCCCAGAGCGACAGGCTGAAGCGCAGGACCTCGGCGATCTCCGACTCGATCTGCTCGGGCGTGCAGAAGATATGGGCGTCATCCTGGGTGAAGCCGCGCACCCGCATGGTGCCGTGGAGCACGCCCCCCTTCTCGTAGCGGTAGACGGTGCCCAGTTCCGCCCAGCGCAAGGGCAGTTCCCGGTAGGACCGCGGCCGGTTCTGGTAGATCTGGATGTGGAAGGGGCAGTTCATCGGCTTGACGTAGTAGTCGCACTCGTCGATCTGCATGGGCGAGTACATCGACTCGCGGTAGAAGTCCAGATGGCCGCTGGTCTGCCACAGCCCTGCCCGGCCGATGTGCGGCGTGTAGAGCAGCTCGTAGCCATTGCGGTAGTGGGCCTCGCGCCAGAACGTCTCGATCACGTGGCGTACGCGGGCCCCCTGTGGGTGCCAGCAGATCAGGCCGGGCCCCACGGCTTCGTGAATGCTGTAGAGGTCCATCTCGGCGCCGATCTTGCGGTGATCGCGCCGGCGCGCCTCCTCGATGGCGTGGAGCCAGGCGTCGAGTTCCTCACGGGTGGCGTAGGCCGTGCCGTAGACGCGCTGCAGCATGGGGTTCTTCTCGCTGCCGCGGAAGTAGGACCCGGCCACGGTCAGCAGCTTGACGGCGCCGATCTGGCCGGTGTGCTCCACGTGCGGCCCGCGGCACAGGTCGATGAAATCACCACAGCGGTAGACGCTGATGGCCTCACCCTCGGGGATGTCGGCCAGTCGTTCCAGCTTGTAGTTCTGGCCGCGGTCGGCGAAGAACTGCCGGGCCTGGGGGCGGGACCATTCCTCACGCTCCAGGGGGAGGCGCCGGCCGATGATCTTCTTCATCTCCTTCTCGATCGCCTTGAGGTCCTCGGGGGACAGGCGATGCGCCATGTCGAAGTCGTAGTAGAAGCCCTCTTCGGTCGCCGGGCCGATGTCGAACCGGGCATCCGGGTAGAGGGCCTGAACCGCCGCTGCCATCACGTGCGCAGCGCTGTGCCTCATGCAACTGAGATCCACGTCAGACATACCGATCCATCCTTGATCCGCAACATCACAGTGAGCAGGTCGCCGCCGTCGGCAACGCAACGCCACGGCCGGCCACGGCACGGGAGAAGGGGACAGCTCATTCGAGCACGCCCTTGGTAGAGGGCACTTCAGTTGAGCACGGATCAACGGCCGCAGCCTGATCCAGTGCCCTCCCGAAGGCCTTGAAGATGGCCTCAAAGGCGTGGTGTACCTCAGCCCCGGCCAGGAGGTCCAGGTGCAGCGTCACCCCCGCGGCGTTGGCGAGCGCCTGGAAGAACTCGTGGAACAGGCGCGAGTCGAAGCCGCCGCAGACGCTGTTGGGGGGCACTACGCGGTACGCCAGGGCGGACCGCCCGCTCAGGTCGACCACAGCCCGCGCCAGGGCCTCGTCCATGGGCACGTACGCAGCGCCGAACCGCCGGATGCCCCGCTTCTCGCCCAGGGCCTCCCTCAGGGCCCGGCCAAGCACGAGCCCGACATCCTCGATGGTGTGGTGCGCGTCAACGGCGAGGTCGCCCTGGGCCTGCAGGACCAGCCCGAAATGGCCATGCCGGGCGAACGCCTCCAGCATGTGGTCGAAAAACGGGATGCCCGTGGTCACGCGGACCTCCCCGCCCTCGAGGGCCAGGTCCAGGCGAATCCGCGTCTCCCGGGTATCGCGCTTGATGGATGACGTACGAGCCATGGGTCCGTCGGGTGCCCCGGTCTCCGTCGCGGCCGGCCAGAACAGTCCCTGCCGCGTTGGGGTACTATACGCCGGCCCGGCACACAAATCACGCGCCGGGGTGCCGACGGCGCCGGTCACGCTCAGCCAGACTGAACTCGCAGCCGCAGTAATCCTGGCGGTAGAGGCCGTACTGGCGGCTCAGTTCCAGGCTGCGCCGGAAACCGTCCTCCTGCTTGAAATCGATGTCGAGGAACCGCTCCCCCGTGGCGGCCCGACCCGCGGCGAAGATGGTCTGGGAGTCTTTGTGGGGGCTGATGGTCAGCGTCGTGGTCAGGGCGGTGAAACCATGGGCCGTGGCATACGCCGCCGCCCGGCGGAGGCTGAACTCGAAGCAGCGCCGGCAGCGCTTACCCCGTTCGGGCTCGTGCTCCAGGCCGGCCACCCAGTCACGCCACGCGCCATGGTCGTAGCGGTCCGCGACCAAGCGGATGCCGCAGACGGCGGCCAGAGTGCGCACGGCGCCCAGTCGCCGCTCGTACTCGGCTTCGGGGAAGAGGTTCCCATTGGAGAAGAAGAGGGTGACCTCGCCCTGCCGGCATAGACGCTCGAGCGCGGCGCTGCCGCAGGGCCCACAGCAGATGTGCAGCAGGATCCTTGGCGCAGGGGACGGGGGCATGGGGAGTGCCCTCCAAAAGCAGAGGAGCCGGAGTTCACGGGCGGATGGGAAGCGAGTGAGGCGGGTCCTGGCGCGCCGCGCGCCTTGCCCTTCTCTTCCTGGTGTGCCACAGTGAGGCGCCGGCTACGCCCGGCCCGCGTCGACTGTCCGGTGGCCGATGAAGCAGCATAGAGCCCACAACCGAGTTCCTCCCAGCCGGCGCTTCCTGCTGGCCCTGGCAGTCGTCACGGCCGTGGCTCTGGCACTGCGGTTGGCGGTCTGCATGCAGCTCTGCCCGCAGCCGTTCGTCGAGCACCCCGCGGTGGGCACCGACATGGAGACCTACCGGCGCCTGGCGCTGCAGATCGCGCAGGGCGACATCCCGACGCACTTCTACTACCAGCCGTTCTACTACGCCGTGTTTCTGCCGGCCGTCTACAGGCTTGCGGGGTCCGGGCCCTGGGCCCCCGCCCTGGCGCAACTGGTCCTCAGCACGGCGGCCGTCTGGCTGACGGGGCTCGCGGCGGCGCGCCTGTTTGGCCGCCGGGCGGGACTGGCTGCAGCCGTCTTGCTGGCCCTCGCGCGATTCCAGCTCTTCTATGTGCCGTTCCTCCTTCTGGAGGTACTGCAGACCTTCTGGGTGAGCCTGATGGTCTACCTGGGCATCCGCGTGTGGGAGTCGCGCTCGATCCTGCGCCTGGTACTCCTGGGGCTGGTGACCGGAGCGGCAGCTCTGACCCGTGGCAACGCCATCCTCCTGGTCCCCGGCGTGGTGGCGCTCATCGCCTGGCGCTGGCGTGCGCAGCCAGTCCGAGCAGCCGGCGCGGCTCTGCTGTACCTGGCGCTGGCCTATGCCCCGCAGATCCCCTTCGCCCTGCGCAACCTGCACCACTTCGGGTACTGGACCGGGCCATCGAGCGCGCAGGATGCCGTGCTGGCCCTGGGCAACTCGCCCGAAGCGCCGCCGGGCGGGCTCGAGTACCCGGCCACGTACAACGACTGGATGACGCTTGCCGATCCGGCCAGGCAGGACCGCATCCCGGTGTCGCGCCAGGTCGCAGCCTGGATCCGGCAGGCGCCCCTGCAGTTCGTCGAGCTCAAAGCCCGCATGCTCCTGCTGTACTGGTACCGCCTGGAGATCCCCAACAACATCAACATCCTCAACGAAGGCCGTTCCAGCCCGGCGCTCGCCTGGCCGGTGCTGTTGCCGTTCGGGCTCATCGGCAGCCTGGGGGTGTTCGGGATGCTGACCGGCATCCGCTGGCGGTCGCCGCGACGGCTGTTGCTGTGGTACGCGGTGGGCGCGCACTGTGCGGGGACCGTTCTCTTCTATGTTCTAGCCCGCTTCCGGCTATCGGTGGTCCCCCTGCTCTGCATGTTGGGTGGCGCCGGAATCGCCTGGGCCTGGAGCCGGGGTCGCGCCCTGCGGGGGGGCCGGCCAAGGGCCCGCGAGCGTGCTCTGGCTGGCCTGCTGGCTGCGGCCGTGGCCCTGTTCCTGGTCCTGGCGGGTTTCGCCTGGTACCAGTCCGTGCTGGAGCCGGTCCTCGCACGGCGCCTGCGGCCGCATGGGGTACAGGTGCAGACGCACCGCCGGACGCTGCTCTACGACCATGGCCCCTATTCCGTTGGCGGCATCCGGGCATTCCCGGTCCCTGCCGAGGGCCTGACCATCCGCAAACGCTTTGCCCTGGACAACCTCGAGCTGCCGCAGCAGGCTCCTGTGCTGAGAGTGCCGGTCCTGCTGGAGAAAGGGACCCGTTTCGAGGCCGAGGTGGCGGTCGGGGGCGCGCGCCTGGACACGTCGGCTCTGCGCGTGGAGGAGGACCGTGGCTGCCAACGGCTGGTGTTCCGGCTGGACGGGCTGACCGGCCCCGAGGCCGCGGAAGCAGTGACGTTACGGCTCAAGCCCCTGAACGGGGGGATCGGCCTGCTCATCGACGCGCTGCGGTGGTATGGGCGCAGCGAATTCCTGGTCGGTGGGCAGCCCGTGCCCCTGGAGGCGGAGGCCGGCTTCGAGTTGGAGTGGCTGCGCGAACCCGAGGGGACTTCGGGCCGCCCCGTGGCCCGGTGATGCGACAGTATGCGGGGGAGGGGCTTCCGGCGCGGGCAAGAGGCCTGCGCCCCGCATTGGGCTCGCCGCGCCCTGCGGACCCACCGCGGGCCTCGACGGCAGACCGGGCTGCGCGCCGTCAGGGAGTGGCAGGGGACGTCGGCTGCAGGCGCCGAGGGACGATGGCCGGCCGCAGCGGCGGGACCCCCGGCGCGGGCGTCGGCCGGGAGGCCGGCCAACGCGAGGCACGGATCTGCACAGGACCACCGCTGCCCATCCCCGCCAGCACCGAAGCGACCGATGCCTTCAGCGCCGGCTCCGTGCAGCGGTCGTGGAATGCCTGCAGGAGCTGGCGGCTCTGCTCTGTCGGACGCAACGAGAGGGCCCGCACCGCAGCCAGCACCACCTGCGGGTTCGGGTCGTCCAGCGACCGGGCCACCAACTCAAGGGCCTCGGGCTGGCCGAGCACGGCGAGGGCCACGATGGCCTCGCCGCGGACCGACGGCTCGTCATCCAGACAGGCATCCGTCAGGACCTCGAGGCGGGGCCCTGGTTCGAGGGAGGCCGCAAGTCGCACCGCCAGGAGCCGCACGTCCGCATAGCCACTGCCCAACAGCCGCTCCAGGGCCTCCGGGGTCGGCCAGGCCCCCGGGCCCGGCTGACTGCCGCGGCGGGTAGCGGCCCAGCGGACCAGGCTCTGGACGGCCGTGCGGCGCACCTCCGGCGACTCATCCTCGAGACAGGGCAGGAAGAACTCCGGGCCGCCGCCATCCACCCCGGCCAAGCGCGCCAACCCACGCAGGGCCTCGGCACGCAGGAGCGCCGAGCGGTCGGTCGACAGCCGCGTCAGCAACGGCCTGGCGCCATCGCCATAGAAACCGGCATACACCAGGAGCCCGCGGCGCTCTTCCGCCGGGATGGCCTCATCCATCACCGCCTGCTCCATCAGTGCCAGGCCCTTGGGGTGCTGCAACTGCACCAACTCCCGCACCGCCCGCAGGCGGACCCCCGCATCGGCATCGACCGCCAGCCGTTCGAGTCCGGCGAAGCCGTCCGCTCCGAGCCGCCCGAGCGCCTGACATGACTCCTGCCGGATGGTGGCGTCGGGGTCCGTGGCCGCCGCCGCCAGGACGGCTCCCCGCGCCGCTTCGTCGCCGCGGAGCTGGGCATAGGCCTGGATGGCCAGGATACGGACCTCCCGGTCGGCATCCCGCAGGCAGGGCTCAAGGGCCTCCCGACGCAGCAGACCTGGGCTGTAGCGGGCGGCCGTGAGCACATTGCGCCGGACGGTCAGGTCCTGGTCGGCGAGGGCCTGGTTGAGCGCCTCGGCGGTTTCGGCCGGCGGCGTGCGGGACGGCCCGATGATGACCGGCTCCCGTTCGGAGAACACGATGGCCTCGCCCATGCCGAAGCGTCCCCCGAGGACCTCGGGCAACATGGAGGAGGCCACCCGTCGCACCTGCACGCTGGGGTCCGTCACCAGGCGCAGCACCGCCGCCTGGGCCGCCGGCGGCAGGACATCCCACTCCGCGACCGCCACGGTCGCCGAGCGGCGGACCTCCTCATCCGCGTCCCGGAGACAGGTGATCACCGCCGCCACGGCAGCCGGGGCGCGGTACTTGCCGAGGATCATCACCGCGCGACGCCGCAGACGCACGTCCTCGCTGCCCACATCCGTGAGACAGTGGCGGATGGTCTCGGCCTCGGTGTCATGCCCCGGGGCCGGCTCCACCCCGGCCTCGAGCGCGGGCCCCTCCGGGTCGAGCGCCGCCGGAACCGGGCCATCCTGCGCCACCCCGCGCAGCAGACTGAAACCTACCAGGACGGCCGCCGCCAGAGCGGTGTCCCGGCGGGCCGCGCTGCCGCTACGGCAGGCCGGCATCGGCCGTGCCGGCACAGCGCCGCACGGGGCCGCCCACCGGTCTCGCCTGCCAGCCGCGTATACCCAGGGCATTGGCACCTTCAACTCCTGTCACTCGAAGAACTTCCGAGCGCGCTCCACGAACCGCCGCATGAGCGGAAAGACGCCCTCGTCACAGACCTCCGCGAACTCGCGCAGTTTCTGCTTCTGGGTCGAGTTCAGGTTCGTCGGCACCTCGACCACCACGCGGACGTGCTGGTCTCCTCGGCCCTGCCCGCGGGCCGATGGGACTCCCTTGTCGCGCAGGCGGAAGAGCTTGCCATTCTGGGTCCCCGGGGGGATGCTCAGGTCGGCCGGGCCGCTGATGGTAGGCACCCGCACCTTACCCCCTAGGGCGGCCGTGTGGAAGGGCACTGGCACCTCGCAATACAGGTCATCGCCTTCCCGCTTGAAGATCTCGTGTTCGCGCACGTGGATCATGACGATCAGGTCGCCGGGCGGCCCCCCGCGCGGCCCGGCCTCGCCCTCGCCGGCCACCCGCACGCGCATGCCCGTGTCGACGCCCGGCGGGATCGAGACCACGATCCGTTTGCGACGCTGGACACGACCCGCTCCCTGGCACTCGCGGCAGGGCTTCTCCACCAGTTCGCCCTGGCCACGGCAGCGCGGACAGGGCTGGCTGATGCTGAAGAACCCCTGGGACACGGTCACCTGGCCCAGCCCCCGACAGTGCGCACAGGTGCGCCGCGACGTCCCTGGCTCGCACCCGTTCCCGTGGCAGCGTTCACACGTCTCGGCGCGCGGAATGGTCACCTCGTGTTCGCTGCCGAACACGGCCTCCTCAAACCCGAGTTGCAGGTCATAGCGCAGGCTGGCGCCCTGCTCCGGCCCCTGGCGAGTCCGCCCCCCGCCGCCCCCGAAGAAGGTGTCGAAGACGCTGTTTCCGAACACCTGGCTGAAGATGTCGAACGGGTCTCCGCCGGAGGCTGTCGGGCGGCTCCGGGTGAAGGCGTCGTGACCGAACTGGTCGTACTGGCGTCGCTTCTTCTCGTCGCTCAGCACCTCGTAGGCAGCGGAGATCTCTTTGAAGTGCTCCTCCGCCTCCTTATCGCCGGGGTTGCGGTCAGGATGGTACTTCAAGGCCTGCTTGCGGTAGGCCTTTTTGATCTCCTCGGCCGACGCCGAGCGCTCGACCTCGAGCAGTTCGTAGAAGTCCTTTGCCATATCCCTCTGCCTCGCAGACCGGTGCGTGACGTACCCTACGGCTTGTGGGCCGACGGCTCAGGCCCGGCCCCGTCTTGGCCCGCTGGGGTACCAGCCGGCGCGGGACCGGAACTCACGACGACCACGGCGGGACGCAACAGCCGATCCCCCAGCGTGAAGCCTGCCTTCCACTCGCGCAGGACGAAGCCCGCCGGCACGTCGGCGGAGGGTTCCTGGGCGATGGCCTCCTGGAGAGCGGGGTCAAACGGCTTCCCGGCGGTCTCCAGGCGCGCGACGCCGAGGGTGGCGAGGACGTGCGCGAACTCGGCGCTGATCAGCTCCAGTCCCTGGCGCATGGCGGCGGCGTCAACGGCTGTCGCCGCGTGCGCCTGAGCCAGGCTGAGGTGATCATGGAGGCCGAGGAATTCCCGCGTCACCTGGACAACCGCCTGGTAGTGGGTCTCGCCGAGCTCGCGCTGGACCCGTCTACGGTAGTTGTCCAGTTCGGCCCTGGCCCGCAGCCAGCGGTCGTTGGCCTGCTCATAGAGAGCTTTGTAGTCCGGGGCTGGAGGCACCGGGGCCGGCGGGGTGGCGGCGGCCCCGGCGGCAGGGGCCGCTTCAGGAGCTGCCGGGGTTGCGGCGCTGCTGTCAGCGGCCGGCTCCTGGGCCGGCGGGGCACCGACAGAGGCCTTCTCAGCGGGAGCTTTCTTCGACATGCTGCGTGAGTCCCATCATCCTACGTCAGAGCATCTACTCCAGGCCCATTGCCGTGCCGGACCGGTCCTGCGGCTGCGGGCTGAGGCGGCAGGCCGGACCAGGCCAGCCGTACGGGTCCTCTCACTCGCCGACCGCCTTTTGGGGAGCGACCTCGGGCGCCGCTGCCGCCTGCGCGTCGGGCAACGCCGCCGGCGTCTGCTCGGCTGCAGTCGCCGTGGCCTCCGCCTGGCCCTGCTGCAGGGCGATCAGGTCGACCATCACGCGGACCGCCTCATCCAGTACCAGATCGGGAGGCGGCTCGTCCTCCGGCTTCGCCCCGGGGGCCCCCGCGTGAGCCTTACGTCGGCGCGCGGGTTCGCGCATCTTCTTGGCCCACTGCTCCTCCTCTTTCTGGAAAACGCGGCGCGCGTCCAGGTTGAGGGGGAGCTCCTTGAGCTTGCGGCGCTCGGCGAAGCGAGCGATATCGGCGCGCAGGTCAGCAAACTC
>Ga0172371_10006134_pt1 | contig 17577 bp, 13 predicted proteins | sample Lak12m_FD_114543 | JGI IMG/M metagenome (GOLD analysis project Ga0172371, IMG submission 114543) | Freshwater microbial communities from Kabuno Bay, South-Kivu, Congo - kab_022012_12m | ecosystem: Environmental > Aquatic > Freshwater > Lake | place: Democratic Republic of the Congo: South-Kivu...
CGACCCGCCGTTGACGAGCAGGTTGGGGAACTTCGCCGGGAGGACCTCGGGCATGGTCAGGCTCTCGTCGTAGTTCGGGACGAAGTTGACCGTGTCCTTCTCGATGTCGGCCATGAGCTCCGAGGCCAGCTTCGACATCCGGACCTCGGTGTAGCGCATGGCCGCGGGCGGGTCGCCGTCGATCGAGCCGAAGTTGCCCTGGCCGTCGACGAGGAGGTAGCGGAGGCTGAAATCCTGGGCCATCCGGACGAGGGCGTCGTAGGCGGCCTGGTCGCCGTGGGGATGGTATTTTCCGATGACGTCGCCGACGATACGGGCCGATTTCTTATAGGGCTTGTTCCAGGTCGTGCCCGTCTCGTACATGGCGTAGAGGACGCGGCGGTGGACGGGCTTGAGGCCGTCCTTGATGTCGGGGATGGCCCGGCCGATGATGACGCTCATGGCGTAGTCGAGGTAGGAGCGCTTCATCTCCTCCTCGATGCCGACGACGGCCAGGTTGGCGGCGATCGGAGCCGGCGGCGCCTGCGCCTCTTCGGCCGCCTCTTTGTCCTTGGCCTTTTCCTTGGCCTTTTCTTTGTCCTTCTCCGGCGCTTTTTCCGGGGCTCTCTCCGGAGCTTTCTCGGGAGTTTTTTCCGGAGCTTTTTCCGGGGTCTTCTCTTTAGCGGCGTCTTCGTCGGCCTGCGCCGGCTTTTTCTTAGCCTGTTCTTTCTCTTTGGCCTTGTCTTTAGGCTTGTCTTTTGGCTTATCTTTGGCTTTGGTTTTGTCTTTAGTTTTGGCCATGGCTTAAATGTCCAGGTTCTGGGCCATCAGGGCGTTCGTTTCTATGAACTTCCTCCGCGCCTCGACCTCGTCGCCCATGAGCGTTTCGAACAGGCTGTCGGCGCCGACGGCGTCCTGGATCGAGACCCGCAGCAACGAGCGGTTCTCGGGATTCATCGTCGTCTCCCAGAGCTGTCCTGGGGCCATCTCGCCCAAGCCTTTGTAGCGCTGGATGCTCACGCCCTTCTTGCCCTTCTCGTGGAGGAAATCGAGAAGGCGCGACTCGTTCTCGATGACGACGACGTCGTCGCCGTTGAAGAGGACTTCGTAGGGAGGGGTGAACTCGCGCAGCTCTTCGTGGATCTTGACCAAGGCTTTGTATTCGGACGACTCGAGAAGGTCGCGGTTGACTCGGCAGGTCACGGACATGCCGTTGACCCCGAACTTGACCGCGAGGTCGGCGGCCTCGTACTCCTCGTCCCAGCCGACGGAAACGGAGACGCCGCCGATGGCCTCGATCAAGCTCTGGAGACGTTTGACCTTCTTCCGGTCCTGGAGGTATTCGAGGGTAGTCACGCCCTCGCGGAGGAGGATGTCGATCAGGAAAAACTCGTAGTTCTTCCGTTTGAGGAACTGGGTGTAGTTCTTCTTCTGCATGATCCGCAGGAAGAGGCGGCGGAACTTTTCCCCTTCGAAGACTTCTTTGCGGCCCTTGACCCGAACCTTGAAGTCCTCGGAGATCTTCTTGACGATCCATTTCTCATAGGCCCGCTCATCCTTGAGGTAGAGGACCTCGCGGCCGCGGGTGATCTTGTAGAGCGGCGGCTGGGCGAGGTAAAGGTGCCCCTGCTCGATGACGGGTTTAAGGTGACGATAGAAGAAGGTCATGAGAAGGGTCTGGATGTGCGAGCCGTCGACGTCGGCGTCGGTCATGACGATGATCTTGTGGTAGCGGAGCTTCTCCAGGCTCGTCTCGCCGGACCCGTTCGCCTCGCTCCCCCCGTTCGCCTCGCTCCCCTCGCTCGCCTCCGTCTCGCCGATGGACGCGCCGAGCGCGGCGACCAGCATCCCGATCTCGTCGTTGTTGTAGATCTTATCCTTGCGCGCTTTCCAGACGTTCAGGATCTTGCCCTTGAGGGGAAGGATGGCCTGGAAACGCCGGTCGCGGCCCTGCTTCGCCGAGCCGCCGGCCGAATCGCCCTCGACGATGAAGATCTCGGAGAGGGCCGGGTCGCGCTCCTGGCAGTCGGCCAGTTTGCCGGGCAAGGAGGAGGACTCCAGGACGCCCTTCCGGCGGGCGAGCTCGCGGGCTTTGCGGGCCGCTTCGCGGGCCCGAGCCGCGTCGAGCGCCTTAAGGATGACGCGCTTGGCGTTGGTCGGATTCTCCTCGAGATAGGCGGTCAGCTGCTCGTTGACCAAAGATTCGACGATCCCCTTGACCTCGGAGTTGCCCAGCTTGGTCTTGGTCTGGCCTTCGAACTGGGGGTCCTTCATCTTGATGCTCAGGACGGCGGTCAAACCCTCCCGGGCGTCGTCGCCGGTGAGGCCGGCCGAGCCCAGGTCCTTGAGCATATTGTGGGACTCGGCGTAGGTATTGAGGCAGCGGGTGAGCGACGACTTGAACCCGATGAGGTGGGTCCCGCCCTCGTGCGTGTTGATGTTGTTGACGAAGGTGAAGATGTTCTCGTTGTAGGCGGAGTGGTACTGGAAGGCCAGCTCGACGATGATGTCGTCCTTCTGGCACTCGAAGAGGATCGGCCGGGGATTGAGGACGGTCTTGTTCTGGTTGAGGTACTGGACGAACTCGAGGATCCCGCCCTTGTACTGGAATTCGTGGGTTTCGCTGATCCGCTCGTCGGTGATGACGATGCGGATGCCCTTGTTGAGGAACGAAAGCTCCCGCATCCGCTGGGTCAGGATGTCGAAATTGAACGCGATCGTCTCCTCGAAGATCTCGTCGTCGGGCCAGAAGGTGATCTTCGTCCCGGTCTTCTTGGTCTTGCCGACCTGTTTCAGTTTGGCCAAGGGGATGCCCCGCTCGTAGCTCTGGGCATAGATCCCGCCGTCGCGCTTGATTTCGAGGTCGAGGCGCTTGCTGAGGGCGTTGACGACCGACACTCCGACGCCGTGCAGACCGCCGGAGACTTTGTAGGTCTTGTCGTCGAACTTGCCGCCGGCGTGGAGCATGGTCATGACGACCTCGGCCGCCGATTTTTTCTCTTTTTTATGCTGCTCGACGGGGATACCGCGGCCGTCGTCGATGACCGTGATCGAATTGTCGACGTGGATGAAGACTTCGATGTTTTTGCAGTAGCCGGCGAGGGCCTCGTCGATGGAGTTGTCGACGACCTCATAGACGAGGTGATGGAGTCCCTCGGTCGAGGTGCTCCCGATGTACATGGCCGGCCTTTTTCGGACGGCTTCGAGGCCTTTAAGAACCTTGATGCTTTCGGCTGTATACTTGGCTTCTTTCATGGCTTTTATCTCATTGAAAAAAGACGGGTTATGAGGGCAAAATTCTCACTGAACCCGGGCCTATTTTCTAGACCAAAATTATATAAAAATCGGCCCGAAATGTAAAGCCTTTTTTAGGCCCAAATCCACAATATTTTGGGGCTCCCGAAGGCGCCTATCGCAACGTTTTGCGGTATCGGGAAAATGTCGAAAACCGGGTTTTTCGACGAAAAAATCGAACCTTTTTGGGGCCGTTTCCGACCCCTTCAAATTATTGAATTTTTAGGGCGGGGACAGAGCATAAATCCTCTGTTCTCCGCCTTTTTTAAAGGGTGGAAGCGGGGATTATTAAATAGGGAGACAAAATACCTATTTCCCTATTTCCTGCCGACCGGCTAGGCAGGGAAATTAGGGTAATAGGTATTGTGTCTCCAATTTTGATTCTGATAAGATGATTTCTTCAAGGAGAACTCGAAGTGAACGAGCGCAACGGGAAAAACTTCTTATCGGCCCGGACATTCGCTTTTTTTGCCTTGACGGCAATTGTCCTACTAGGCTCGTCCGCGTGCGCTCCCAGGCTGAAGATTCCCGGCGTCATCTATCTTCTGCCCCAATCGAACATCTACGCCATCAGCCAGGATTCGGTCGAGACCATCCTTACGGATGTTTATGCGGCCGCCCTTTCGCCGGACAGGAAATTCCTGCTGTATTCCACGGCCGGCCAGACGATCCTCAGAGACCTGTCCACGGACAAGGACGAGGCCGTCCTCGGCGAAGGCAGCCGGGCCCTGGGCTGGAACGCCGAGGGAACGCGGTTCTATGTCTATACCGGATGCGGGACCAACCGGCTCTATGCCGGAAAAACCGACGGGAGCCTGACGCGGCTCATGCAAGGATGGATTGCCCGGCCGCGCGGCGAGGAAGCGACGGACGAATCCGCTCCGCCCGAGCCCGTCTGCGGCGAGCTGTCGGGCTTTCTCTTTCTGACGAACGACACGCTCGTCTACTCCGCGTTCGACGCTCCCCTCCCCCGCCAGCCCGACCTCGTGAACATGAGAGCGAACAAGGGCTACCTCGCCCGCCTCGAGCCGATTCCTCCCGAGATCGTTCCCTTCGACTTTCCGAGAAAAGAGCGGTGGAAATTCGTCGACGTCTCCGAAGACAAGGACCTCGTGCTGCTGTCGGTCGAGGTGAACCCCGAAAACGTGAATCAATTCCAGAGCACGGCCGTGGTCGCGCCGCTCTTCCAGGAATGGGACAAGATCTCGCTCGAAGACCACGTCGCTCAGAGCATCACCCGCTGGGAGAACGGAAGCTGGGGCGTCACCGGAGAGCTGGCGCTCATGTTCACGCCCAAGACGAGCCTGCTCGTCGGCGTCGCCCTCGAAACGACGGAAAAAGGGGTCAAGGAATACCTGACCATGATCGACCCGGCGTCGGGGCAGGTGGAGCGCGGGCCGGAGATGGAAGCCGCCGAGATCGTCAATCGGCCGGTCATGGACCCCACCGAGCAATACGCGGCCATCCTCTACAGCCGGGGAACGGAGGTCCACATCACGATCTTGGACCTGGCCAACGACCGGCAGTCCGTCGTCTGGAAGGCCAAAGCGCCCAAGGGCTACGCCTTCGACATCAAGCGCGACCGCCTGCTGGCCTGGGTCGAATAATTCGGAAGGGAGAGATTTCGTGGCGGCCAATCTGACCCCCCAATACCTCGAAGCGGAAAGGAAGCTCAAGACCGCGAAAACTCCCCAGGAGCGGCTGGAGATCATGCAGGAGATGATGGCCTTGATGCCCAAGCACAAGGCCACCGAAAAGCTCCAAGCCCAGCTCAAGACCAAGATCTCCAAGCTCAAGGAGGAGATGGAGCGCCAGACCTCGGCCAAGCACGGCGTGAGCTACGTCATCCCCAAGCAGGGTGCCGGCCAGGTCGTCGTCCTCGGCCCGCCGAACGCAGGCAAATCTATGTTAATCAAGGCCTTGACCGGGGCCGATCCCGAAGTCGGCGATTATCCTTTCACGACCCGCGCGCCGGCTCCCTACATGATGAAATACGAGAATGTCCGCGTCCAAATGGTCGACCTCCCGCCCATGGCGCCGGACCTCATGGAAAGCTGGCAGGTGGAGCTCATCAAGATCGCCGACGCGGCACTGATCGTCGTCGACCTGGCCGACGCCGACGCCCCGTCGCTCCTCGAATCGCTCGTAGCGGCGCTCAAGGAGAAGCGTGTCGAGTTCGTCCGCGAGGATTACGAACCGCCCGCCGACGCCCCCTACGGACCGCCGTTCAAGCGGCGGACGCTCCTCGTCGCCAACAAGAGCGACCTCGACGCCGGCGGCGCGAATCTGGAAGCGCTCAAGCTCTTCTTCGAGAACCAGCTCGCCGTCGTTCCCGTCTCGTCCGCGACGGGAGAGGGCATCGAGGACTTGAAAAAGCGCGTGTACGATTTCCTCCACGTCATCCGCGTGTACAGCAAGGTCCCCGGGAAAAAGCCGGACCACAACGAGCCGTTCGTCATGAAGCGGGGAACGACAGTCATCGAGATGGCCCGGGCCGTCCACAAGGACTTCGCCGAAAAACTGAATTACGCCCGCCTCTGGCGCGGAACGGAATACTCGGGCCAGATGGTCAACCGCGATTTCGTCCTCCAGGACGAGGACGTCTGTGAGCTGCATCTCTAGCAGACACTTACCGCGTGGGGTAAGTGTCTGCACGGTATCAGTCTTTCACTTTTTCTCCGGGCGGAAGGTCAGGCCGGCCGGCTCGTCGGAAATGTCCATGACGGCCATGAAGAAGAGCTGGGCGATGTCCTCCATGATCTCCGGCGTGATCAGCTCCGCGGCGTCCTTGGTGTTGTGGTAGGTCGGATACGGCGCGGACTTGCCCCGCGCGCCGAACGTCAGCGACGGCACGCCCTTCCAGAAGAACCAGGCCGAATCCTGCCGCGGCCGCCCCGGATAGGCCGCCGGCCCGCCCGAGAGAATCCGATGGACGTACTTCTCGTTGGCCTTCTCGATGAACGCCCAGAAGGCCGGATACGTCCGCGCGCCGGAGGCTGAAATGGCGTCTCCCATCCCCGGCCCCTCCATGTTGATGAACACGAGCGTCTTGTCGAGCGGATAGATCGGATTTTCGGTGTAGAACTTGGAGCCGGCTACGGCCTGCTCCTCGCTGCCGAAGAAATTAAAGAGGACCGTCCGCTTGGGCTTGACGGCGCTCTTGGCCATGGCTTCGGCCACGCCCAATCCGACGGCGACCGCCGTGGCGTTGTCGTTGGCGCCCGGCATCAGCTCCCAGCAACGTCCGAGATGGTCGAGGTGGCCGCCGATGAGGATGACCTCGTCCTTGAGCGCCGGGTCCGTCCCCGGGATGACGCCGACGACGTTGTACCCGACGCCCTCGGGATGGTGTTCCGTGACATTCTTCATCGTCATGACCTTGCCCGTGGCGAAGGACTGGGGCTTGAGCTCCTTGCGGATCCTGGCCACCGTGTCCTCGTGCTTCCGGCCGGTCCCGGCGAAGACGTCCGCGACGACGGCCGCGCCGACGTGATGGTAGATGAAGCCCTCGCGATAGGAGTTGTTGGGATTGACGATCGGGCCGTAGTTGTAGATCATCCCTTTGACGCCATGGGCGACCGCGTTCTCGAGCTTGTACTGGTGGAAGGAGTACGGGCGCCATTTCTTGAAGGCTTCGTTCGTGTCGCTGGCTCCCATGGGCACTTCGGATTCCATCAGGACGATCTTTCCTTTGACGTCCACCCCGGCGTAGTCGTCGTAGTTGAGCTCGGGCGCTGTGACGCCGTAGCCGACGTAGACGACCTCGGCCGTGACCTCGCCTGAGCCCGACGTTTCGCCGGGGAGGAATTCGTCCTCGTATTTGTACGGCTTCTTGACGACGCCGTCTTTGACGGGGATGTTCATCGTCAGCAAGCCGCCCTTGAAGACGAGGGTGTAGGGATTGGGGAAGGCCTGGAGGTAGGTTCCCTTGTCGCCCGCCGGCTGGACGCCCCATTTCTTGAGGAGCGAGATCACCCAATCGGCGGCGGCGTTGAATTCGGGCGTGCCGGTCAGCCGGCCTCCGTATTTCTCGGAGCAGAGCTCGTTGACGTAGTTCATCAGGGTCGCGCTCTCGATGAGATGCATGGCCGCGACGAGCTTCTGCTCGCCGGTCAGCGGCGGCGGGGCTTGCCCGCGCTGCCCCTGGGCCGCTCCCGTCGCGACATTGAGGATCAAAACGCAAACGGCCAGTCCGATCCAAATTTTTCTCAGCTTCATATTTTCCTCCTCACGTGGGATCATCGATTCTCATTTTTTATAATAAGCGCAAGACGAAAGCAAGCGCGCGCATGGTGAGGCAGACATCGAAAACGTCACTATGATCGGCGAGCGAAGAAGCGAGCAGACGCATTAATGAGCGGGTGACGCCGAGCGGGCGCCCCAGCGTTCGAAGCGGATGGGGGCACGGATTCCTTTTGATCGGCGAGCGAAGAAGCGGGCGAACGCTGTCATGGTAAAAGATTAAAGGATGCGACGGCAGGGTTGGCCCTAAGGCGAACATAGCGGTGGGGGGTCCCCAGGTGTCGCCTTCTTCAGCCGTTAGCGAGCGAAGAAGCGAGCAGCCGCATTAATGAGCGGGTGACGCCGAGCGGGGCACCCCGCCGCGCGCAGCGGAAGGGCCCCCGAATATTGTTCTCGTCTTCGGAGCACGTCAGGGGGACCGAATATCGTACGCGTTTTTGTTGCAGGAGGCGAGGGGGTATGCCGCCCGGAACCCGTCTGAGCGGCGAGCGGGCAGGGATCCGCGAAGCGGAGAGCGAGACGCGAAGCCGAGCAGCCGGCTCCCTCGCCGGGCTTGAGCGCTGCGCGGTGACGGGCGGCATCCCCCGAGCCTTCGCATTTGATTTGGCGCGTCGATTCTGCTATCTTCCCGTTCTGGTGCCGCAAGGCACGCGACGCTCATCGAAGGAGGTCTTCATGGAAGCACGAACGTTCCTGGCCGCGCTGCTGCCGGCCGTTCTGTTCGGCGCGGCGGTCTTCGCCGCGGCCCAAACGGCGAATCCCGTCGTCGTGATCAAGACGAACAAGGGCGACATCACGATCGAGCTCGACGCGGCTAAAGCGCCGATCTCGGTCAAAAACTTCCTGTCCTACGTCGACGAGAAATTCTACGACGGGACGATTTTCCACCGCGTCATCAAGGGATTCATGATCCAGGGCGGCGGGCTGACGCCGGACTTCGTCGAGAAGAAAGCAAAGGCTCCCATCCGGAACGAAGCGGGCAACGGCCTGCAGAATCGGCGCGGCTCGATCGCCATGGCCCGGACCCAGGACCTGAACAGCGCGACATGCCAGTTCTACATCAACCATGTGGACAATTTCGCGCTCGACGACATGAAATACGCGGTCTTCGGACGCGTGCTCCAGGGGATCGACGTCGTCGATGCGATCGCCAACGTGCCCACCGGCACGATCAAGGGCTACGCGGACGCTCCGCGCCAGCCGATCACGATCGCGTCCATCCGCCGCCAGACAGCGACGAAATAAGCGGACTTGACGCCCGACGACGGCTCCCGGTCCAAGCTCGGCGACACGGCCTTCGCGATCGTCCATGTTCTCGCCCTGGCCGCTCTCGCCGTCCTGGCGGTGGTCGACCTCGTCCGGGGCAACACGACGCGCTTCGGCGTGATCGGCGGGGCGCTCATCCTGTACTATTTCCTCGTCCTGCGCAAGCCCGTGCTCAAAGAGATCGACAGGCGCCGGAGCTTGAAATCCGCCCCGCCGGCAAAAAAATCTTGAGGCGAGGATGAAACCAAAGCCGCGCCGGCTCCGTTTATTTAAGCGAGCGCCATGACTCTGCTCGGAAAACGGGTTGCCATCCTGGCCGGTGCCGCCGTGATTGCGGCCGGGCTCGTCGCCCTTCTTGTCGTCGGTAAAAGGCCGCCCGCCCCCGCCGCTCCCGAGCCGCGTCCGGCCGAGGCCGCGTCAATCGCCCCGACGACCGAAGAGATCACGATCCAAAAAGGCCAGACGATCTCCGACCTGTTGTCCGAATACGGCTTCTCCACCGGGGAGATCCATGACCTCATCCAGCAGGTCAAGCCGGTCTTCAAGCTGGACAAGGTCGTCGCCGGCCGGCGCCTGCGCCTGACCCTTGACGCGGCCCGCCAATTCCAAGCGCTCGAGTACCCCATCGACGAAAAATCGTACCTCGTCGTGGCCCGCGAAGGGTCCGCATACAAAGCCGAGAAAAAAGCGTATCGGTTCGAAACGAAGCTCGCCTATATCTGGGGCACGATCGAGGACAATCCGATCAAGGCCGTCGCCGAACGGGGCGAGACCGACGCCCTGACGATCCGCATGACGGACCTCTTCGCCTGGGACATCGACTTTTATACCGAGCTCCGCCGCGGCGACGCCTTCCGGATGGTCTACGAGAAAAGATACCAGGAGGGCAAGTTCTTCGGCTACGGAGAAATCCTGGCCGCGGAATTCGTCTGCCGGGGGAAATCGTTCAAAGCGTTCCACTTCGAATACCCCGACACGAAGAAGGCCGATTATTTCGACGCCGAGGGAAAGTCCGTGCGCAAGCAGTTCCTCCGCTCCCCCCTCCCCTACGGCGCGCCCATCACGTCCCGCTTCAGCTACAACCGCCTCCATCCGATCCGCAAGATCTACACCGCCCATTACGGGATCGACTACGGGGCTCCGGTGGGCATGCCCGTCCACGCCACGGCCGACGGCGTCGTCGTCTCCGCGGGGCCGAACGGAGCGGCCGGCAATATGGTCCATCTCCGGCACAAGAGCGCCTACGAAACAATGTACCTCCATCTCGCCCGCGTCTTCGTCAAAGCCGGCGACCGGGTAAGCGGCGGAAAGGTCATCGGGACCGTCGGCAACACGGGCGAATCCACCGGCCCGCACCTCGACTACCGGGTCAAGCAGGGCGGGAGCTACGTCAATCCTCTCTCCTGGAAATTCCTGCCGGCCGAACCGCTGCGCGCGGAATACAAGGACGCCTACAGGAAGTGGATGGAGGTCGGCCTCCTCATGCTCGACGCGCCGCTGGCCGCGCGCGCCATGCTCTCCCGTTGATTATTAAAAGGGGACAGGTACTTTTGGGACAGGTACTTTTGGGACAGGTACTTCAGATTATTTCCTGGCGGAAAAGAAATTTATCTTATAGAGACCCAACTACTTCTGTGCATTGACGGGACACGTTCCCTTAATTCCTCCTCCCCTCTGGAGGAACTGTCCCTAAAGTACACGTCCCTTTTTCCCCTTTTTCAGTTCCGGATATGGCCGCTGCCGCCGCCCGAGGACGTGCTGCCGCTCGACGTGCTTCCCGTGCTCGCCGCCCCGGACGCCGCGCCGGAAGACATGCTCGCGGACCCGGGGTTCCCGGCGTAGGAGGAATCGGAGCCGCCGTCGGAGCGCGTGACGCGATGGACGATCCCGTTCGAATCGAGGATCGGCCGGACGATGGCCATTCCCGAAGAGATGCGGAGCTGAGGACTGTAGACCTCGTTCGACCGGCTCGAATAGAGGATGTCCACGCCAAGCTTGCGGCCGATCCGCGAATCGGGGTTCCAATCATGGCTGCGTTCGGGAGCGATGCGGAGCGCGCTTCGCAGGCCGGACGGCAGAGCCCGGGCCGACCGGACGGCCGAGCCGTCCATCGACCGCCGGCTCCCGTCCGCGCTTGCGGGAGCCCGGACTTCGCTTGCCCGAATGCCGCGCTCGAAGGTTCTCGAAGCTAAATAGGAAGAAATCAGGCCGGATTGGGGCCGGCTGTTCAGGATCAATTTCTGCGGAGAGCCCGCCGGCAGGCTGCGGGCCGCGTTCAGGACGGCTTCGAGCCTGGAGATCCGCGTCTGGATCTTCGCCGCATTCAGGTCCTGGGCGCCGACGACGACCGCGTGCTTGGAGAGGCTCCCTAGGGAAACGACGGCGCGCTCGTCGCCGCGGGTCAAGGCCTTGCGCAGCGCGGCGTAGACCTTGCTCATTTCTTTCGTGATCGGGAGAGGCGCCTCGCCCGGGCTCTTCAGCTGGTCCTTCCGGACCTTGGTCACGGTCGGGATATTGAGGGCCTTATAGGCCCCCGAACCATCGGTATAGCCCGACCAGTCGCCCCAATATCTCCAGCTGTAATACGGATAGTAGAAATCGCTCATGCCGAACATGCCGTCATACCACATCCAGTCCCAGAGCGACCATGGCCGCCAGGCGTAATACGATCCGCCGAAGAAGGCCCAATCCACCCAGGCCGGAGCGAAGGCCGATCCCGGTATCCAGAGCCAGCCCCGCTTGTCGTCCCACTGCCAGACGCCCAGATGGTACGGGACCCAGCCCCAAGGCTCGTCCGGCACCCAGAACATCTGTCCGTTGTAAACCGACCAGCGGCCGTAGTAATAGGGCTGCCAGTTCCCCCACGGGTAGGAATCGTTATAGAACGGCCTCCAGACATAGCCGTAATAATCGTCGTACAGCCATTCTCCGTAGGGATTCCCGAACGTCTGGGCGAAATAGAAAACGGCTTTGGGCAGCTTCTGGACGGGCTTGGGAAGCGGAGTCACGCCCTTGTGAAGCTCCTGAAAGTTCTTGTTGATGTCCTTGTTCCAGAGGTCGAATTCCGCGGCGGACGTGAACTCGCCGAAGGCGAATGTCTGGTCGGCAAGCACCGTGAGCTGCTCGTTCTTGAAGACGGCCTTGCTCTGGGGCCGGTCCGGGTCGGCGCCGAAGAGGACGGTCGCCTTCCCGAATTCCACTTGGACGTCCGTGCTGCCGTCGTCCTTGGCCGCGACCGCCGCGACGGAGTTGTGGCGCATCTTAACCGCGACGTTGGGCGTCACGACCTGGAACATCTCGCTCGACGCGTATTCCTTGTACATGACGTAGATCCGGCCGGCGCGCAAGACCAAGTTTGAGACCTTGTTCCTGGAGCTCAGGCTCTGGGCCAGTATCGTTTCGATCTTCAGCTCGGTATCGACGTCGAGCCGGATGATCGTCGCGTTGTCGAACTGGATCTCGCAGCGGCGCGCGTCCGAGGTCTTGAGCGTGTCGCCGGGCCCCAAGGGGAGGTTGAGGACGGCCGGCTCGGGATTGGCCGCACCCTCCCGAAAGACGAGCGGGTCCTTACCGTCGTTTTTGATGTCAACGAGGCTGACGTGGCCGTAATAGAACTCGGCCGGCCCTTTGGCAACCCTATAGTTATCGGCGGAAAAAAGCAGAGGGCAAGCCAAAAGCGCGCTCAAAACCCATATCTTCAGCTTTTTCGTTCTCATGGCTCTGCTCCTTTGCCTGAAACTCATTATAAGCCGGAGCAAATAACATGCCAAACGCCGTCAGGCTGGGCTCGCCGGAAAACCGCGTTCTCCCTGTCCCCGAGAAAGGACATCTGTAGGTTTTTTCCCCTGGAAAATGGCCTCGCACGCGCATTTCTGATAGAATGGCCTCGGCCATGGAAGAGCGAAAAAACGATCGGTCGTATCTCAATCCCGTGCCGACCGTCGACGTCATCATCGAAGTCGCGGACGCGGGGGGCCGGGAGGGGATCGTCCTCATCCGGCGCAAGAATCCCCCCTACGGCTGGGCTCTTCCGGGCGGATTCGTCGAATACGGCGAATCCCTCGAAACGGCCGCGGTCCGCGAAGCGGAGGAGGAGACCTCCCTCAAAATCGAGCTCCTCTACCAGATGCACACCTATTCCGACCCGGCGCGGGACTCCCGCCGGCATACGATCTCCACGGTCTATGTCGCCCGGGCGGAAGGGACCCCGGAAGCCCGGGACGACGCCGAGGCCATCGGCATTTTCAGCCCCCGGAATATCGACTTTCCCCTCGCCTTCGACCATGCCCGGATCATCCATGATTACCTCGCCGGAATGGGACGGATGGCGGAAGCCGGGAGAGGGGCAAAAGGAGAGGCCGAGATGACGGACGAACGAGCCAAGGACGAAGCAGCGGACCACAACGTCGTTCTCAAGGAATTGACCAGGGTCTGGGGGCCGGTCGAAGCCGAGGTCATCAAGAACCTGCTGGAGAGCGAGGGCATCCCGTGTTTTTTCAAGGGACTCATGCTCCAGACGATCTATCCTTTTTCCGCCGACGGGCTCGGCGAGATCAAGATCATGGTCCCCGAAAAGGACCTGGAGACGGCTAAAGGATTGCTCGAAAATATGGCCCAAAAAAGCCCGGCCGACGACGATTCTTCCCCCGGCGAAGCTTGAAAATCGGCTGAAGCTTCATAACTCTTTTCCTTTCAATTAGTTCTCGATCATAGCCTGACCCAATTTTTTTTCATTTTTTAGCGATTTTTGCTTGACTTCCCTTCTGTTTTTCTCTATATTTAAACCAAAATGGGATAAAAAGGGACGAAATGGGAAACTTATTGATCGGAAGCTACAAAGCGAAGCTCGACAAGGGAGGCCGGATCAAGATTCCGGAACGATTCCGGACCGCCATCGAAGAACAGTTCGGGAAGGGGCTTTTCGTGACGTCGCTCGAAGACGACTTCGTCCAGATCTTTCCCCTGCCGACTTGGGAAAAGATGATGAAGGGCCCTTCGGGCGGAGCGTATTACCCCGATCCGGACCTCCAGGAATTCCACCGAAAAGCCAACCTGCTCGGGAATCAAAGCGAGATCGATTCCAAAGGCCGAGTCCTCATCAGTCCCTCCATTCGGGAGCGGGCGGGCCTGCAGGCGGAGGTCCAGGTCATCGGCGTCAACGATTACCTGGAGGTCTGGGACCGCGGCCGGCTGGACGAAAAGCTGGTCAAGAAACCCCTGACGACGGAGGATTTCAAAAAGATCTCCAAGCTCATGGCCGACAGGAAGCCGGAATGAGCCGCCGGGAACACATCCCCGTCCTCCTCGAAGAAACCCTGAGCTTGTTGGATGCGGGAAGGGAAGGCATCTATATCGACGGGACGCTGGGCATGGCCGGCCATGCCAGCGAGATCCTCAAGCGGAATCCCAAGGCCAGGCTCATCGGCGTCGACCTCGACGAAGGATCGATCCTGAAAGCCCGCAGCTACCTCAGCCCTTACGCCAACCGCGTCGACCTCTATCACGCCGACTTTCGGTATATTCCCGAGATCGACATCGATTTCGCCGACGTCCGGGGAATCCTGCTCGACCTGGGCATGTCCTCCTATCAGCTCGACGCCCCGGAACGCGGCTTCAGCCATGCGCTGGACGGTCCCCTCGACATGAGGATGGACGTCCGAAACAAGATGACCGCCGCCAAGATCCTGGACAAATATCCGGAAACCAAGCTGGCCCAGGTTTTCCGCGAATATGGCGAGCTCAAGCAGGCTAACAAGCTCGCCCGCCGGATCGCCACGGTCCGCCGCGCGCAGAAGATCGAAAGCACGACCCAGCTGAGGCAGATCGTCGAGGACGTCTGCCGATGGATCCCCCAGAAAGGAAAGATTCATCCCGCGGCCAAGGTCTTCCAAGCCCTCCGGATCGAAGTCAATCAGGAGCTCCACGGCCTCGGGGACTTCCTGGAGAAGGTTGTCCATCTCGTCCAACCCGGAACCCGGATCGCGGTGATCTCCTTCCATTCTCTGGAGGACCGCATCGTCAAGCACACTCTGGCCCGGCTGGCCCGGCCGGATGACGGCCCCGGCCTCGTCGAGATCCTGACGAAAAAGCCCGTCACGGCGTCCGAAGAAGAGGTCGCCGCGAACTCCAGGGCGCGCTCGGCCAAGCTGCGCGCCGCGGAGAAGAAGCCCTATGGTTCATAGGAAGCTCGAACGGAAAGAGATTTCCCTCTGGGTCCTGGCCAGCGTCATGACCGTCCTGACCCTGACGTTCTACCTCTGGCACATCACGGAGAACCTCAGGCTCGGCTACGAGATCGGCCGCGGAGAGAGCCGGATGCAGGCGCTCGAGAAAGAGATCAATAGCCTGGAAGCCGAGAAGGCCTTCCTTCTTTCCCCGGAACGGGTCGAGCGGATCGCCCGCAAGGACCTGAAAATGGCCGAAACCCGGGAAGACCAGATCCTCTTCAAGGACGAGTGACCGTCGGAGCACCCGTGAACATCGCCAGCGTCCAATACCAGAAGAAGATCCGGCAGAGGACCAAAATCCTCGCCGCCGGACTCGCCGTCTGGAGCCTGGCCATCCTCGCCCGCCTCGTCCATCTCCAGGTCTTCAGCTACGCCGAGATGAGGGACGCCGTTCTCGACCAGAACCAGCAACGGGTCGACGTCGCCCCGGAGCGGGGTACGATCTACGACCGGAACCGGAACATCCTGGCCCAAAGCATCCCTTCCCAGACGATCTATTTCCTGCCGAAGTTGGCCGGGGACCGGTGGGAGCAGAAGATGGCCCCCGTCCTCAAGCTCCAGTCCGTCCTCGATCTCACCGCCGGCGACATGGACCGCATCCGGACGGCGATCCAGAACAAAGTCGCCCACATCCCCGTCAAACGAAAGCTCGACCTCGAGACGACCGGCCGGGTCCTCGCCCTCGGCCTGCCCGGCGTCGAGGCGCGGGAAGACGTGATGCGCTTCTACCCGAACGGCGCGCTGGCGGCCCACGTCCTCGGCAGCGTCAACGCCGATAACAAGGGCAGCGGCGGCGCGGAATACAAATTCAACGCCGTCCTCAGCGGGAAGACCGGAGCGAAGCTCGTCCTCCGCGACGTCCGGCGCAGGGAATATCACGAAGAGACCCTCCAAGCGTCCGAGCGGGGCACGGACATCGTCCTGACCCTAGACCGGACGATCCAGTACATCGCCGAAACGGAGCTGGCCCGCGCCGTCCGCGAGCACGGCGCGAGCTGGGGAACGGCGGTCGTCGCCAATCCCCAGTCCGGAGACATCCTGGCCCTGGCCAACGTCCCGGCCTTCGACCCGAACGCCTATCCCCCGAAAAACGCCGACGACGAGTTCAACCGCGCCATCCGCCATCTCTACGACCCCGGTTCGATCTTTAAGATCGTGACCGTCGCCGCGGCGATCGAGAACCGCGTCGTCTCCGCCGGCGAAACGTTCGACTGCAGTCAGGGCTCGATCGCCAGCGCCGGCTCGCCGATCCGCGACCACAAAAATTTCGGCGTGCTCAAATTCGCGGACGTCTTCGTCCATTCCTCCAACGTCGGCACGATCCAGATCGGCCGGAGGATCGGCCGCGACGAGCTCTACAAGACGATCCGGGCGTTCCGCTTTGGCGTAAAGACGGGCATCGAGCTCCCGGCCGAAGCCGCCGGCCTCGTCCGGACCCCCGGCGAATGGACGCGGCGGTCGATCGACTCCGTCTCCATCGGCTACGAGATCCTCGTGACGCCGCTCCAGGTCCTCCAGGCCGTCAACATCTTGGCCAACGGCGGGGTCCGGATTCCGCTGCACATCGTCAAATCACAGCCGGCGCGCGTAGAGCCCAACGCGGGGATCGCGGCGGCGCTCGAACAGCCCGTTTCGACCCGCACAGCCCGGGAAGTCGTGTCGATCCTGGAGCGCGTCGTTCTCGAAGGGACGGGCCGGGAGGCGGAACTCAAGGGCTATACGGCGGCCGGCAAGACCGGCACGACCCAGATTTACGACCCGGCCCTGAAGGGCTTTTCGGCGACGCGGCACATCGCCTCGTTCGCCGGCTTCCTGCCCGTCGAAAATCCCCAGATGTCGATCATCGTGGTCCTCAACGAACCCCAAACGCAAGGATATTACGGAGGTCAAGTCGCGGCCCCCGTGTTCCGCGAAATCGCCCGTCGCGCTCTGCGCTATCTCGATATCCATCCGCGGCCGGCCCCGGCGCGAAGCCTCATCGCCGCGGCGCGCGCCGAAGGGAAAGAGCCATGACCCTTCGGGACGCGCTGAAGGGAGTTCCGGTCCTCGTCCTCCAGGGCGATGAATCCGTCGAGATCGACGGGATCGCCTATTCCTCGAAGGCCGTCGGGCCGAAATTCCTCTTTGCCGCCCTCAAGGGCGAAAAAAGGGACGGTTTCGATTTCGTCGGAGAAGCCGCAGCGCGCGGCGCGGCGGCCGTCCTGTCCGACAAGCCCCGGCCGGATTCGATCACCACGGCCTGGATCCAGGTTTTCGACCCCCGGGAAGCTCTGGCCTTGTGCGCGGCGAATTTCTACGGGCATCCCTCGCAACGGATGAAGGTCGTCGGCATCACCGGGACCAAGGGCAAGACGACCGTCACGTTCATCCTGGAATCCATCCTCCGGACCGCCGGCCTGAAGCCGGGCGTCATCGGGACGATCAGCTACCGCGGGCCGGGCTTCGAGCTCGAAGCCGAGCGGACGACACCCGAAGCCCCCGACCTTCAGGCCATGCTCAAGGACATGCTCGACCACGGCGTGACGCACTGCCTCATGGAAGTCTCGTCCCACGCGCTCAGCCTCAAGCG
>Ga0172371_10006136_pt1 | contig 17574 bp, 12 predicted proteins | sample Lak12m_FD_114543 | JGI IMG/M metagenome (GOLD analysis project Ga0172371, IMG submission 114543) | Freshwater microbial communities from Kabuno Bay, South-Kivu, Congo - kab_022012_12m | ecosystem: Environmental > Aquatic > Freshwater > Lake | place: Democratic Republic of the Congo: South-Kivu...
GAAGACCCACGTGGGCACGCCGGCCTTCGAGAGCGCCTCGAGGGCGGCCAGGCGAGCCGAGGGAGGCGGCGCGCCAGGCTCCAGCAGGCGCGCCAGGTCGTCGTCGAGCGTGGTCACCGTGAACCCCACCGACAGGCGCCAGGCGCCCAGCACGTCGCGGAAGCCGCGCAGCACGTCCTGGTCCCGTAGCACCAGGTCCGACTTGGTGAGCAGCCCCACCGACAGCCCGCTGTCCGCCAGCACCTCCAGGCACGCCCGCGCCAGGCCGCACGACGCCTCGGCCGGCTGCCACGCGTCGGTCACGCTGGACAGCAGCACCTTCCCCGACTTCGGTCGCCGCAGTTGGCGCGCGAGCACGTCGGCCACGTCGATCTTGGCCTCGACGTAGCTGCCCCAGGGCTCCTTGTGCCCCGTGAAGCGCTTCATGAAGCTGGCGTAGCAGTACACGCAGGCGTGCCGACACCCCACGTAGGGGTTGACGACCCAGTCTACGCCGGGGATGCCGCTCCTGTTCAGGGCGCTGGAGCAGCGCGCGGCGGGGACGGACGCGCTCACGGCCTCACCCGGAGACGGCGGGCTCGGGCGGCCGGGGACGCGCGACGAGCAGCCCCAGGCCCAGCAGCGAGTAGCCCGCGGCGATCAGCCAGTGCAAGCTGCCCTCCTGCGCCCACGGCAGGTAGAGTCCGCCCGCCTGCGTGACCGCGTGGATGAGCCCGATCAGCGTGAAGAGCGCGCACACGCAGAGGAAGGCCGCGGCGGCCATCCGCCGGCCGTCGATCAGGTGCGCCGCCGCCCCGCCCCACAGCATGGCCGTGAGGATGAAGCCGTGCCCCAGCACCAGGATGGCCTGGAAGGCGTCGCGGTTGTCCCCGGCGGGCAGGCCGGCCAGGCTGACGCCGTAGGTCGACAACTGGATGCGCACGAGCTCGACCAGCGTGGGCACGAAGGCCAGCACGACCGCGGCCGCGTGCCGCCGGGGCGTCGCGTGGTGCGCCTGGGTCACGATCTCGAGCCCGATGAACAAGAGGATGGGCATGACCGCCGCGGTGGGGAGGACCTGCACCAGGAAGGGCACGACGCCGAGCGTGGCGCCGAGCCCCACGAACAGCCCGGTGGCCAGCGTGTAGGCCGCGCGCCCCCCCATGGCCTTGTAGGCCGGATGGCCGATGTAGGGCGTCGACTGCACCACCCCCCCCGTGAAAGCCGCCACCAGCGTGGCGAAGGCCTCGATCAACAGCACGTCGCGCGTGCGGTAATCGTCGCCGGCCACCCGCGCGCTCTCGGTCACGTTGATGCCGCCGATGACCGTGAGCAGCCCGAAGGGGATGGCGATGGGCAGCCACGGCAGCGCGCGCTCCAGGTGCTGGAACAACTCGAGCGTGGGCCAGGGGAAGGCCGGCTGGAAGGTGAACGCGGGGGCCGCGAAGGGCGCGCCGAGCCAACCGAGCGGCCCGAGCACATAGTACAGGGCCGCGCCCGCCAGCACCGCCACGGCCGCCCCCGGCAACCGCCCGGGCAGCCGGAAACGCGCCACCAGCGTGTAGAGCACGAGCCCGAGCGACACGAGGCCCACCACCGGCGCCGAGAACACCTTGACGATGGGGAAAAAGCAGAGCAGCGCCAGGCCCACGCCGCCGATGGAGCCGAGCAGCCCGGCCTGGGGCACCGTGCGGCGCACCCAGTCGCCCGCGAAGCTGAAGACGACCTTCACGACGCCCATGAAGAACGTGGTGGCCATGCCCACGCCCCAGGCGATGGTGGCGTCGTGGGTCTCGGCGTACACGGGCCCCAGCACCAGGAACACGATGCCGATGGTCGAGGGCGTGTCGAGCCCCAGCGGCATGGCCGTGACCTCGTGCCGGCCGAGGCGCTTGGCCAGCCGGAACGCGAGCCCCGTGTACAGCAGGTCGCCCACCAGGACGCCCAGCGCCGTGCCCGGCACCATGCGGGTCAGCACGAACTCTTGCGGGAACCCGTACACGCCAACCAGCAGTCCGGCCAGCACCACCAGGTTCAACAAGTTGTCGAGCACCAGCCCGAAGAAGGCGTTCAAATCGCCCCAGGCGGCCCAGCGGTAGCGGAACTCCGGGGTGATCGCGCTCATGGCGTCTGGCTCCTCTTGGGCCTGCGGGGCCGCTTGGCTTCGAGCTGCCTGACGGACATCACGACCTCGTCGAAGTGCGCTTCGACCGGGGACGGCAAGGCCGCGCGCGCCCGGGCGAACCGCTCGTACTCGAGGTCGGCCCGGACGACCGCCTCGTCGTGCGTGATCGAGCCGGCGTGGGTCAGGATCTCGCGGTCCGAGAGCTTCAGGAAGTCGTCGAGCTTGGTGATCCAGTCGGCCATGGTCATGGCTTTGCGTCCCAGCGCCTGCAGCTCGGCGAACTCCAGGTAGGCGTTCACGATTCGATTGAGCGCTTCGAGCTCCGCCGCCCCAAGGTAGTTCTTGGCGACCACCACGTCGGCCTTGCGTGGCTCCGCGCCCAGCCAACTGGTCAGGCCCATGTTCGGCAGGCTGGCGTCGGCGCGCGCGGCGATGACCTCGGCGGCCGTCTGTCCGTGGGCCGCCCAGTGCATCTTGTTCTGCACCGTCGCGAAGAAGCGCTGCGACGCCTCCGCGCGAGGATCGTAGTCGATGCTGGTGGCGTAGATCTCCAGCACCTTCTTCCAGAAGACCTTCTCCGACGACCGGATGTCGCGGATGCGCGCGAGCAATTCGTCGAAGTAGCCGCCGCCCCCGGCGCGCTTCAGGCGCTCGTCGTCGAGGGTGAAGCCCTTCAGGATGTACTCGCGCAGGCGTTGGGTGGCCCAGACGCGGAACTGCGTACCGCGATGCGACGTCACGCGGTAGCCGACCGAGATGATGACATCGAGGTTGAAGTGCTCAACGTCGCGCGTGACCTCGCGATCGCCTTCTCGGTGAACTGTTGCATATTCTGCAACGGTTGCCTCGCGCCGCAATTCGCCCTCGTCGAAGACGTGCTTGATGTGCCGCGAGATGACCGACTTGTCGCGCTGGAACAGCTCGGCCAGTTGCCCAAGAGAGAGCCACGCGGTTTCACCGTCGAAGCGCACCTCGACGCGCGTGTGACCGTCGGCGGTCTGGTAGAGCAGGACTTCGGAATCCTGGTGAGTCGATTCGTTCATGGTTGGCGAAACTATCACCCCCCACGATCGCGAACAAGACGCAACCTGCCGCGGCACCTGACGAAGGCAACCGGATCGGGACAGCGCGACACCGACCGTGACAACCGGGCGTGACACTGGGTGTCGCCGCGCCAAAGGCGCCGGCCGAACTGGAAACGCGTTCCCAATCGATTCGCTTGGTTATCGGCGCCCGGCAGGAACCACCAAACTGGCACGATTCCTGCAAAAGTGCTAGAGTGTGGCATTCTCGGGGGACGACATGATCGCAGGACTGCTCGTACTTCAGGCGCTGGCGCTGGGGCTCGTGGGCGAGGCGCCCTGCACCGACCTGGCCCCGTGGGGATGGAGCGTCGAGGATCTGCCCGTGGCGGTGCATTCCCAGCACCCCTGCCTCGACGTGATCGTCGCGCCCGACGGGCTCCTCGTGGTCGCCGCCGCCGGAACGATGGGGGGTCCGCAGGTAGCCGTCGAGGACGGCGGAGGCTGGACCGTCGAGCATCCCATCAACGCCGCCGGCTGCCCGCGCCTCGACCTCGACCAGGGCTTCGTTCGCTTGGCCGTCCCGACCGACGAAGGCGTGCTGCTGGCGCGCCGGGAAGGCCAGGTGTGGAAGTCCACGCTCGTCCCCGTCACCGGCGGGCTCTGGACGCTGCTTCCGGACGGGCAGGTCCGTACGGTCGACGCCGGCCCGTTCGGCGAAACGCTGGTCGTGCACGACAGCGACGCGACGCAAGACGAAGTCGTGCCGTTGCCGGGCACTCCAATCGGCGGCAACCGGCTCGACCTCAGGTCGCTCACGGTGAGCGCCGGTGGCGCGACCCACGTGCTGTTCCAACGCAACGGGCACCGCACACTGGAGTACGCGACCAACGCGGACAGCGCCTGGAGCTTCGACGTCGTAGAGGCCCTAAAGATCGACCCGCCCGAGGCGTTTACCGGGGCGGGCGGCGGCCTGGTGCCGCTGCCGCTGGTCGTCGACGTCCAGGAGCGAGCCCACGTAGCCTACCGGCTGCGTCCCTCGATGAAGCTGGCCTATGCCACGAACCGCTCGGGCGCCTGGCAACGCACCATCCTGGACCATGGCGCGCCCATCGCGCTGGACGTTAACCTGCGCCTGGCGCCGGACGACACGCCGTGGCTGGCCTACCAGTACGTGGCGACGGGCGACCTGGCCGTGGCAACACGAGTCGACGGCGCGTGGAAGACCGTCCTGGTCGACGCACTCGACACCGCGGGGAGTAAGCGAGCGCTGGCCAGCGGCCCGGACGGCCGCGAGCACGTCGTGTACACGCGCTTCGGGTGGGGGGCCTTCCCGTACTACGACCTGTATGCCATCCAGCACGCCGTTTCCTTACCTTGCGCGGTCCGGAGGCGACCATGACCAGCCACGCCTGGCCCATATGGATCCTCGTGGCGGCGTTCGCAGCACCGGCCGCATGCGGAGGGTCCCGGGACACCGACGCCACGGCAGAGAGCTCCGAGGTCCAGCTCGACGCCGAAGCCGTCGGTGACCCCGGGCAAGCCGATCTGGACGACGCCACCCGCACCGAGGTCGGCCGCGAGGTCGAAGCGACGATCGAGACGAACGACGTTCCGGACGAGCCTGCGTGCGCACCCGCGTGCGACGGCCGCGCCTGTGGTCCCGATAACTGCGGCGGCGTGTGCGGCAACTGCGTCGCGGGAGAGACGTGCGACGAAGGCGCGTGTGAGCGCCCCTGCGAAACCGACGCCGACTGCACCGACCGGCAAGCCTGCGCGGCCTGGGAAGACCACGCCCCCGGCCATTGCGTCGACGCCTGCGTGCCGACGTGCCCGGTGGGCCTCGGGCTCCAGGCCTTCGACGGTTGCCACTGCCGGGCCCAGCCCCCCCAGTCGAGGGACTCGGATCCGGAGTACTGCCTGCACGGCACCCTTGGCTTCGACGGCTACCTCCGCGTCGTCGACCAGGGCAACGGGGTCCTTCACGACCTGCGCAGCGGGCTCCTGTGGACCGCGGACCCGGTCGGCCAAGGCGCGCTGCTCGCCGACGCGGCCGCTACGTGCGCCGCCTGCGGGTTCGGCGGGCTCACGTGGCGCCTTCCCACCGTCGACGAGGTCGTGCAGGTCCGCGACGCCCCCGCGTGGACCTACTTCGCCGGGAATACGACCAGCTTCGAGCTCCTAGGAGCGGTCGCCGCCACCCTATCGCCAGACGCGCCGACGCTCTGCAAGGTAGAGCTCACGTCCTGGCCCTCCCTGCAAGTGAAGCTCCCATCGAGCGTCCCGTACGAACACGCCGTCGTGTTCTGCGTCGCCGACGAGGCCACTGCCCCCCTCCCGGCCCCAACGGCGCGCTTCGTTCGCCTCCACGCCGGCGCCAGCGGCGATCGCGTCACGGGCCTAGCCTGGTCTGCCCCCTTTGGAGTCGAGGCACCAGGCGAGCCATGGGCGAGCGTCCCGTCGTGTGACAGCGCCGGGGGCGGGTGGCGCACGCCCACGTTCAAGGAGGTCGCGACTCTCCTGGCTAGCGCGGTCGATTGCGCCGAGTTCGCGTCGGTCCTGGGCCTCGACTGTCCACTGGGTCCCATCCCGGCCGGGACCGTCGGCCAGGAGTACTCCCCCGGATCGTGTCAGAATGGCCAGCACGTGGTGGTGCGCCTTTCGACCAACGACACCGGGCAGGGTCTCCTTCAAATCGCCGCGCCTGGATGGGTGAGCACCGGTTCCATCACCGTCTTGTGCGTCCGCGCCCTGGCCGACGGCGACGGGATACCCAGCGGCGGCGACGACTGCCCCGGCATCCCCGATCCGTCCCAGGGCGACGGCGACGGCGACGGAGTGGGCGCGGCCTGCGACCCCGACGAAACGGTCGAACCGTCCATCCTGGACATTTGCGAAAACGTATCGTGCGGCGTGTTCGACTTTGCCGGGTGGCCTTTCATGACCTGCGGCACGTGCCCCACGCCGGCCGTGTGCGAGGTGAGCGCCTGCGTCGAGCCCGCCTGCTCCGGCGACGCCGACTGCCAGGGCGACGCGGACGCGCTGCCAGGAGGCACACTGCGGCGCTGCAACGCCGACACGCACGCCTGCGAGCTGGGTATCGACGACCACGCCGAAGTGCTCGACCAGCTCCAGCGCATCTACCGCGGCGCCGCCATCTACTACTCGCGCGCCGATCGACTCACGGAGAAGGCCGCCCCCGTGCCGTGCCAGTTCCCGGCCAGCCAGGGCGTCACGCCCATAGAGGGCACGTGCTGCCACCATCAAGGCGGCCCGGACAAGGACGGCGACGACCTGTGCGACGCCGATCCCGCCACCTGGAACGACACCAACGGCGTGTGGGCGGCCATGGCGGCCCGAATGGTCGAGCCGCACGCCTACGTGTACAGCTTCTCGTCCCAGGGGACGCTCGGCACGGCTCGCTTCACGGCCTCGGCCCACGGAGACCTGGACTGCGACACGATGCAGAGCACGTTCCAGGCCGTTGGGTTTGCGCAACCCCAAGGCGAGCCCTGTTCGGTGCAACCCCTCGAGACCCTCGTCTTCAACCCGGAGTCGGTCGAAAGCCCGATCTACGTCGTGCACCTCACGCCCGCCCAGCAGGCCGGCTTCCTGCCCCCTGAGGGCGCCGTGAGCCTGCACCCGTTCTATGACGAGGCCGCCACCAACCTGGCCGCGATCCTCGACGGCGCCGTGGCCTACTACGAATCCCAACCCCCGGATACCTGCGCCTTCCCGCCCAGCGAGGGCTGGTGGGTCACGCCCATCGAGGGCACGTGCTGCCCTCTGCAGGGCGGCCCCGACCAGGACGGCGACTACTTGTGCGATTCCGACCCGGTGTCCTGGCAGACCAAGCCCTGGCTGACCCTGGGCTTCTCGATCGAGACCGAACACGCCTTCGTCTACCAGGCCGGATGGGACGCTGCCGCCAGCCTGTATCGCGCCAGCGCCTACACCGACCTCGACTGCGACACCATCCAGTCGACCTTCGTGCGCTTCGCGCGCCCCGTCGCGGGCGCCGAGGGCTGCGACGCCGAGGTGGTACCGGGCATGTACATCGAGAACGAGACTGAGTAGCCCGGAGCTCGCCGAGATCTCTGCAGAAAGGGCTTGCTAACGTTCCAAACGTTCGATAGCCTAACGCCATGGACGTTACCACCATCAACCACCTGCTCTCGACGGGAGATCTCGCCACTCCAGGGCTCTTCCCGCACCTCGAGCTCCTGCGCAACGCGCCGTTCGTCTTCCAGCCCGATTTCGGCCTCGCGCGCCTGCCCGAGCAGCCGGGGGTGATCGTGGTGCGCGGGGCACGCCAGTACGGCAAGAGCACCTGGCTCGAGGGCCAGCTTCGCGATTCTGTCGCTACGTTCGGGCCGGGCTCGGCGTTCTACCTGAACGGCGACGAGATTGGCAGCGCCACCCGCCTGATCGAGCGAGTCCGCGAGCTCCTTCCCCTCTTTTCGCCCGTCGCTCGCACTCGCCGGCTCTTCGTCGACGAGATCACGGCCATCGCGGGGTGGGCCGGGGCCATCAAGCGATTGATCGACGCGGGCGAGCTTCGCGACGTGCTGCTGGTCACCACGGGCTCGAAGGCGACGGACCTGCGGCGCGGAACCGAGCGCCTGCCCGGGCGCAAGGGAACCCTCGCGCGGACCGATTGGCTCTTCACGCCCATCTCGTACCGCGAGTTCGTGCGCGTGTGCGGCGATCGCCTCGGGGCTACGGCCCTCCCGGCCTACCTGTTGACGGGCGGCAGTCCCCTGGCGTGCTCCGAGATCGCGCTGCACGGCCGACTCCCCGACTACGTCATCGTGCTCGCCCGCGACTGGATCCTGGGCGAGGTCGCTTCGAGCGGTCGCTCGCGGGCCTCGGCGCTGGCCGTCCTGGAGGCCCTGCACCGCTGGGGTGGCTCGCCGGTGGGCCAGGCCAAGCTGGCGCGCGAGTCGGGCCTCGCCAACAACACGGTCGCCGCGGGGTACGTCGAGCTGCTGTCCGACCTCCTCTCGGTCGGGCAATCCCATCCTCGCGACGTCTCTCGCCACGTTCGGCTCGCGCGGCGTCCCGCCAAGTTCCCGTTCATCAACCTGCTCGTGGCCGCCTCGTGGGCTCCAGACCGCCCCAACTCGGTCGCCGACGTGCTGGCGTGGCCAACACCCAAGCGGGGCGTCTGGCTCGAATGGCTGGTGGCGCAAGAGGTCTGGCGTCGGGCCGCGATCCGCGGCGACGAGCTGCCCGAAATGCTCGACTACTGGCAGGGCGGCGGGCACGAGCTCGACTTCGTGCTCGGCGACGACACGTTCCTCGAAGTGAAGCACGGCCGCACGTCGCCGCTCGAGTTCGCGTGGTTCCCGCGCGTCTTCCCGAACGGGCGACTGATCGTCGTCGGGCGCGATCGCTGGGAGACCGACCACATGCGCGGGGTCACGTTCGAGGACTACCTCCTGGAAGACGAGCGCGCTACTTGACCCCGAACGCCTTCTTGAACAACAGCCCCAGCACCTTCCACCACGAGATCGAGTAGCCGAGGCCCGTGCCGCCGGCCTTGTCCCAGAGCTTCAGGGCCAGCCTGAGCTCGTCGGCGCCGAGCAGGGCCTGCAGGTCGAAGCCCTTCTTGCCCTTCAGCTTTTCGAGCATGTTCTTCTCGAGCACCAGGTTCAGGTTCTTCTCGGCCAGGGCGGCGCGCACGGCGTCGTCGCTCCTCACGCGCCGGCGCAGCCAGTCGTTCACGCGCTCCTGCACGCTCTCGAGGCTCTTCCGCACGTCGGCGACGGCGTGGGCGATCAGGAAGTCGAGCGAGTTCGAGAGGAACACGGCCGCACGGTGGGCTTCGGCGGCGTCGGGGCCGTCGATGGGCACGGCCAGGATGCGCTTCTCGGCGAAGTCCAGGAGGGGCTGCACCTCCTCGGCGGGCACGTCGAGGTCGCCCGGGGTCACGTCGGGCACCTCGAGGAGGGTGTCCGTGATCTCCTGGAACTGCTTGGTGATGGTGTCGACGTAGAAGTCGCGGATCTCGTCCTTGTTCACGAGCGGGATGCCGAAGCGCTCGGCCAGGTCCTTCATCTCGGCGTCGGTGGGGTCGATGCGGTCGCCGCCGATCTTCACGAGGTGAATGCGGATGTCGTTGCCCTTGGCCGCCTTCAGCGCGTCGAGGTTCAGGATGTCGAGGCCATCGGACACCAGCAGGATCTGCGCCTCGTGCATCAGGCTCGACTGCTTGATGTCGTCGATGGCGGTCATCAGGGCCTGGTTGATGTTGGTGCCCTTCTCGTCGGGCTCGGCCAAGAGGATCTCGCGCACGACGGCCGGGATCTCGGCCCTGGTGCGGGCGCGCGCCAGGGGCGTCGTGGTCACCGCGAAGCCGCGGTAGAACAGCATGGGGTTCCGGCCGTGGGTGTACTTCTCGCGCAGGAACCACAAGAGCAGCGCCTTGGCGACCAGCAGCCGGAAGTCGTTGCGCATCGAGTACGACTTGTCGAGCAGCAGGTACAGCTTCTGCTCCGCGTCGTCGAGCGCGCCTTGCGAGCCCCCGTCCTCGAGGCGCACGACCTTGTCCTTGGTGGCCTCGGCGCCGTCGCGGGTGGGCACGCGCACCGTCAGCTCGCGCTCCTCGGCCTCGCGCACCAGTTCGTTCAAATCCTTCAAGGCCAGCTCGGCGGGGTCCAGGAAGGCGATCTCGTCGAAGGTCTGGATGCGCCGGAACACCGGGTGCACCTGGTAGCCGCCCACGGTGGGCACGCCCTCGGCCACCGCCTGGGGGCTGCGCTCGCGCTCGCGATCCTCGCTGCCGGCCACGGCCTTCAGGGTGCCCAGCTTGCCCGGGTCCAGCACCTTGCCCCAGCTGAACAGCACGCGCGCCAGGTGCAGCACCTGGAAGAAGGTGGGCGGCACGAAGGCCTCGAAGGCGCCGGTCAGCTCGAAGAGGTCGGCGGGGTTCATGGCGGCGAGGGGGGCTCGCTACTCTTTTCCGAAGTTCAGGATGCCGAGCACGCGGTCGACCAGCGTCTTGTCGCCGGGGTGCTCCAGGTCCTCGATCTCTTCGCGGTTCAGGTGGATGACGGCGTCGGCCTTGCGCAGGCGGTCGCCGAGCAGCCGCAACAGGTTCAGGGCCACGCGCAGGGCGATGGTCGGGTTCTCGTGGCAGAGCCGGTGGAAGGTGGCGGTGTCGATGCTCCACACGTGCATCTCGTCCGCGGCGATGACGCTGGCCGTACGCATACCGGGCTCGAGCAGGCACACCTCGCCGAACACCTCCCGGGGCGGGATCTCGGCCACCTTCAACCCCGCGACCTTGACGGTGGCGCGGCCGTCCTGGATGACGAACATCTCGTCGCCGATCTCGCCCTCGGCCACGACCACCTCGTGGGCACGGAACGTACGCTCCTTGAAGTACCGGGCGGCCGTCTCGAGCTCGGCCTCGGTCAAGCCCGAAAACACCATGTTGCCGTGGAGAGGCATGGCCGCGCCCCGCGAGTCGTAGATGACAGATCTTTTCCCAATCACGCGAGGAATTCAAGCGTCTTGACGGGCTGGAGGGAAACGGCCTAACGTTCGGTCCGGTCCTCTGTGGAGGGGCGCCATGCGACGCCATGCCCTCGGATTCCTGACCGTCCTGCTGCTGACCGCGTGCGGCGCGGCCGGCGCGCGCCTGTCGACCGAAGCCCCCGCGGGCGTGGTGGGGCTGGCCGACCTGGTGCACCGCGACGTGTTCGGCGAGCCGATCCCGCGGGCCGAGATCGCCGACGCCAAGGTCGTGATGATCGACTTCTGGGCCACCTGGTGCAAGCCCTGCAAGGCCGAGCTGCCGCTGCTGTCGGACCTGCAGGCGCGCTACGGAGCCGCCGGGCTCCGCACCTACGCCATCGCCCTCGACGAGGCCGGCAGCGCCGCCGCCGTGCAGGAGTACGCCGAGTCCAACCGCTTCGCCTTCCGCGTGGTCCACGACGACGACGGCTCGCTGGCGCGCGAGCTGAACCCGCGCCTCGAGATGCCCTACACGCTGCTCCTCGTGGGCGGGCGCGTGGTCCACACCCACCGCGGCTTCTCGACCGCCGACTTCCCGGCCGTCGAGGCCCAGGTGCGCGCGTTGCTGGAGACGCCGTGAGGCTGCGCGCCGCGACGACGGATCGGCGGCGGTTCCGTAGGGGCGTATTGCAATACGCCCCTACGATCCTGGTGATGCTGGCGATGACGATCTCGGCGCCCGCGCGCGCGTTTCACGTGCAGGACTGGCTGATCGACCTGACCCAGTCGCTGGCCGTCGAGGCGCACCACCCGGCCTCCGGTGACCCCGACTTCCAGCTGGTACGCGAGAAGTTGACCCTGGCCGTGGCCTACGACGTCTACCGCGCCGAGGCCCGCCTCGAGGGCACCAAGTTCCTGGGGCTGCCCGACGCCTGGAACGGCCCCGACCCGTACGCCGACGTGCTCGAGGCCGAGAAGCTCACCGTCGAGGTGCGCGGCCGCGACACGCGGGTGTGGGTCGGCGACTTCTACCAGGTGCTCGGCCGCGGCTTCCTCCTGAACCTGCGCAAGATGGACGAGCTCGGCCTCGACACGACCCTGCGCGGCGCCAAAGCCACGTACCAGGACAAGAACCTCAGCTTGACGGCCTTCGGCGGCTTCTCGAACGTCGTGAACCTCGACAGCGCGACCTGGCTGAAGGTGTCCGATCCCCACGACCTGCTGACGGGCGCGGCGGCCTCGTGGCGCTTCCCAGCGGGGCTCGAGGTGGGCGCGCACGGGCTGTACGCGCACTTCCGGCACGACGACACGCCCGAGAACGACCGCGCGCGCCAGGAAGCCTGGGGCGTGGGCGGCACCTTCGAATGGCGGCGCTTCGGGCTCTACGGCGAGGCCGACTTCCTCAGCGCGTCGACGCTCAGCTACTTCGTGGCCGCCAACGGGCTGGATCTCGACTACCGCCCCTCGACCGTCGACGGCCTGGCCGCGTTCCTGTCGGCCCTGCAGCGCTTCGGCCCCGTGACCGTGCTGGCCGAGGCCAAGTGGACCCACCGCCCGCGCCTGGAGGCCACGCTGCACCCCGGCGAAAGCACGCGCGGCGTGGCAGCCATCCCCTACACTGCGGCGCCCACGCTCGAGAAGGAAGACCTGCGCCTCACCCCCCACGACTCGGCCCTGGGCGCGCGCGTGCGCGTCAGCGTGAACGTGGAGCCCGCTGACGCCATCCTGGCGGTCAGCCACACGCACTTCCTGGACCCGCCCGACGCGCCCGGCAGCCTGACGCCCATCGACCCCTACGACGACCTCGATCGCATCGACCACACGACCGTGTCGTGGGAGCAACACCTGCTCGAGCACCGCCTGACGCTCACGGGTACAGGCGGCTTCCGGCAGGAGAAGAAGAAGTCCCCCGAGCCCGACCACCAGCTGTGGTACGCCGAGGCCTCGGCCCAGGTGCCCGTCGCCCCGGGCTTCGCGGTCGATCTGATCGCGCGCCACGAGGACTTCTCGGACGACGACCCGCTGCTGGGCACGACCGCCTGGCGCGAAGGCACGCTGGCCATGACCTGGACGCTGTGGTCCGACCTGGTGGTCGCCGCGGCCGCCGACTACTCCACGCGCTCCACGTCCGAGCACACCTGGTTCCCGAACGGCTCCGTCGAGTGGAAGTACACGGACAGCGGCTCGGTGAAGGCCTTCGGAGGCTACTCGCGCGGCGGCTTGAAGTGCGTGGGCGGCGTGTGCCGCATCCTGCCCGAGTTCGACGGGGCCTGGGTGCAGTGGGTGGAGAGGTTCTAGGGCTCCCCTGCGAACGGCCCCGTGGCCAGGGCCGCCCAGTAGCCGGCGTGATTCTCGAGCGCGGCGTAGGCGTAGAGGGCGACGCCGGGAGCGTCGAGCCCCCGCACGTAGGCGATCTCGTCCTCGATCTCGGTGAAGCTGTCGTAGTCGGCGGAGAGTCCCATCACCACGTGCGGCCGGCGCGTGTCGTCCAGCAGCCAGAAGTCGGCGATGGAGGCGAGGTCGGTCTTCTTGCCCTTGGGCGTGGTCAGCGGCCAGTAGGCCATGGGGAAGAGCAGGTCGATGGAGCCCGCCGCGAGCCAGGCCAGCGAGTCCTGGAAGTTGTCGGCCAGGCCCAGCGACACGCCGCCCCAGCCCCACACGTCCTCGTAGATCGCCGAGACGGCGGCCGAGAGCACCACCTGGGGCGCGATGCCCTGCAGCATCTCGTGGATCTCGGCCACCTGGGCGTTCACCTGGCGCGCGCGGTACGCGGCGAACGTGAGGCCGGGCTCGGCGGCCTTGGCGGCGCTCCAGCCGGTCACGCTCTCGGGGTCGTAGGAGTACTCCGGGCCGGGGTAGCGGACGCGATCGAGGTGCACCCCGTCGAGGTCCGGGTAGCTCGCGACAATCTCCTCGACCACGGCGGTGTTCCAGGCGCGCACGGCGGCGATCCCAGGGCTCGCCCACTGGTACTCGGGGCCACCCAGGGGCATGGGGGTGCCGTCGCTCGTGACCATCAGCCACTCGGGGTGCAGCTGCAGCGGGTGCTTCACCCCAGCCGAGGCGGGTGCGCTCGAGCCCGACCAGAGCGCGAACACGTTCAGCCAGGCGTGCAGCTTCAGGCCGCGCGCGTGGGCCGCCGCGAGGGCCGTGCCCAGGGGATCCCAGCCGGGATCCTTGCCGAGCGTGCCGGTCAGCTCCTTGGCCCAGGGCTCGAGGATCGAGGGGTAGAAGGCGTCGAAGCGCCCGCGCACCTGGAAGATCACGTCGGTGAAGCCGGCGTCGGCGGCCTGGTCGACGATGGCCGTCACGTCGTCGGCCGAGCCGAAGTCCCACCGGGTCACCCACAGGGCGCGGATCTCGGTGGGGGGCGGCGGCGTGCCGCTCTCGTCGGGGGTCGCGTCGGCCGCCTCGGGCGCGCCGTCCTGGCTGCTCGCGTCGCCGATATCGGGAACGTTGTCGCCAACACCGTCATTGGGAACGTTATCCGGGGTCGCGAGGTCGGGCATCGCCACGTCGGAGCCCTCCGCGGTGGCTTCCGGGGCCGTGTCGGCCGTTCCAGGGTCGGACGCGCCCGGGTCCTTGTCTGCCGCATCGGCCAGGGCCGCGGTATCGGGGGCGGCATCGGCCTGCTGGCAGGCCGCCACGTCGTCGCCGTCGGCGCACGGGCAGGGCTCCTGGCAGGCGACCAGCAGCGCGGCAAGCGCGAGCAACGACAGCCTCCTCCACGGTATGTAGGGGCAATTCACGAATTGCCCCCTAGGGTCGCGAGGTCTCACGGCGTCACCTCACGAATCCGATCCGCCGGCAGGAAGTCGAGCTGCGGCCGCACGGCCTTGGCGTCGCCCACGATCACGACGGTGGTCGCCTCGTCGAAGGGCGCGAGCTCTCTCGCGACCTGCACCACCTCGGCGGGGGTCACGGCGCCGAGCCTCTGGATGTAGCGCGTCCAGAAGTCCGGGGCCTCGCCGTTCCGCAGGGCCTCGGCCAGGAGCGACAGCACCTGCCCGGGCGCGGCGTTGTGCAGCACGAACGAGCCCACGCTGTAGCTCTCAGCCACCGCCAACTCGTCGGCGCCGATGCCCTTCTCTGCCAGGCCGCGCGCCACCGCCAGCAGCTCGGACAGCGCCTCGCCCGTCTTCTCGGTGCGCGTCGAGAGCGCGGCGCTCCACAGGCCGCTGGCCTGGTAGCGCTGCACGTTCGAGTAGGCGCCGTAGGTCAGGCCCAGCTCTTCGCGCAGGCGTACGAACAGGCGCCGCGACGGACCGCCGCCCAGCACCTCGTCGGCCAGATCCAGCTCGACCCGCCGGGCGTCGGAGAAACCGCCCACGGGGCGACCGACGACGATGGCCGACTGCGCGGAGCCGGGCCGATCGACCAGCAGCACCTGGGGCGTGGTCGAGGGGGTGCAGCGCACGGTCAGGCCGAGCCCGCCCTCGTGGGGCAGCCGGCCGAGCAGCGTCTCGACCCGGGCCGCGAGCGCCGCCGCGTCGAAGTCGCCCAGCGCCACGAACAGCGCGCCGCCCGGGGGCACGTTCTGCACGGCGCGGGCGTAGTGCGCCACCACCTCGTCGCGGGTCACCGTGTCCAGGAAGGCCTCGTCGAGGTCGAAGGTGCCCTGGGGGCAGCCCGCGAACACGGTCTCGTACAGCGCGCGCAGGCCCAGGTACATGGGCTGCGCGCGGCGCGCCTTCAGGGCCTGCTTCTCGCGGTCTACGGCCTTGGCCAGCTCGTCGGCGGGGAAGCTGGCCCCCGACAGCACCTCGGCGAACAGGCCGAGCAGCTCGCCCGACGCCGACGCCAGCGAGCGCCCGTGGAAGCCGAACCACTCGGCGTCGGACGAGGCCGACAGCGACGCCCCCAGCCCCTCGACGGCCGACGCCAGCTGCACGCTGGTCCGCCGGGCCGTGCCCTCGGTCGCGAGCTTGGCGACCAGGGTGCCGAGCCCGCGCCGGCCGGCGGGGTCGGCCGCGTCGCCGCCCGCCACGTAGAACGCGAAGTCGAAGGTCGGCAGGCTGTGCTCCTCGAGCAGCACCAGGCGCACGCCGTTCGGCAGCGTGCGATCGACGGAGGGCACGGCGAAGCGCGGCGCCACGACGTCGTCGGACGTGGGGGGCACCTCGGGGAACGTGGCCTGGGCGGCAGCTCCGCACGCGACCAGCGCCAGGGCCGCCGCCAGGATCAGGAGCTTCTTCATTCGCCCACCTCCACGGCCAGGCGCGCCACGGCGTCGGTGGCAAGGAAGCGCTCGGCCGCCGCCCTCACGTCGGCCACCGTCACGGCCCGCAGCCACGCCATCTCGTCGTTCAGCTTCTGCGGGTCGCCGTACCAGTAGGCATAGAGCGCCAACATCTGCGCGCGCTCCAGGTTCGAGCTCAGCATGTACGCGAGCTCGGTGGCGGCCTGGTTCTGCGCGCGGGTCAGCTCCTCGGGGGTCACGCCGTCGCGCCGCACCTTGTCCAGCTCGTCGGCCACGGCCGCGAGCACCGCCGCGCGCGCGCCCGGCGCGTGCATCACCGTCACCTGGAACAGGTCGGGCCCCGCGCGCCCCTCGAGCGCCGCGTCGACGTGCACCGCCACCTGATCGGACTTCACGAGGCGCTGGAAGAGCCGGCCGCTCTTGCCGTCGCCCAGCACGCGCGCCAGCACCTCGAGCGCGGGCCGCTCCGGAGCCGACGTGGGCGGCACGTTCCAGGCCAGGAACAGGGCGGGCAGCTTGGCGTTCTTGTCGGTCAGGGTGGCGCCGCGCGGCCCGGCAGGAGCCGCCTGCGCGATGGGTACCTGGCCCGGGGCCTTTCCGGCCGGGATGTCGCCGAAGTAGGCGCGGATCCAGCCGAGGGCCTGCTCGCGGTCGAAGGAACCCGACAGCACCAGGGTGGCGTTCGAGGGTACGTACCAGGAGGCGTGGAAGGCCCGCACCAGGTCGATCGTGGTGGCCTGCAGGCGCTCCTTGGTGCCGATCACGGGGTGCGCGTAAGCCCACGACGAGTAGGCCAGGCGCGGCAGCTCGACGCGCGCCTGCCCGTAGGGCTGGTTGTCGTAGCGCTGGCGCATCTCCTCGAGGACCGTGTCCTGCTGGTTCCTGAGGTTCTCGGGCGTCACGGCCAGCGAGCGCATGCGGTCGGCCTCGAGCCACAGCGCCAGCTGCAGCTGCGGCGCCGGAACCTGCTCGTGGTACAGCGTCAGATCCTCGGTGGTGAAGGCGTTCACGTCGGCGCCGTGCCGCTCGAGCCACGAGAAGTGCTCCATCTTGCCGACGTGCGCCGAGCCCTGGAACATCATGTGCTCGAACAAGTGCGCGAAGCCCTCCTGCTCGGCCGTCTCGTCGCGGCTGCCCACGCGGTACAAGAGCGCCACGCCCACGGTGGGCACGCGGGAGTCGGGGGCCAGGATGACGTCGAGGCCGTTCGGCAGCGTCAGCCGCTCGACCGCGATGGACGGGTCGCCGGCCGCGGCCAGCCACGCGGAGAGAACCAGGATCGACAGCATGCGGGATCCGGCAGTGGGGAATCCGGGGGAAGTCTAGGGGCCGGGACGGGGTCCGGCAATGCTAAAGCTTCGGGTCCCACTTGTCCGTGGCGTACCCCGTCAGCTCGACGTACCCCACGCCCTCCACGGGCGTGTCGCCGCGCGTTCCGGTGACGGTCACGGCGCCCTCCCAGTAGTTCTGCATGACGTTCGGCATCTCCTGGTCGTCGAGGCCGGTGCGCACGTGCAGGTCCCAGTCGAGCTCGGGGATCGTGACGTCCCAGTCGAGCGGGTACGTGCCGTCGGTGTGGGGGCTCGGCCAGGCGCGCAGCGACGTCAGCTCGAACGAGTCGAGGCCGCGGAAGGCGCGCAGGTTGCCGTCGGGGTCGACCAGCGTGCCCTCGCGGTGCACCAGGTTCCCGGCCCAGTCGCGGAACTGGAAGAGCATGATCTCCCAGCCGTCGTCCAGCTGCATGCTCCACCAGTCCCAGCCCTTGAAGGCGTTGATGTCGAACGGGC
>Ga0172371_10006142_pt1 | contig 17563 bp, 14 predicted proteins | sample Lak12m_FD_114543 | JGI IMG/M metagenome (GOLD analysis project Ga0172371, IMG submission 114543) | Freshwater microbial communities from Kabuno Bay, South-Kivu, Congo - kab_022012_12m | ecosystem: Environmental > Aquatic > Freshwater > Lake | place: Democratic Republic of the Congo: South-Kivu...
AACTGCCGCAAGTCCCAATCTCAAGATCCACAAATATGACCTGAACCAGAACCATGTGGGTTTTTTACCATCCCCGGGGTAAGTCACCTGCACGATCTGGCTTGGGATGGGCAGTATTTCTACGGCTCCAATGGCACCACCACGATCTACAAGATGAATTTCACCAACGGGACCCTGGTGGGAACGATCACTGCCCCTTTCTATGTGAATGGTTTGGCATATAACCCGGAGCACAATAGCCTGTGGTTCAGTTGTGGAGAAGTGAATTATCTGGTGGAGATTTCCCTGACCGGACAAATCCTGCACAGTGTTAACAACGAAGTAACCCAAATGTATGGACTGGCTTATGACGATCTTTCTAGCCCAACTCCCACCCTTTGGGCACTTTCCTATGAATTTGACTGGCCAATGACCCTGGTACAGATTGATCCGACCACCGGCGCTACTCTCCAGGTGCGTGATTTTGAAAATGCCGATTTCACAGGTGTGGGGATGACCAGTGTACCAAGTGGATTGGAGATTTCGGACAAGATCATCCCGGGAAAAGCAGCGTTGCTATGTATGGCAGATAATTACTGTTTTTGTGGCTTGGAGCTGTGCAACTCCATCGGCTGGGTATCACCTCAGCCCAGAAGCGGAAGCGTGGAAGCTGGTGCCAGCGTGAACGTCAGTCTCAATTTTGCTGCTCCTGCCGCAGCCAGTTCGACTGGTGATCACAGCGGTATTATTACTTTGCATCACAATGCTCCCGCAGCCGAACCTGAGATCCCTGTCAGTTTAAACATCTGGCGGGAGATGATCCCCGTGTTCAATATCAGCCCCGTCTCCCAGGATTTCGGAACCACCGAGCTTTACAACAGCCAGGTATGCCAGATTACGATCACCAATACCGGTGATCCCTATCTGGTGCTGAATGAAGGTGATATCTACCTCAGTGGAAATGCGGAAGGTAACTATACCTTATCAGCTTCTGGCTTGCCTGTATCACTTCCACAGAATGGAACTTACGCCTTTTCGGTAACCTTTACCCCTGTTTTCCCCGGCGTGAAGTCTGTAGCGCTGAAAGTGCAGGATCATCTGAATGGAGGAACCTTGCACAGCCTTGCGATCACCGGCAACTGCATTGAAGCGATGGTGATAAACCTGAAAGCAACGGTTCAGGAAGAAGAAGACGTTTCCCTGAGTTGGAATTACTACAATGGCACTGGTGGCACCAATGGCTGGATCAGCTATGTGGTCAGCAACCCTATGTTTTCCTATGGCTATCCGGGCATGGAGCTTAATGCTGCGATCAAGTATGACACGAATATCTTGTATGGCTATGCAGGCAAATACCTTACCAAAGTATCTTTTTTTCCCAAATCCACCGAGGCAAGCTACACTGTGAGAGTGTGGAAAGGAGGGGACGACACCATCACTCCCACCACCTTGCTGCTCTCCCAACCTGTAAGCGTAACCGCAAATCAATGGAATGTAATAACCCTCAGCACTCCCGTACTCATCACCGGCGCGGAGGCAATCTGGTTTGGCTATCAATGTACCGTTCCACAAAGTGCATCCCAGCCTCATCTTTGTGCGGGTTTCGATGAAGGGCCCAAACAGCATCAGTATGCGATGCTCGTTCAATATGAAAACAACCCTAACTGGGAGGAGATGCCTATTCCCTGCAACTGGTGTATCAAGGGCTATATACAGTCTCGCGGAGAAACAGAAGCCCCCGAGATCACCCCCTCCACCCTCGTTGCCAGCGCTCAGGCACTGGCCACAGCCGAACCGCAAAGAACCTTGCAGGGATATAACGTTTACCGGAATGGGGTGCTGCTGAACCCTGTGCCCCTGGCTGCCCGCAACTATTATGACGGAGAATTACCCGCCGGTGAGTACAGCTACCAGGTAAAAGCAGTCTATTTGGGCGGTTCTTCTGCTCCTTCCACTCCCGCCATGGCGCTGATATTGCCTCCCGTCCCTTTTGCCACGCCTTTCCACGAGGATTGGAGCAACAGCAGTTTCGCTAATCATAAATGGCGACGCAACACAGCCAATTGGGTATTTAATAGCACTTATGGCCAAAGCAGTCCTTGTCTTGCCTTTACTAAGAACCCTCATCTGGATAATTACCAAACCTGGCTGAAAAGCTATTTCCTGGATGCCACCTCCATGTCGTCCGTCAAGCTAAGATTTGATCTCAGTTTGATCCAGGGCAGCATATCTTCGCCCAATTACCTTACCGTGCAGGTGTTTGACGGCAGTGCCTGGCAATCTGTGGACGTGTTTAGCAATACTGACCTGGGTGGGAACGGCTGGGATTTCAATACCTATGTGTATGACATTAGTGAGCTTGCAGCAAACAGGCAAAGCCGGATACGCTTTTTAGCATCGGGGGTAAACTCCAACGGCATAGAAGCCTGGTTGCTGGATAACATCAGGGTAGAGCTTGTCCCCACAGCCTTGGCAGCTCCCACAATAATGGCTGAACTGGATAACAGCACCATAAAACTGAGTTGGAATGACGTCCCCGGCGCTGATTGGTACAGGATTTACCTGGCTGAGCAGCTTCAAGGACCCTTCCAGCTTGTCGCTACCCGGTCTGCCAGTTTGAGCCCGCAGCTGAACCTGCCATTGGGACAAAAGGGCTTTTTCAGCGTGGGGGCTTTCTCCATGTTCATCCCGGGGAGTAAATCTATTCTCGAGATAAAAGCTAAATAGCTCCAGTCTGTTCATCAAATATGATACGTGCTGATAAGAACTTTTATGGTAGTATATGCAGATTTACTGAATAGAAATTGGTATTTGGTTTGGATTGATTACTGTAACTGGCTATGGGATAATGGCTAAACCCGTTTCCGGAAACTGAGGATGCTCAGTCCAAAGATCAGCACTCCGCTTCCCAATAGAATGAACAACTCATTAGTAAGCTGAGATAAACCCGAACCCTTTACCACTATTTCCCGCATAATGGTAATGTAATGCCTTAAAGGAATAAAATAGCTAATCGACCTAATCCCATTGGGCATATTTTGCACAGGCACGAAGAACCCCGAGAGGAGGATACTGACCACCATAATGAACCAGGAAAAGAACATTGCCTGTTGCTGGGAAGAAACTATTGTAGAAATAAAAATCCCCGAGCCCAGCGTAGTGAAAAGATAACACATGGTAAAAAGCAGGAGCACGCTGAAAGAACCCTGGATCCCGATCCCAAAGATCAGCCAGGTCAGCAGTATGGAAAAGTGTATTTGCACAAGAGTTATAAGTAAATATGGTATCAGTTTGCCCGCCAGGATCTGCGCTTTTTTTGCCGGAGTGACCATTAGCTGCTCCATCGTGCCAAGTTCTTTCTCTTTCACCAGGCTCATCGCCGACAGCAGCATGGAAGTGATGGTCACCAACACCGCCACAATCCCTGGAACGATGTTCATTTTGCTTTGCAGATCTGGATTAAAACTCATCCGGTAATCCACATCAAAGCTATTTTGCTTCTGCAGGGCGGTCAAATAGCGCAGGTCGCTTTTTCCCAACCACTTGCCGTAAAAATCCACCAGACAGCCGTTCACGTAAGCATTGGCAATGGCGGCGGTATTGCCGTCTATTCCGTCGCTTATAACCTGCAAGGTAGTTTTGTGGAATAACTGGATATTTTTCCCAAAATCGGGTGGGATTACCACTACCACTTTGCTTTTCCAATAAAGCAGCAAATCCTCTGGCTGGGTATTTTCCGCTACGGGAACCAGTCGGAACCTGTCTGTGGAACTGAATGAAGCCACCAGTTTGCGGCTAAGCGGGCTATGGTCGTAATCAATGATGCTCAGTTGGACATTCTTCACCTCGTTGGTAACGGCAAAACCCATCACCAAAAGCTGGACTGCGGGAAGAACGAACAGCACGATCAGCATTTCCCGGCTTCTCAGAAGCTGCTTGAATTCCTTCTTTAAAAAGCTGGCGATTACCTTCAGATAATTCATTGGATCTTCAGCCTGAACCGCTTAACCGCCACCAGCATCATCACCACGCTCATCACCAACAGGCTCAAACCAGCTTGATACAGCTGGGCTATGCTATTCCCCTTCAGCATTATTCCACGGATGATCTGCAGGTAATATCTGGCTGGGACAATGTAGGTAACAACCTGCAGTATTTTCGGCATACTGGAGATTGGAAAGATAAATCCCGAAAGTAACATTGTAGGTAACAAGGTAATCGCCATAGCCATCATCATCGCCGCTTGCTGGGTTTTGGCGATAGTTGAAACCATCAAGCCAAGGCACAGGGCTGTAAGGATGTAAAGCAAGGTAAAACCAAGAAAGATAATAAAATTACCCCGGAAAGGAACGTGAAACAATAGGATGCCAACAGCGAGTATCAGCAGCGCATCCATCAAACCCAGAAGGATATAGGGTATTACTTTGCCCAGCAGAATCTCAGTTGGAGACACTGGCGAAACCATCACCTGCTCCAGGGTTCCCACTTCCTTTTCGCTGCTGATGGAAATACTGGTCAACAGAGCGCATACCATCACCAGGATCATGGCTATCAAGCCGGGAACAAAAAAGAACGAGCTCTTCAGATCGGGATTGAACATTATCAAAGGTCGGATGTCCAGAATCGATCCGTTTTCTGCAGCATATTTGTTGATAATTGCAGAGGCATAGGCTTGGATCAGTTGTGCTGTATTTGGATCAGAAGCGTCGATGGTCAGTTGCAGATCAGAGCGGCTATTTCCAAAGTCCGGCGGAAAGCACAAACTCGCCTGGGCAATTCTGGATCGCAGCGGTTCATCGGGCTGCAATCCGCTTCCCCGGGACTCTATTACGCTAAAATAACCCGAATTCACAAAGCGCAGGGTGATCTCCCTGGTCAGGCTGTTCTTTTCCAGGTCTTCCACCAGCAGGGGAACCCGACGCAGCTCCATATTCATGGCATAGCCAAAGATCACCAGTTGCAGCACCGGCAGGATGAAAATGATCATCAGAGTGCGCGGATCACGCAGGATGTGAAAAACTTCCTTCTGCGCCACAGCCAGCATCCTACCCGATCTGAACACCGCTTTCCTCCAGGACTTTCACGAACAGATCCTGCATCTTTTCCACCTTGTATCTTTGTTTCAGCCCGGCGGGCTTGCCGGAAGCCACATCCCTGCCCTGCTGCATGATCATTACCCGGTTGCAGTATTCCGCCTCATCCATGTAGTGAGTGCTAACGATCACTGTTTTGCCTTTCCCCGCAAGAGTGCTGATCACCTGCCAGAATTCCCGCCGGGCTTGCGGATCAACCCCGCTGGTCGGCTCATCCAGAAATACCAGCGGTGGATCGTGCACCAAAGCGCAAACCAGGCTCAGCCGCTGTTTGAAGCCCATCGGCAAGTCCGAGGTCAGCTTGTCCAGTTCCCTGTTCAGTCCGAAAAGCTCGAGCAGTTCTGACGTATTGGCAAGGGCTTGTTTATAGCGTGTGCCATAGATTCCGGCATAGAACTCCAGATTTTCCCTGGCTTTCAGATCGGGATACAGCGAAAACCTCTGGCTCATATAGCCAATGCTTTGCTTCACTCTGTCGCTTTGTTTGATAATGTCCAGTCCATTCACCCTCACCAGCCCGGAACTGGGACGCAACAAACCGCATAAAATGCGGATAGTGGTGGTTTTACCCGCTCCATTGGCGCCCAGAAAGCCAAAGATCTCCCCCGCTACGATCTCCAGATCGAGCTTGTCCACCGCGGTGAAACTGCCGAAACGTTTGGTAAGTGCCTTAGTTTGTATCACTTTTCATCACCGCCAGAAACACGTCCTCCATACTGGGAGCTATATTGTTCCAGCTTTCCAAGCCGTGGAATTCCTGCTGCCAGGCTCTGAACTGCTCTTCCCATATTTCCTGTTCGCAGCTCAGGTGTATTTCATTGCCAAAGAGTTGCAGCTCCGAACCAGGCAATTTTGTCTGTATGAAGCCAAATAAAGTATGCAGATCGCTGCCGGTGAGGCTGTAAAGATGGTTCTGCCAGGAAGCCAGGATTTGCCGGGGAGTTCCTTCCTGGAGTATTCTGCCTTTATGGAGCAGGCAGATCAGGTCGCACTTTTCCGCCTCGTCCATGTAGGGCGTGGAAACCACGATGCTGATCCCTTCCGCTTTCAGTTCGTGCAGGATCTGCCAGAATTCCAGCCGGGACACGGGATCAACCCCAAAGGTTGGCTCATCGAGGATCAGCAGCCTGGGAGTGTGGATCAGAGCGCAACTGAGGGCAAGCTTTTGTTTCATCCCACCGCTCAGGTTGCCCGCCAGGCGTTTGGCAAAGGGCTGCAGGCGGGAAAAGCGATAGAGCAGTTCCAGCCTTTTCTCCCTTTCGGCTTTCGTCACTCTGAACAGCCGGGCAAAAAACATGATATTTTGTTGCACGGTAAGGTCTTGATACAGGGAAAACCGCTGCGGCATATAGCCAATTGCGGCTCTGATCGTCTTTGCCTGCTGAGCTGCGTCAAATCCCAAAACCTTTATCGTGCCCTGATAGTGGGACAGCAAAGTGCAGAACGCCCTGATCAGCGAGGTTTTGCCCGCTCCGTCCGGACCTATTATCCCATACACGATCCCTGGTGGAATCTGCAGTTCCAGATTGTCTATGGCTTTGCTTTCGCCGTAGGTTATGCTCAGTCCGGCGGCTTCGATAACCATCATGGCAAGGTTACGTCCACCGGCATGCCGTCTTTCAGGATTCCTGCAGTGTTATCAGCCCTCAGGCGAACGGCATAAACCATCACACTGCGGTTATCGGGGGTCAAAACTGTCTTGGGGGTGAATTCGGCTTTATTGCTGATCTTGATCACCCTGGCGCTGATTGGACGGCTGTCTCCCTGTGCTTTTAGTCTGAATTCCATCTCCGGCTTTAGCTTTGCCAGCCATTCTTCCGCCACGTAGATATTGGTTTCCGGATCCCGCGTATCGCAGATCTCCGCCAGCTGACCCAAAGGCGGCAGCACTTCCCCTTCTTTATAATAAAGGGTTTCCACCCTGCCAGAAGCGGGACTGGTAATGATGCAATCATTCAGTTTCTTGGCGATGATCTTCTGCTGGGCAGCCAGGGTTTTGCGCTTGGCGTCCAGCAGCTTCAGGTTCTCATTTGCTGATTTCACCTGCAATTCAGCTTTATTGTGGATCAATTGCCCATCCTCCAGATTTTGCAGAGGGATCACCGCCGCATCGAACAGCCTTTCGCTGCGATTCAGCCGTTTACTCTGATACGCCAGGTCTTGCTCGGCGGCTTCGATCTGGGTTCTGAACACCGTTTCCTGCGCGTTTATCTCGCCCAGGCTGCCTTGCAGTTGCTCCAGGGAATATTGCAGTTCCCGCGCATCGAGGATCGCCAGAGTGTCGCCTTTTGCCACAGGGTCGCCTTCTTTCACCAGCAGTGCGGTGATCTTGCCTCCACTCTGGGCAGCTGCTTTGAAAGTATCCGCCTCCATCACGCTTGTCCACACCGGCTTTTCCGCCTGTTTATGACAACCGGTAAGCAGCAGAACCGCCAATATCAGCATAAAGTATTTATTCATTTGTTGTTATCCTCCAGCCTGCTTGTCCCCTGCTTGATCAGGTTGTAAACCACTGTTTCCCTTTCACTTGTAAAGTTCCTGCCAAAAACCGCGCTATCCCCGATCACCTGTTCCAAGATAGGCTTGGCAAGCGAGGGGAAAATGCACAGCGAAACCACGTTCAGCAAAAAATGCACGGGGTCGTAATCCGTTCTTCCGATGCTGTTTAGCTTGGCGGAGATAACATCCAGAATGTGCCTTCCGGTATATCCTTTGCGCTGCAGGATCTTTTTGAACAGCCCGGGCACGGTTTTCGGCTTGCTGCTCAGTTCCCACACCAGAAAACGGGTGAAATGCGGATGCGAAACGATGTCCTGCAGGTATTTATTGATAATGCCTTTCAGCCAGGTGTCAAAATCGGCGTCGCTGTCCAATCTGCTCAGCATTCCGTCGATCAAGCGTGAGAACTGCAGCTCCAGAATCTGTTCGTAGAGTTCCTGCTTGCTTTTGTAGTAGTAGTGCAGCAGAGCTTTGTTGATCCCCACGGCGTCAGCAATGGCTTGCATCCGGGCACCGCTGTAGCCATTGGCGACAAATTCCTCTCCCGCCGCCTGGATGATCTGCTCCTTGACTTCTCTTTTAGCCATATTTATCAATCCTTTACAACCTTGTGTTTAACCATATGGTTAAAATGAGGAGTTAGCGACAATTTGTCAATTATTTTCTCTGGATTAATAACTGGATGAGTGTAACCTGCTTGAACTGAGATCACTTAGCCTATATTATATTTGCCTGCCCCATTTCGCCTTTGTTATCCCATCCATATCCCATCCTTTACCCATCCAATAAATGTAGGGTAAGAACAGCATGGGTATATAGTTGGGTTCGTAGCAATTCCAGACAGGAAAAAATCAGGCTACTAACGATGAACTTTTTCATAATCGTAGCTTTCCGACCCCTGGCTGCTTCTTGCTTGCTCACTCTGCTTTGGTTGTCAACATATCCACCTGATAGCCTCCTGTGATTTCTTCAGGAGGGGTTCAACTGAGTACTATTACACTGCCGACAGACTGAGCAAGGAAGGAGCAGGCTCCCCCATTAATTCTTAATTCATAATTCTTAATTTCTTTTATCCCGTGCACTTCTTCGACTCTCTACAGATATTCCTGCCCTGCGTTTATTTATCTTCTGCCGATACCGTAATACGTAAAGCCGAGGTCTTTCACGCTTTTGGGATTGTAAAGATTTCTACCGTCAAAGATCACAGGCTGGCGCATCAGGGTAGCCATGCGGCTGAAATCTGGATAACGGAACTGATGCCACTCAGTAATTAGCAACAAGGCATCCGCACCTTCCAGAGCCTGATATTCGTCCGCCACGATACTAACCTTGGGATTATCCGCGTAAAGCTTTGCAGCCTCGCTGTTTGCCACCGGGTCGCAAGCTTTGATCGACGCTCCCAGGCTCACCAGTCCATCGATGATCACCCGGGAAGGAGCTTCCCGCATGTCGTCGGTTTGCGGTTTGAACGCCAAACCCCAGACAGTAAAGGTTTTGCCGGTCAGATCAGCTCCGAAATGCGCTTTCACCTTTTCCAGCAAAAGCTGTTTCTGGCTGGCGTTCACCGCTTCCACCGCTTTCAGTATCTGTGAATCGCAGTCAGCTTTTTCCGCCATATTGATCAAAGCTTTCACGTCCTTCGGAAAGCAGCTTCCGCCATAGCCAACTCCTGGATAGATAAACTTATAGCCTATTCTGGTGTCGCTGCCGATGCCGTTACGGACTTCGGACACATCGGCTCCGTAGGCATCGCAAAGCCGCGCTATCTCATTGATAAAGCTGATCTTGGTAGCCAGCATCGCATTTGCGGCGTATTTGGTCATTTCCGCTGAACGGACACCCATGATGATGATGCGGTCGTTGGTACGGCAAAACGGCTGATAGAGGGTGTGCAACACCTCTCCCGCGGCGGGATTGTCAGTTCCGATCACCACTCTGTCCGGATGCATAAAGTCATCTATAGCAGCGCCTTCCTTTAAAAACTCAGGATTGGACACCACATTAAAAGCAAACTGCAAACCCCGCTGCGCCAAGCCGTTTGCAATGCGGTTTTTAACCAGATCGGCAGTTCCCACGGGCACAGTGGATTTATTTACGATTATTTTCGGTTCATTCATGTGTTTGGCTATCTCATCCGCGGCGGCAAGCACATACTGCAGGTCAGCCGAACCATCCTCTCCCGGAGGTGTGCCCACCGCGATAAAGATGATCTTCGCTTGCTGCACCGCGGCAGCCAGATCAAGGGTAAAACTGATCCTGCCAGAAGCGGTGTTGCGATGGATCATCTCTTCCAAGCCAGGCTCATAGATGGGAATCTGCCCTGCCAGCAGCTTGGAGATTTTGGTTTCGTCCTTGTCGATGCAGATCACCTGATTGCCCATGTCTGCAAAACAAGCGCCGGTGGTAAGCCCCACATAGCCGCTGCCTATTACTGCGAGCTTCATTTTTTCTCCCTGAAATACTGGATGGTTTGCGCAATGCCTTCAGTTAAAGAGGTTTGGGCTTTCCAGCCAAGGGTTTGTTTTGCCTTGCGGCAGTCCAGCAAAGACCGGTGCAGATCGCCCTGCCTTGCCTGCCCGAAAGAAGGCTCAGAGGATATCTTCAGCTGCCGGGCAATTTGCCGGTAAAGCTCCAAGGTGGAGGTTTCAAGGGTGGTGCCGATATTGAAGGCGTCATTGTCGCCCTTTTCCAAGGCGATCAGGTTTGCCCTCACGCAATCGCCCACGAACACATAGTCGCGGATCATGCCATCCGGCTCGTTCGGATAGCGGTATACGGTGGGAATAGTGCCACTTAGCAGCTTTTCGATGAACAGCGACACCACGCCCGCCTCGCCATGCGAAACCTGACGCGGACCATACACATTGGCATAGCGTAAAACCGTATAATTCAAGCCATACTGCTGATGAAAGAAATAAAGATAATGCTCACCGACCAGCTTGTTGATGGCATAAACCGAGAGCGGCTTGGGACTGTAGGTTTCGGGGGTGGGATACTGCTCCGCCTCGCCATACATGGCACCGCCAGAGGAAATGTAGATCACCTTCTTCACTTTTTGAGCAGCGCACTGCAGCAGCACGTTGACCAAGCCGTAAACATTGGTGGTAACGTCGTTCAGGGGTTTTTCGATCGACAGTGGCACACTTATCTGAGCCGCATGGTGATTTACGATATCGGGCTGTTCCTGAGCAAAAACCTCTGCCAGAGCGAAATCGCAGATATCCAGCTGATAAAATTTCACTTGGGGATTGAGATTGTGTTTATATCCGGTGGAAAGGTTGTCCACCACCACAACATCATGCCCTGCTTTCAGATAGCCGTCTGCTACGTTTGAGCCGATAAAGCCAGCTCCCCCGGTAATCAGTATTTTCATCCTTCCTGCTCCACTATTTCAAATTCTCCGATCACTTTCACATCCCCGGCGGCTACTTTCACCAGCACCGCCTGACGCAGGATATTCACCTGCAACCGGATCTCGTCTATTCTGGTTTGATCTTCCACGATTCCCCGCATCCCTTTCAGGGGTCCGGAGATGATCTCCACCTCCAAGCCCTTGCTAAGCCAGTAAGTTGGCTTAACCTCCACTTCCTGGGTCAGGGTGCCGTGAATGACTTTGAGTTCTTTAAGCAGTTCCGCTTCCGAGCGCACTTTGATAAACCCTGTGGCATAGCCGGAAAGCTGTATCTGCTGCTTGGTTTCGTAATTCAACACCATGAAAACATAGGAAGGAAACATCACAGTGTCGAAACTTACCTTACGCCTCTGATATACACGGGTGGCAGTGTATTGGGGCAAATAGTAGTAAATGCCGTTCAACCTGGCATAATCCGCCAGTTTCTTCTCGCATTTTGGCTTGGTATGCACCACAGCCCAAACTGCTTCCTCGAACTGCCGTAGTTCGCCGTAGAGTTCCTCTACATGCACAGGTTTGTGAGTTGCCATCTACTGCCTTGTATCAATAGCGATAATGCTCGGATTTGTAAGGTCCTTCCAGGGGGACATTGATATACGCAGCCTGCTTCTTGGTAAGATGCGTCAGTTCCACACCCAGCTTTTCCAGATGCAGCCTGGCGACTTCTTCGTCCAGCTTTTTGGGCAGGGTGTAAACGCCAGTTTCGTGCTGGTTTTGCCACAGTTCTTTCTGAGCCAGAACCTGATTGCTGAAGGAACAACTCATCACAAAGGACGGATGTCCAGTGGCATTGCCCAAATTCACCAGCCTGCCTTCGGAGAGCAGAATGATAGCCTTGTCGTTGGGCAGCTTGATAAGGTCGACCTGCGGCTTGATATTGATCTTTTCCACGCCTTCCAGCTCATAAAGCTTGTTTACTTGGATCTCGTTGTCAAAATGTCCGATGTTGCAGACGATGGCATTGGGCTTCATTTTCAGCATGTGATCTACCCTTATTACATCGCAGTTACCCGTGGCGGTAACAAAGATGTCGGCAGTTTCCACCAGATTGTCCACGCTGTTCACTTCAAAACCTTCCATCGCAGCTTGCAGAGCACAAATGGGATCAATCTCGGAAACGATCACGCGGGCTCCGAACCCACGCATGGACTGGGCACAGCCCTTGCCCACATCGCCGTAGCCGCACACCATTACCACTTTCCCCGCCACCATGATGTCGGTGCCGCGTTTGATGCCATCTGCCAAGGATTCGCGACAGCCGTAGAGATTGTCAAATTTGCTTTTAGTCACCGAGTCATTCACGTTGATAGCCGGAAACAGTAGTTTGCCCGCTTCCTGCATTTGGTATAGCCTGTGAACGCCTGTAGTGGTTTCTTCGCTGACCCCTTTCAGGTTTCTGGCGGTTCGCTGCCAACGCTGGGGATCGCTGGTAAGGTTGTCTATCAAGAGTTGCTGCACGATGCGCATTTCTTCATTCTCAGAATCTGCTTCAGGCAGCTTACCAGTCTGCTGATAAAGTTTTTCCAGGCGATAGCCTTCGTGAACCATCAAAGTTGCGTCTCCCCCGTCGTCCACGATCAGATCAGGGGTGCCATCCCACTTCAAAGCCTGAAATGTGCACCACCAATATTCAGAAAGGGTTTCCCCCTTCCAGGCAAAAACCGGAATACCTTTGGCGGCAATAGCTGCTGCAGCATGATCCTGAGTGGAAAAGATGTTGCAGCTTGCCCAGCGAACCTCCGCTCCCAGTTCCACCAGGGTCTCGATCAACACCGCGGTTTGAATGGTCATGTGCAAACTGCCGGTTATTCTGGCTCCCTTCAAAGGTTTGTTTTGCCGGTAACGTTCCTTCAGGGCAGCCAGACCGGGCATTTCCACTTCCGCCAGGTCGATCTCTTTCCTGCCCCATTCCGCCAGACCAAGGTCAGCGATCTTGTATTCCATGGTTATCTCCTTTTTTAGGTGAGAGGGGTCACAAGCGATTAACTCATGACCCCCGGTAATTATCTATTTGGTTATCAGTTATCTGCGAAATCTGTCGTTGCTTCTGCCACCGTCTCTGCGTCCGCGGTCGCCACCCCGGTCATCGCGACGTGGAGGTCTGGACTGCGTTTCAGGTCTGTCTTTGGGAGCATTGGGATCGGGCTCGGGATTGCCTTCCACACCTTTCATGGTAAGGGAAAGCTTGCCCTTGTCCATACCCAGGGACTTCACATGCACGGTGTCGCCCAGTTTCACCATATCCAGCGGATGATTGATGCGGCTGGTGTGCATCTGTGAGACGTGCACCATGCCTTCTTTCATCCCGCCCAGCACTTTTACGAATACTCCGTAGGGCTCGATGCGGGTAACGGGACCTTCCATCAATTGCCCTTCCACGGGATCGACAGCGATTCCCTGGATCATGTCTTTGGCTTTGGTGATGGAGGCTTTGTCCGGGGACAGGATGCGCACGGTGCCGTCGTCATTGATGTCGATGGCTACCTGGCATACTTCGATGATGGATTTGATCATCTTGCCCGAAGGTCCGATTATTTCGCCGATCTTATCCACCGGCACCTTGAAGGATTCGATTCTGGGAGCATACGGAGCCAGATCGGTTCTGGGTTCAGGGATGCAGGCTGCCATCAGATCGAGAATCTGGAATCTGGCTTTCTTAGCCTTTTCCAGAGCTATCCGCATGATGTCCTTGGTGATGCCTTCGATCTTGATGTCCATCTGCATGGCTGTGATTCCGTATCTGGTTCCGGCGCACTTGAAGTCCATGTCACCCAGATGATCTTCCAAGCCCATGATGTCGGTAAGCACCACATAATTTTCGCCTTCCATGATCAAGCCATTGGCGATCCCGGCTACGGGGGCTTTTAACGGAACGCCACCCGCCATCATCGCCAGACAACCGCTGCAAATGGAAGCCATGGAGGAGGAACCGTTCGATTCCAAAGTGTCGGCTACAATGCGCATCGTGTAGGGAAACAGTTCTTTATCGGGAAGAACAGCTTTCAGAGCGCGTTCCGCCAGATTGCCATGACCGAGTTCACGCCGTCCGGTAGGACCCATTCTGCCTGCTTCGCCCACGCTGAAGGGCGGGAAGTTGTAATGCAGGTAAAAGCTCTTTTTATATTCGGTTTCGAGGGCGTCGATAACCTGTTCGTCAGTTCCGCCACCCAGGGTAAGAGTTCCCAGGGATTGGGTTTCACCGCGGGTGAATAAGGCTGAGCCGTGCACGCGGGGAAGAATGTCGATCTCACAGGTAATGTCGCGCAGATCGTCCAGACCGCGTCCGTCCACTCTGTGATGCTTGTTCAAAATGGAATCGCGGACATAGCGGCGGATCAGCTCTTCATAAGTCTGTTTGAAGAATTTTTCGTTCTCTTCCCAGGTTTCTGCATATTCAGCGCTGAATTTCTCAATCATTTCGGCTTCAGTGGCGTCAAAGGCGTCCTGACGTTCCTGTTTGCCAAAGATCACGGCTGCTTGGGCGATACTGCTTCCATAATTGCTTTCCACTTTTTGCAGGATATCTTCGGGGATCCCAACCAATTGCACTTCCACTTTCTCTTTGCCGCAGGCTGCCACAAAGTCGTTTTGCAGGGCGCAGAGCTGTTTGATGGCTTCATGACCGGTGTAAACTGCATCCAGCATGGTTTCTTCGCTCAGTTCCAAAGCTGCCGATTCGATCATCACCACGCTGGTGGCACTGCCGGCAACTGCCAGATTGAGCTTGCTGGTGGTGTCGATATCCTGCATGGTGGGATTGACGACCAATTCGCCATTGGTGTATCCTACCGTCACACCAGCGATCGGACCGTGGAAGGGAATATCGGAAATGGACAGAGCCAGCGAAGCGGCAAATACGCCCAGATTGCGGGGATCGTTTTCGCCATCGAAGGACAGCACATTGTAAACCACATGCACCTGATTGCGGAAGCCGTCCGGAAAAAGCGGGCGGATGGAGCGGTCGATCACGCGGGCGGAAAGGGTGGCGTCTGTGGAGGGCTTGGTTTCACGCTTGAAAAAGCCACCGGGGATCTTGCCTGCCGCATACATCTTTTCGATGTAGTCCACGGTCAGGGGAAAAAAGTCCTGATCGGGAGCGGCGTCTTTGGACATGGTGGCAGTGCAGAGGACGGCGGTTTCGCCATATTGGACGAACACAGCGCCATTGGCTTGCTTAGCCATTTTGCCGGTTTCCACGATCAGCTTTCTGCCGCAGAAATCGAGTTCACGACGGGTAATATTGAAGTTATGCATAACTTCTCCTTTTCTTTGTATCCGCGGGAGAAGAAGCAATAGGCTAAGAGGTTATCTGCGAACCTCTTAGCTTATTGCTAATTGCTCCCGTAGAAGGTTTTTCCTTGTTTTAAAGTGAAAAGTGGATGCCAAGTATGAACCAAACATCCACTTTTCGTTAATATCCTGGCTTTTGCCGTGGGCTTCACTTTTCGGGAAGCTCCCTAAACAATATATCGAGTTTACTTTCTGATGCCAAGCGTCTTGATCAATTCACGGTAGCGGGTAATGTCTTTCCGTTTCAGATAATCAAGAAGGCGCCTGCGCTGCCCGATCAGTTTCAACAAGCCACGCCGGGTGGAAAAGTCCTTGGAGTGCACTTTCAGATGCTCAGTGATATCTTTGATCCTGGTAGTGAGCAAAGCTACCTGCACTTCCGGCGAGCCAGTGTCTGATTCATGGAGTTTAAACTCTGCCATGATAGCTGTTTTAGCCTCAGGTTTTAAAGGCATTTCATCCTCCAGATGATTTATGATGCCATAGTTTGGGGAGAGGGGTTTTTGGCAAGGAGTATTTTTTGGTTAACAGGTTAACTAGTTAACTGGTGAGGGAGACAGGTGTGTAGATTGGAGATTGAAGAACTGCTTACATTTCTATGGTTTATTCGTATTAGATTTGATCAAGCCCAATAACTGTCTTTTAACTGACAGAGCCAGCGAACGGCATCGATCAGCTTCCGGATCGTCTTTGATGAATTCTAGCATGATAGCAATATCAATTTGGGTATTCAGCTCGGTGATCGAACCCAAGGCAATGTTGAGAAAATTCAGCAATTCGGCTTTTGATTTTCTTCCGCAACCTTCAGAAATGTTATACGGAACCGAATTCACCGCTCTTTTCATTTGCGACACCAAACCCCACATCTCATCTTTGGGAAAGTCCCTGGTCAGATGATATATCTCTTTTACCAGCAGCATACTTGACTTGTACACTTCCAAATCTGTGTGCATCATATCTAACCTCCTACATTATAATAATCTATTAGTGTGTGCTTCCAATCTTCAAACCTGTCTCCCTCACCAGTTAACTAGTTAACCTGTTAACCCAGATTGGTGGAGGTGGCGGGAATCGAACCCGCGTCCAAAAAACCGCTTACCCGTGATTCTACATGCTTAGTTGTCTTTAAGCTTGGTAAACCGAGCAAAGACAATCAGACCTCGTTTTACGCAGCCGATAGGCTTAGGCAGAATTTATCGGCAGTCCATTCTGCAGCGTCCGCACTGTTGCGACGCCCAATCCTTCCCCGGCGGCTCGGAAAGGTTGGACGTTAGCAGCTTATGCTGCTAAGGCGTAGTTGTTATTTGCAGTTAATTTTGCGTTTGCCACTTGATAACGGAGTGGTTTGGCGACTCCGGCATGCCTCCCAGGCACTCAAAGTTTCCTGTCGAAACCATGTCACCCCCTATATACTGGAAAGAACTATGTTACACACTGATGCCAAAATAACCGTCCCCCGTTCCAAGTCAACTACAATCTGATGACTCACTCTTGCGATTCCATCCATTACCCATCCTTTACCCATCCTATAAATATAGGGCAAGTATAACACAGGTAAACGAATTGCTTACTGGCACCTGCTTTATAGTGTTAATTGAGAGACTGATAGATCATCTGACACAACAATGACATCGATATCCACCCTCTATTCAAGCCAGCGAGCTGATGCTAAAAAATACCCCTCCAGTATCATACTAAAGGGGCTTACAGGCTGTGGAGATACCCATTTTGGTATCCCTGAACGCTGGAGCTAAATGGGGGATTCGAACCCCCGACCTACTGATTACGAATCATTTTATGATAGTTTTACACAGTTTGTCAGAATTTGATATGTGCATCAATAACAAGCATTTAGATTGCACTACCTAAAAAATGGCTTGACAGGATTTGACACTTTTTGTCTGATATTTGTCCGACATTTGTCCTACGGAATCCGAGGAGGATCAATGAAAAAAAGTGTCAACTTGCTAGAGATTATCATGGCAAGCAATCAGCAGAGATTTGTGAAAATCAGATTCACGCGCAAGCCAACAGGTCGAATAATCCTATATCTTGAACACTACAATAATAGAAAAAGGGAAAGAAAACATCTAGGAATTGTATTATCTATGGATCCTGCAAAGATTGAGCAGGATATCCAAAAGATAAGATATGTAGAATCTATAAGAGCAGCAGCAGAGAAGCACATCACAGAAGGTGGTGTCTTAATATCATTGGCTTGCCCTGATTTGTTTTACGATTTTGCAGTGAAAGTTGTAGAAAGTAAAAACGCGAAGAATAGATTAGGATA
>Ga0172371_10006143_pt1 | contig 17562 bp, 11 predicted proteins | sample Lak12m_FD_114543 | JGI IMG/M metagenome (GOLD analysis project Ga0172371, IMG submission 114543) | Freshwater microbial communities from Kabuno Bay, South-Kivu, Congo - kab_022012_12m | ecosystem: Environmental > Aquatic > Freshwater > Lake | place: Democratic Republic of the Congo: South-Kivu...
AACCTTCAGATTGGGAGATTGCCTCGCTTCGCTCGCAATGCAATTCTTTCCCCCGCGTAACTATCAGGTTTGTGAGAGTCGCGAAGCGCATTCTCACAAACCTGATAGTTACCGATCGTTGGATAGACCCGTTGACAAAAACCCTGAAGAATTGATAGAATTCCCGCGAATGGGGAGGGAAATCCCTGTAGGGGTTTTTCTGTCCCATGAAGTTTATCGCGGAGCGACTTTTCGCCACTTCCTATCGTCCCCCCAAAGCCGTAGCCACGGCCGCTAGGATACTCCGCGCGTGTCTTTTAATTCTGGTTTGTTTCTGGGCCTGTTCCTGCACAATGTTGACCTACGCCCCCGGCGTTTCACATCGTGCTCAGCTGCCGTCCTTGAACGACGATCGCGGCCTTTTCACGTCTACTACAGGCGAAATTCCTTATCAGCGATGGCAAATTCCCCCATGGGACGGCGATTTTCGATACGTTTGGCTGGTGGGCAATTACGACTTCCGGCGATACGACAACGTGGAACTGATCCTCTATTTCCACGGCATGCACTCCAAGGATTACTATGCCGCGTTCCGGAAGGAGTTGGAGCGGCTCGTGGCCGACCGCCCGAACAGGCCGTTTCTCTTCATCGGATTTGTGGACACCCCTCATGTGCTGTCGGAGGCCAGGAGCGCACAGCGATGGAGTTCCCTGACCGTAAAAGATGGGGAGACCCCGGAGTTGCTCTTCAAGACCATCAACCGGATCTTCAAGGCCTTTCGGCAGCGATACCCCAACATCAGGAAGGACAAGACCTCGATCGTGCTCGCCGGGTTTTCGGGAGGGGGGCGAGTGCTCAGCTCCGTCGGCAACTGGCTTGCTCGGAGCACAAAGGAGGACCCTTACGCCGAGGTATTCCGATCGCGGCTAAGCAAGATCGTATATTTCGATTGCTGGTTCGACAAGGACGTGGTTGACACTGTCCCCGCTCTCTTGGAAAGCAACCCGGACATGAAGATCGTGGGCACGGTGCACATGAAGAAACCCCTCGAACATGCGGCTCAACTGGCAGGCAAGTTCAAGATGAAGGCGGACAAGACCAAGAACGAACTCGTGGGCCTTGACGGCCGCCTGGTCATCTACAGGGACGATTCCCACTGGCAGGCCATGATTTCAAGGCTCAAGGAAGCGTTGTAGCTCATATAGAGACCCCCACCTGCATCTTCGGTTGGCCGGCCGGATATCCATAATCCTTACAGACCCTTACCTTTCCTCTCACCTTGACCTTAGAACGGGTATGTGCTATAAACCCAGCGGCCCTTGAAGCCGCTTGGAGGTTGGTTTATGCATTCGCGGTCGTCCCGGCCGATGACAGATGAATACGAAGAGACCGTCTCTTTTCTGTGCAGCCTGGAGAGGTTCGGGATACTCCTGGGACTCGAGAACATTACGTCCCTCCTGGAGAAGATAGGCAATCCCCAGAAAAAATTTCCCGTGGTTCATGTGGCCGGGAGCAATGGAAAGGGCTCCACGGCGTCCTTTATTGCCGGCATGGCCCGCTCTGCGGGACTCAAGACCGCGCTTTACACGTCACCACACCTGAATGACTTCCGCGAGCGGATCAGAATTGATGGTGAATTGGTCTCTCGGGAGGACATCATACAATCAACCGGTATGATACGCGAAATTTACGATCCGGAGCGAACGACCTTCTTCGAGTTCACAACCGCGGTGGCCTTTGACAGTATCGCGAAAGCCCGACCGGGACTGGCCGTGATCGAGGTTGGTCTCGGGGGCAGGTTGGACGCGACAAACACGGTGTCTCCCGAGGTCACGGTCATAACGGACATATCCAGGGAGCATGAGGATTACCTCGGAAAGGGAATAACGGCCATTGCGGGAGAAAAGGCGGGGATAATCAAAAGAGCCGTGCCGCTGGTCACCGGTGCTGCCAGAAAGGAAGCCAGGACAGTCATCCTGGATGTGGCTCGGAGCCTGTCGGCTCCTGTGCGGGAATTCGGCCGAGACTTCAGAGGACTCAGGACAGGGGACCGGACATTCACGTACCGATCGGAAAGCCTCACCCTGGATGATCTATCGCTGAGCATGGCCGGCAGCCATCAGATCAAGAACGCATCCCTTGGCGTTGCTGTGGTTGAAGAGCTGATCGCACGCGGATTCGACATAACCGTGGACGCCATCAGGCAGGGTATCGCGGAAACACGTTTTCCCGGGCGTTTCGAGCTGCTGGCCGAAAATCCGGACGTCATCATTGACGGCGCCCACACGCCGGAGGGCATGAGAATGCTCAAGAGCACCCTGAGGCGACTTTATCCGGGCGTCAGGCCGCTGCTGCTCCTGGGAATGCTCAGAGACAAAAACTACAGAGATCTTCTGTCAATCATTGCAGGGACGGCAAAAGAAGTGGTCTGCGTGCCCCCACAGAGTAACAGGGCCGCGGACCCGGAAGAGCTGGCGGCCGCGGTAAGAGAACTCGGCGTACCGGCCTCCTCATGCGGAGATATAGAGGAGGGGTTCAGGAAGCTGAAGGAACGCGCCCACAAGAGCGACGTCATAGTCGCGGCCGGTTCACTCTACATGATAGGCCCGGTGAGGCGGGCCTGCGGGATCGGAGACCAGTGAAGCTTCACCGCCTGCCCAAATCAGCGGTCACCATCTTTCTGGCAGTGCTTTCGGCAGTATGCTCAGGGAACTTCTCCATCCTTTTTGCCCAGGATGTCCGAAACGCGATTGCGGCAAAGCAATCCACGATACTCCCCGCGGACGTGCCCATACAGATGTCGGCGGAGCGTCTCTCCTTCAACTATGAGACAAACACCTATACCGCGTGGGGTAACGTAAGTCTGAGTCAGGGCAACACAAGGCTCCGTGCAGACAGCATCCGTTACGAAGGCAATACGGGCGAACTTGCTGCGACCGGCGGCGTGATCGTCCGGATGGGCAGCGACGTCATCGAGGCGGAAAAAGTCACCATTAAACTGGTTGGAGCGACAGGGGTTCTCGTCAACGGCAAGCTCCTTTTGAAACGCCACAATGTGTACCTGGAGGGCAAGAAGCTCGAAAAGACCGGCGAGTCCACGTACCACATAACGGAGGGAGGCTTCACCACGTGCGACGGGGCCACCCCTGACTGGCGGATAACAGGCAAAGACCTGGACGTTACCCTGGAAGGCTACGGGACCCTCAAGCACGGGATCTTCTACATCAGGGACATACCCGTTTTCTACATTCCCTGGTTCGTCTACCCGGCCAAGAGATCTCGCCAGTCGGGCTTTCTCATGCCTACCCTCGGGAACAGTAGTATCCGGGGGCTGGACGTACGATTCCCCTTTTTTGTGAACATATCTTCCAGTGTGGACGCTACCGTGGTGCCCCGAATCTGTACCAGGAGGGCGGCCCAGGCCGCTCTCGAGTTCCGGTATTTTCCCACCGAGGACATGAGGGGGACCTTCTACGGTGAATATACTTACGACTGGAAATACGGGACCGTGGAAAACCCGAAGAGCCATCGCTTTTACCTTACATTCCGTCACGATCAGGAACTGGGTGCCAGGATCAGGTTGAAAGCCAACGGCAGCTGGGTTTCGGACAGAGACTACTTCGAATTCTGGGGCACCCGTTTCGATCGGCGGCTTAGAATACGCTATCTCGAATCCAACGCAATCGCCTACAGGCAATCAAATAATTTCCTGGTCCAGGCGGAGCTCCGGCATTTCGACAACCTGGACCTGCCCGACAACGCCGTCACGGTCCAGAACCTGCCCATAGTCACCGGAACACTCTTCAATCGGCAGATTCCGTACACGCCGTTTTACTTGGGCAGCAGCGTGGTCTGGGACCATTTTCACTCACCGGTGATGCACAGGCAATGGCTGGGCAGCAGGATAAAGGTGGACACACGCCTGAGTCTGCCCGTCGCCCTGGGACGGTTCTTGAAACTCGAGCCGTCCATGACTTACTTTGCAAAGGCCTACTCAGCGGATTATTACGAGCGGGAAAAGAGCGTCAGCTCGGTTACAGCGGTGAGAACGGACATCTATCAGATCAACGCTGATGTCTTCAGCGACTTGGACTCGGTTTATGATGGCTCCTTCCTGGGCTTCCAGAGGATCAAACACACAATACGCCAGAAGGTGGGATGGACATACAGGCCTTTCACCACTAAAGAGACTTATCCCTACTTCGACGAGACCGATCGGATGAACCGCATCAGTCTCCTCACCGCGGAGATGCGCCAGACGCTTACGGGAAGGCTCGGCCCGGGCGAGTACCTCGATTTTATGACCCTCAGTCTTTCCCAGGGATTTGATTTCGATTACACCAAGGGCCCTGAACCGGTTTCGACAAGACCGGAATTACCACGCTACCCCTGGACCAGTACCCAGGCAGAGCTTACATTCAAGCCCCACTCGCTTGTAGACCTCACAGCCCAGGCGGAATACGACCCCGTCCTTAACCGCGCAAAGCGATACAGCTTCAATCTGGGAGTCATGGACCACCGAGGAGACCTGGTGCGGGTTCTTCACCAGTTCACCGAGGATGTGCGCCGCGAAGATCTCAACCGCCAGACCAACGTGAATCTTCAATTGAAGCTCACGTCGAATCTGGACTGCTTCTTCGAAAACCAGTACACCCACCAGTTCAATTTCTCTTATTTCACAAGCTTCGGATTAAACTATCACCCTCAGTGCTGGAGCATTCTGTTGCGCTACTCCGAGATCCGGGAACAGGACCCCATCACACAGAAGATCAAGGAACCGGATCAAACGGTTTTCATGACCCTCTCACTCTACGGACTCGGCCAGATATACCGTTTTACTCGTGACTGGGGAGAGTTGCTGGGACACTCGCCGGAAAATCACGCAGCGGGATTGCGATGACTCTGATGCCGATTCGCGTTTGAGCAGGGAACCGTGCTACGACCCTGGAGAGCCGTTCCCGGGGGATCCCCTCCGCTTCGAACGGCACAGCCTGACTTCGCTCCGGCGATCCCCCGGGAACGAGCGCAAAGATACTTGCTCTTTGATAACGAATCCGCATGAATTACGAAGCCCTGTCCGCTACTCTTCCGTTCCCGGTGGGCCGCCCGGCCCCTGGGGCAACTGCCCGCCAACGGCTTTCTTGAGGGCATCAGACAGGCCCGGCGGCATTGAGGCCCTTGGTGGCGATTGACCAGGTTCGTCTTCGCCCGTGTCAATGGGCCTGAGTTCCTGGGGCTGGTCCAAGGAGCCCATTTCGACGGCGTTTTCCGTAACACGGGCTACCGGTTTGCCGAAAGCATCAACCACGTCGAAGTTGATGGGCACCGAAGAGCGCCGCATGGCTGAGCGCAGGGTTATGATGAACTGGGCCTGGTCATAGGACGTCATACCCGACCAACTCGGTCCGGTCATAAAAGACGTGTAATCTTCCGCAACAGCCGAGATAATCCCTTCCTGGAGAGCCCTCGTAACCTCAGTCTCCAGGACGTCCCGTGCCCTCTTCGCGGCCAGTTCTTGAGCGGCCCCGATGGGGGTCTTGCCCTCGGGGAGGATTTGCTCCACCTTCCCTGACTTCTTGTCGGCCACTACTCCCGTCAACGGGATCACAAACTCTTTTAACGTGAGAAGAATGGCCACTGCAAAAGGTATTGCCAGCCCCCATCCCACCAGCTTTCTTGGAATCCTGGCCAGCAGCCCCTTTTCCTGATCAGGGGTGTCCCATCTGTGCTCACCGGGCAACACGTGACCGCATTCCGGACACGTAAGGGCCTTCTCGGTCACGCCGGCACCGCATTGAGGGCAAGCGCCGGAGACCTCCGCCGGACGCTCCTCTGCGCCGGGCTGAGCTGCCGGCACAATTCTTTTCTCGACAGAATCGGCCACGGAGGGCTTGTATTGCGTCTGAGCCCGCCGGACAGCCTGCCGGACCTCGGAAGCTTCGAGCAGCCCGCGCTCTACAAGGATCTTCAGCAGCTTTTGCAGACCGGCCTTGTTGAGCCCGTGGGCCCGCAGAAGTTCCTGGAGGGTTTTGCCGGAGCGGAAGTCCTGCACGAACCGTTTTGCGTTCACCTTTTGTTTCGGCGCTTCCATTATGCCTCCATCAGACTCCCATTTCCCATTCCAGGCCCCAGAGACGGACTGAGCCGTCCGCTCCGCCGCTGCCTGCCAGAGACGCGTTGGGAAAGAAACAGGCAGACCTGACCGGCGCTGAATGCCCCTCCAGAACCGCAATGGATTTTTCTTCCGGTACGTCCCACAACCTCAACGAGCAGTCGTCGGATCCTGTGAGCCAGAGGCCGGGATCAGGACCGGAGGCCACAACGCGCACCGCCTCTCTGTGACCGCGGAGACTGATCACGTTAACCCCTGCCCCACCAACATAGATGGCCACCTCGCCGGTCTCCATACCCGCCACGAGCCGATCATCCTTCCAGGAAGGCAAGTAAGAAGTTATCTTGCACCCCAGATCGCGTAGAGCCGCCTCGTTACGTCCCGAGTCCAGGGCCCACCTCTGAATGAGCCGGCCTCCCCGCAGGCTGAAGACACTTTGCAGGTCCTCTGAAAAACAGCCGAGATCTTCTCCTTGAATGGCCGGGCCCTCGGAGACTATGATTCCGGTCTCGACATTAATAGTCACGGGCTTGCCGTCCTTCGAGACAGCCAGCACCGACCGACCGCCTCGTTCGATCGCCACGGGAAGCTCGACTCCAGGGGTCTCAGCGACGAGGTCGCCACCCATATCCCAGCGGCGCAAAACGCTGTCGCTACTCCAGGTCAGGAGGCCCTGACCTCGGGGCATGAGCAGGATCTTCTTCACGGGGCTGTTCACAGTAACCCGCAACGTACAGCGGCCGGTTACCACGTCCCACCTGGCGGCTGTGCCGTCAAGACTGCCCGTAAACAGCGACAGGCAGTCTTCGGCAGCTTGCACACTCATCACGGGGCCCGAGTGGCCGTTAAATGACCGGATGAAAGTCCAGGATCGGAGCCTCCCCCGGCGAGAGGCCGTCCCGAGGATGTTTCTGACGAGTATGGCCTCCCTGGACCAACAGAAGCCCGCAATGCCCCGGATGCGGTCGAAGATCTTCAGGGCCTCACGATTTTCGCCCTTGCGCCAAGCCCTGTTGAAATCGTGCACTCGCGCGTTGAAGGCCTCCTGAACCAGCGACACCTCGCGAAACGTCCGGGGCCTGCAAATGGCCGGCTCGAGGAAGTTCCCCTCGAACCAGCCCGTGTCCACGGACCACAGGTCCACCGATCCCCTTGTCCCTCCGCTGAGAAGCATCCTCCCGTCAGGAGACGCGCTCAACCGGGTCAGTTCTTCTTCCGCCGCCATGATGGTTCGGTAACACCTGCCGCCGGCCGAATTCCAGATTTTCACCGCACCGTCCGCGGCACCTGAGACTATGTAATCACCGCCTGAAAGGAATTCCACAGCGACGACCTTGCGCCGGTGGCCCTGGAATCTGTGCAACTCCTTCCCTGAGCCCACTTCCACCAATCGAAGGGTTTCGTCCATACCGCCCGTGATGGCCAGTTGCCCGCTCTCTAACGCCGAAAGAGCCAGAACCGGCCCATCATGAACCTGCACGGCGTAAACCGGTTCTTGGAACTGTAGGAGATGCAGCACCAGAGTGCCGTCTTCCCCGGCGATCAGCAGGGAGTTCCCGTCGCCGGAAAAGCATAGGGCCGTGACACGGTGCGTGAGATGTCCGGACTCGAAGATCGCGGCCCCTGATGTTGCGTCCAGCACGCGAACCCGGCCGTCGAGCCCCAGTGCGGCCAGCCTCGAGGAATCAGGGGAAAAATTGAGAGAGGTTACCCCCATTCCCTGATTTCGTCTCAGAAGCCTTCCTGCTTCAAGGTCCCAAAGATCAAGCGTCCTGAACGCCTCCCCGTACCCTGTGGCTGCCAGCTTTCCGTCCGGGGAGAATGCCCCGGCAACGGGCGTGAAGTTGAAGGTCCTCACGTTTTTCAGACATCTGCCGGTGTCCACGTCCCAGATCCGTATGGAACGATCTTCTCCCACAGAGAAGACCCGGTTCCCGGGGGTGGAAAACGCAATGGAAAGGACGCCTTTCACATGGCCTGCAAAAGAGCCTTTCTTACCTATGGGATTGAATCTGAGAGACTGAACGTAGTCCCGAGGGCCGCCGGCATACCCCTTCCAGCGCTCTTTGAAGTGAGCCGCCTCTTCGCAGGCCTTGCTCAATAACGTGACCGCCTTGACAGGATCCCCCCTCTGCAGTGAGATCAAGCCCATGAGGTGATGGTAATCGGGGGTATCGCGAATTTCGATCCTGAGTGATTCCATGCGGCCGGTAACTTCCCTGTCGGAGATCTCTCCACGGGCCCATCGCAGGGCGTGCAGGTTGTAAACTGCTTCCAGGTGGTCCGTGTCCGAGGAGTGGGCATCTTCCAGAAGGCGTACGGCCTCCTTTTCCCTCCCCAGGTCCAGCATGGAGACTGCCTGATTGTTGAGAGAGTCCGCTTTGAGCCCCACCAGACTTGGACGGGGCCTGGGCTTCTTGTCGGGCCTCACTGCGGAGGCAGCTTTCTCCACTGCAGTGCACAATTCTTCAAACGAGCCGTAGCGGTTTTCGGGTTTCTTTTCCAGGCAAGTGCGCATGACTTCCGCAACCTGCTTGGGGAGATCGTCCCGGATGGAAAGCGGGTCAATGGGCTTGGCCTTTATCTGGCTCATGATCAGCGCAGGCAAAGAGAAGCCGTCGGAAAGGTCGAACGGCCTTGTTCCAAGGGCCAGCTCATAGAGCATGATGCCGAAGGAATAGATGTCCGACCGGATGTCGTCCTTTCCCCTGTTGGTAAACCTTTCCGGCGCCATATACCACGGTGAGCCCGCCACTCCCCCCTCCATCAGAGACAGGTTCGCTCTGGTGGTGGTGGAACTCGCGTCTTTGAACACGTCTTCGCCGAAGTCTTCCTCCGGATTCTCGTCCACTTTCTTGACAAGCCCGAAATCAGTTATCTTCAGGATCTTGTCGCGCGAAATCAAGCAGTTGGCAGGTTTTATATCACGGTGGATCATCCCTTTCTTTTCCGCGTACATCATCCCGTGACAAAATTGGAGCATCAGATCAAGAAGTAATCGTAAGTCCTTCGAGCGGCCCGTATCCTGCCATTCGTCCAGGTTTCCGCCGTCAACGTATTCAATGAAAAGTCTCGGGAGCCCTTGAATGACCCTGGCGTAATAGCAGGTGGCAATGTTGGGGTGAAGCCCGAGATCAACCCACAGCTCGGCCTCCCTGAGAAATCTCAATTGATGGGCCTCGCTCTTGACGGCCTCGGGACGAGGTGTCTTTATGGCCATCTTCATCTTCCACTGCCGGTGAAAGATGAAATATACCTTTCCCATCCCGCCTGCGGCAGACCCGAAGACCTCGTAAAGGCCCTCGATGACATCTCCTTGTTTCCAGTCGGCTGGGGCCACGGTCCGGCGTACCGGCAATGTCAGACTGCGACCTGTAGTCTGGTCCGGGCGGGCTTGGCGCCCGGAAGCGTCGGGTTCGGCCGATGCCGACTTTACCTTGAACCCGTTTTTCTCCAGGATTGATATCAGGCGATCGAGATCGTTGTTCACCTTCGCCTTGAGCTTGACCGAGCCGCTGCCCAATTTCAGGCGCACGTCTTCCGGCGCACGCTTCACGAGCCTCGCGATGAGGGAGACGATCTTCTCGGGAAGATCCGGTCCTTTCCCGGAATGGGAAATCGTCAGGAATACATTGCTGCTTGGGCTCTTCATGGGACCGACGCCCTCACAAAGACGTGTTGCAAACTAATGTCCGCCCCTGCAAGTGACGGCATTTCGCTTTCAAACGAGACACTCTCGGCGCCGGCGATACGTTTCCGGCTGCCTGGGAAGTCGCTTGCTGCACCGAACATTGGTATCAATTGTAGATCAAAAAGACTCCCGCCACCATCACCGAAGCGCCGAAACGACGATATTCGATGTTGCGCTCGCCGGCCCGACGTCCGTCCGCGGACCCGAACATGGGATGCCCGCATCCTCGAGCCTCTTGCATATCCTCTCAATGTGGGAACCTTCCCAGAAGACCTTTCCACATCGCGGGCACCGGTGGAATTCAGCCGCGGTTTTCAACACGCGCTCTGGGACTTTGCCCGCAACTGCAGCGGACGTCGCCGCGACAACCGGAACGTTGCAGTGGAGACAACGGGACATGAGTTGTCCCGGGTCAGCCTGTATACCCAACTCTTCCAACACCTCCTTGAGCTGCCGGAAGACGTTGCCGTCGCTGACGGTTACAGCGCCCAACTGATCGGGGACTGCTCTCCTGGTGACAAAGAAGCGGCCCTTCGACGGTCCTTTGCAGGGATACGCGGCATCGAAGCCAAGTATCCGCAACCACTTGGCAAGCCTGCCCAGAGTTCCGTCTACGTCGAACGAGGGGGTTGCCGGATGCAAGTTTTGCTTGCCAGACTGCAAGTTCCTATCTCCGTACGAGATTTCCTCGACGATCCCGTACACATAATATTAGGACCACCGACAAACTTGAACGTCGGGGATTTTCAGGGAGAAGTCGGGATCCAGGGAGGAATCCGATGCGGTGTGGTCAGGATACCGGCTTTCGCCGGTATGACGGATGCCGGTGCGAGTTCTTGTTGCCCACGCCAAACTGAATGGTAACATCAAAGTCGTGTCTTATCCCTTGGTGAATACCTCCCCTCCAGCGGCGACTTCACCTCCTGCACCAGGGCGTCAATTCGCTCGATCACCTCCGCGATCTCGCCTTGCAACCGTGAAGGTTCCTTGAGGCTGTCGGTTTCCACGGAGCGGAACCATTCGCCTGTCCTGGCCACGGTCTCGCTGAGTGCCTGGATCTCTTGCATTATGGCGGTCTTTTCCTCAGGTTCCGCTTTCATACCACGGCGGCACAGTTCAACGGCCGTAGCGATCGTGTCTCGAAGCCTCTTGTACAGGTCTCCTTTTTCTCCGCCTGCTACGGTGGCCGCCACTGAATCGAAACTGAGACGGCTCATCACTTCGAAGACGGCTCTGGCGATGCCCTTTAGAATCTTGGCTTCTTCCGGGGCAAGTTCACGGATGACCTGAGCATACTCTCCCGCCGTTTCTGCCCATCGTTGAGTCAGGCCAGGGGTCACCGGTAGAGTAACCAGCGGACCCGAGGGGCGGCTGGCGGCCAGCGCCCAAGCCACGGGAACCCCGACCGCCGCCAGGACGGCCAGAAACGAGACCAGTCCGCCTGAAATTAACGCTATGATCAACGCGGCAGCGGAAATCGCCAGGCCGGGATTCAAGAGCCTCGATAGCAACGACGGCCTCAGCTCGGGGCGGATCAGCCTTCCGTTGACCTTGAGCGCTTTCAGAGCTGCCAGGATACGCTTGCCCGACTCCTCGTTAATCCCGCTCATGATACGTACCCATTCCCTCTTGAGCTTCTCGGGAGCGGTAACAGCATCCAGGTCGGGAAACCACGACTTGAGAAGATCCACCACCTGGCCCCTGATATGCTCTGAGGGTATCTCCTGAAGCTCGAGTTCCAGAGGTCCCGAGGAGACCAATGCAGGCGAAAGTTCCCCGCATTCCGTGCAGAAAGGATCGGTAGGCCGGAGGTCAGAGTTACAAACCGCGCATTCAAAGCCGGTTGGATTGGACATGGGATTCTCGCGATCTCTCAGTAAGGGTGGCGAATCGGTCTCATTGGGGGACGGAGTCAGTCGGCTACTCCCTTTCCGATGGCCAGTTCCATCTGTGTGGCGCTGCGCCATCTCTTGGAGGGTTCCTTTTCCAGGCATCGGAGTATCATGGCGTCAAGCCAAGCCGGGATCGTATACCTGTGCACCCTGGGAGGAATAGGATATTTTCGCAGGTGCATGAAACTGTATTCCTCAAGATTGGTGCCCACAAAAGGAACAGTACCCGTCACCATCCTGTACAGTGCGACTCCCAACTGGTAGGTGTCCACCAGAAAGGAATTTATCAGGCGGTTCTCCTGAATGAACGATTCCGGAGGCAACGCTGCGATGTCAGCGCCGGGCTCCTCCCACAGATGCCTCTTGAAACCTCGCACATCCACAAGGGCGCGCCAGACGCCGCATCCCTCAAGCTTGACCACTTGCTTGTCCTCGTCAACAAGGAACTTGGAAAGCCGCAGGTTGATGTGAGGCACCCTTCTCACCGTGCCGTCGGAACCCCTGTGCATGTGCGAATAGCCGAGCCCGTTCAATATCTGAGGCAAAAGATTCAGAGCCAGATCGAGGGGGAGACCTTCAGGTTCACCCTGGATGAGCCTCTCCAAGTCCAAGGGCAAATACTCGTAAACCAGCGCGGGAACGCCTCCCAGCCGTCCTGATCCCAGTATTCTCACAATGTTGGGATCAAGCATCTCCGACTGGTAGTAAATTATGCGTTGGATCAACTGATCCAGAATGTCCTCTGGCGCGGCTTCCCGGTGAAGAATCTTCACCGACACAGGTTTGCGGCTTCCCGAAGCGGAATCGGCCTTGAACAGGGCCGATTGCATCCCGTACGAAACAAGCTCTGTTACGATGTAGTCTTCTGCGAAAAACGACTCGGGAACCTTGGGCAATAGAACCAGGTCTTCGAGCGCCATGCCAAGCACAAGGCGGACGGCCTCCGGAACTTCAACGTGCCACTGCGAGGCGGGCTCCGCCTCGGCGGCTGCGGTGGCCTCAGCTAGAGAAACAGGCGTCGTCACCTCCGCTGAAGTCTCCGCTGCCGATGGCTCCACCACTGAATCGGTTTCATGTTCACTGAGGTGGCGTTCGACGGCCCTGTCCTTCAGGGTTATCCCGGGATGGCCCGAAGCATAGCCTCCTGGAGCGGTGACCTCGGAGACGTCCGTTCCACAGGCAGGACAAATGGTGAAGGCGATTGGCTGAATGTGGCCGCATATTGGACAGTGAGACAACGACTGCAGAAAGGCTTTCTCCTGTCGCGATTCTCTTTCCTCTATTCTCTGGCTTCTGCTGAAATACTGTTCTTTGGTAATGCGGCCTTCGTTGATCAGCTTCCGAACAAGCCCCACCATCTCCTTGGCCGTAATCTTGAACTTCGCCAAGAGGTCTCGGTCGTTAACACCGTCGCAGTAATCGGTGATAAATTCCTCGACATTCAGTTTGAGGCCCATCAGTCCCCCTGCTCACCGTACACGGACTGTCGGAATCCGCGCTTTCAATGCCCCCGGACCTGGTGTTCCCACCACGTGAGGTCCGCGTGAACGAGTCCCGTAGGGTCGTTGGCCCTCAGAATGCCCTCGATCCATTCCAGAGACGTTTCGGCCGGCTGCAAGTATATCACTTCCCAAGCCGGCCCCCCAGCCATTCCGAGAAGCAGAACCGTCGCCACCGCATGGGCAAATTCTTCGGGCACATTGACAGGGATGTGTAACCGTCGTCCTGAATCCATGAATCTCTTTCGGGCGGGGAGGCTCACGAACACCGACCGTTCAGACTGTTGCCCAATTGCCGTAGTTGTATTGTACAGGTGTCACCGGCCCTTGACAGCAGCCCGCCATAACCCCTCACCGCTCCTGATGTCGGGGCTGCGAACCGAATCCGTGTCTCCGAGCGCCATGCCGAGTAAGCATTCAGTTACCAAAGGGGGGAATTCTGAAATCCCCCCTGCCCCCCTTTACAGAAGGGGGGATAAGGGGGATTTGCCCAAGAGTAAGTGAATGCTTACCATGCAGAAGGCATTTTTCTTGACCGCGAATCGGAACAGGTACTCCCTAACAGGCAATCCCGTATGGCCCGGCCAATTCCGTGACCTTCCCCGGGTGCCGCCGGTCATTGATGCGGCTCTTAAGAAGCCCCGCCGTTGCTCAATCCACAGATCGGCTCAGGAAGCTGACCACGGATCCAATCAAGCCCAAGAAAAACGCGATCCAGAAACTCCAGCCCCAATAGGAGCAGAGCCCATCCCAGGTCTCGGGCGACAGGCAGCTTGCCTGCACGATGCAATTATACACCAGAGTCTCCATATCCAACTCCCAGCCTTCGTAGTTGACAACAACCCCGAACGTCGTCGGCATTCGTTTCTCGCCGGCGCGACCTCCTCCGGCCGGGCCGCGGATGCCCTCGCTGCGTTCGCTGGAACGTTTCCAGCCTATACGTAACCGAGTCCTATTTCAAGAGCAGTTCTTTGTCTTGAGTGACCATTTAGTCTCGTGGGGGGAATCGCTAATCCTCTGTCATTGCGAGGAGTGAAACCACGAAGCAATCTCAGTGTGAGCGGCGCAGGAGATTGCTTCGCTTCGCTCGCAATGAAGGTCTTTACCCGAGTGACAGAGAAATTACCGGCTTGACAGGAACGGTCACGGAATTGGGGGGCGAACTGGAACTGGCTGGTTGAGGGTTCACCGGTTGGGGGACTGACTGATTCTGGTGGAATCAAAAACATGGATCTTTGTTTATTTATATATTAAAATAGTATGAAAGGCCCCCACCAAAGGGCCATAGGAAATATCCTCAAACTCGAACAGAGACGGAGATCAATTGAAAGGAGAACAAGATGGGTAACAGGACCTTTACCGTGATCCTGGCGACAGCTGTCGTGGCAATTGCCACAACTTGGTCGCTCATCCCGGGCGCAGCGGCTCAGGAAAAGCTTCCGTCAAAATCCGACCCCAGCTGCCTGAAATGCCATGAGTACGACAAGGCATCCAACCTCTTCGCAGGCAAATTCGTGGACGTATCCACCAAAGCCGGCACTCTTAGTATTAGGATTGACAAGGACATGGAGGTGTTGTTTTTCGACGACTCCACGACGCTGAAGAACGCGGAGAACTTCAGGGCCATTCCCAAGGAAGAGTCTGTCCGGATAGTCTATTACAGAAAGGACGGCAAGGTTTTTGCCAAAGTAGTGGAAGTCAAGAAAGGGCTCGAAGTCCCCAAGGAAAAACTCATTTCGACTGAAGACGTGGCCGCGCTAGTGGCCAAGGCTCCGGAAAAGGGCAAGTACGTGCTGCTGGACAGCCGTCCCGCGGATATGTTCAACCAGGGGCACATTCCTACTTCGGCATCCATGCCTTTCTTCGCTTTTGACAAGCTTCAGGAGAGCCTGCTGCCGAAAGACAAGGACGTTCTCCAGATATATTATTGTGCGGGATTCTCTTGAGTGCTCAGCCCCTTAGCCGCCAGGAAGGCGGAAAAGCTCGGCTACAACAACGTCAAGGTTTATCACGCAGGTCTCCCCGCATGGAAGAAGGATGGCCACATAGTTGTCTCCGGTGTTGCCGGTTTGGAGAATCTCAACAAAACCGAAGCTTCTTACATCCTGATAGACCTCAGGCCTGCGGATATGATCCAGAAGGGCCACATCCCCTCTGCCGTGTCGTTGCCCTCCGGAGGGATTGAGGCTTTGGAGAGCCAGTTCCCGAAGTACAAAGCCGCCTCGATCATCCTCTACAATAATGACGGAGACGCTAAATCCGCTGAACGAGCCTACAAGAACATCACGTCGTGGGGCTACAAACAGGTGAGCGTCCTTACAGGCGGCTTCCAGGCCTGGGAAAAAGCCGGTCAGAAAGTGGCTAAGGGAGCGGCTGCGGCCAAGATCTCTTACGTCCGAAAGCTTCTTCCGGGCGAGATCGAATTGGAGGCTTTCCAGACGCTTCTAAAGAAGCCACCTGCTGATACGCTGATTCTCGACGTCAGATTGCCGTCCGAAGTGGCCACGGGCCAGATCCCCGGGACAAAGGCAATCCCTCTGGATGAACTGGAGCAGCGCCTTTCCGAGTTGCCCAAGGACAAGAAGATAGTAGTCCATTGTGCGACAGGAGCGCGCGCGGAAATGGCTTATGCCGTCTTGAAGAAGAACGGCATTGACGCAAAGTACCTACGGGCCAAGGTGGACTTCGACCAAGACAGCAAGGACAAGTACACCATCAGTGACTGACGTTCCAGTCGGTCCGAATTGTCATTAGATCGTGCCAAAGGCCGCTATTTGAAGACCCTTGCAATCACCCCCTCACTCCAGGTCTTGCCCGAGGAGTGAGGGGCCTCCCAATGCCGTCATCCGGTGCCTGCACGAGTTCACGGCGGCCACTTCATCCACCTCGCTTGCCAACTTTTTCACCAGATGTTAGTTTTGAATTGAAGGACCCGGGGAGAAGATTCAGGAAAACCCGAGAGCTCGAACCGTTCAAAGACCGAGTTCACCCGAGTAGAGAGGAAGACGACATGGGCATCTGGAATTTCGTCAAAGGCGAGCTTATTGAGGTAATAGAATGGCTGGACGACACCGGTGACACCATCGTGTGGCGCTTCCCCGATCAGGATCACGAGATCAAAATGGGAGCCAAATTGACGGTTCGGGAAGGGCAGGCAGCGGTGTTCGTCAATGAGGGCAGGATTGCCGACGTGTTCAATCCTGGCCTGTACAGCCTCACCACGCAGAACATGCCGGTCATGACCACGCTCAGGTCCTGGAAATACGGCTTCGAATCCCCTTTCAAGGCCGAGGTGTACTTTGTCAGTATGCGAAATTTTCTCGACCTGAAATGGGGAACTCAAAATCCCATCATGATGCGAGACCCCGACTTCGGAGTCATCCGTCTCCGGGCATTCGGGACGTACGGAATGCGCGTGACGGATCCGGCCGTGTTCATGAAAGATGTGGTGGGAACGGACGGAGCTTACACCACTGATGAGATCGAGGGGCAAGTGCGCAGCATAGTGGTTTCCGCGTTTAGCGGGATGCTGGGGAAATCCCAGGTGGCGGCTCTGGATCTCGCGGCAAACTACAGGTCCATGAGCGAGGAGTGCAGGGACGCTATGCAGGGGGACTTCCAGGCATACGGGATCTCATTGACCAAATTGGTCATCGAGAACATCTCTGTCCCGCCCGAGGTCGAGAAGATGCTCGACGTCCGTTCTCAGATGGGAATCGTGGGGGACATGGGACGTTTCACCCAGTTCCAGACGGCCCAGGCCATTCCCGAGGCAGCCAAGTCCGGGGGCGCAGGCGATTTCATGGGAATGGGTGCCGGTATTGCAATGGGCCAGCAAATGGCATCTGCAATGGCCGCGGGCCTCGCCGCTCAGCCTTCGGGATCAGCTCAGCCGGCGGCCAAGCCGCAGGACGCGGGAAAGTTCTGTCCCCAATGCGGGAAGCCCACGCCGTCCGAAGCAAAATTCTGCCCCGAATGCGGTGCTGTCCAACAAAAAACATGCCCCCAGTGCAAAAAACCGGCAAAACCCGATGCAAAATTCTGCCAGGAATGCGGCAGCAAGCTTGAGTGAGGAGGGGGGCCAGCAAAATGGCACCGGGGGAAAACTTTTCTTCAGAAAAGTCTTCCCCCGGCCCCCTTTTCCAAAGACTCCCAACATATCGGCGGCTCCCGCTGGTCGCCGCTCCTTAGTGGCCTAATTGGGTGAAGCAGTGAAGGAAGTGATTCGCATCTGTCGAGAAATCGAATGGAGAGAGGCATTCTCGGTGTTCGTTGCCCACATGTCCTCCTCTGCAACCGGGCCGCGACCAGAGAATTGACCCATATATTAGGAGTTTTTGGGGAGGGGTCCCGGGCAATGCTGTTGACTTAAGCCGCACGCATCTTGTC
>Ga0172371_10006146_pt1 | contig 17557 bp, 16 predicted proteins | sample Lak12m_FD_114543 | JGI IMG/M metagenome (GOLD analysis project Ga0172371, IMG submission 114543) | Freshwater microbial communities from Kabuno Bay, South-Kivu, Congo - kab_022012_12m | ecosystem: Environmental > Aquatic > Freshwater > Lake | place: Democratic Republic of the Congo: South-Kivu...
CTATTACTGCTCCAACCTCCGGGACAGTTGGAGATTTAGTTATAACTAACGGAATGCAAGTAGGATCAAGTAATACTACAGCAGGTTCTTCTACGAATACCTCTAACCAGGCAATTGCTTCAATTCAAACCGGTAATGCTACGACAATTTCAGTAAGTGTCTCCGAAGTTGACGCACCGAAAATAAAAGTAGACCAAAATGCTACCATAACTTTTGACGCTTTGCCAAACAAAACTTTTACAGGTAAAGTTGCAGGAATAAATACCACCGGCGGTATTACTTCCGGAGTAGTATCGTATCCTGCAATTATTGTTTTGGACTCTGCGGATAAAAGTATTTTGCCGAATATGAGCGCTACTGCAAACATTATTACAAAAGTTATCGATAATGCCTTACTGGTGCCTTCAGCCGCTGTCCAAACGAGCGGAGAACAATCTACCGTTCGGGTTTTACAAAATGGAAAACTATCAACCGTTGATGTAACAACAGGAGATTCATCAAACTCCGAAACTGTAATAACATCAGGACTTTCCGAAGGACAAACTATCGTTACAAGCGTTATTACGCCTGCAGCTACTACTTCCGGAGCGTCCGGAGCATCTCCTTTTAGTAGCTTTAACAGAGGTTTCGGTGGCGGCGGAGGAGGAACCGGAGGAACAGTAAGAATAAGAACAGGAAACTAAATAAAATATGTATGATAATTCAAGTATCAAATCTTACAAAAATCTACAAAATCGGCTCAGTTGAAACGATAGCATTAGATAATGTATCGTTTTCGGTAAAACAAGGTGAATTTGTTGCCATAATGGGTCCTTCAGGATCAGGAAAATCAACCCTAATGCATATTTTAGGAGCTTTAAATTTACCCACAAGCGGAGAATATATTCTAAACGGACAAAACGTTAGCAAACTTTCCGATGACGAGCTTGCAGATATTAGAAATAAAAAAATTGGTTTTGTATTTCAATCATATAACTTACTTCCCAGAACAACCGCTATTAAAAACGTTATGCTGCCAATGGCTTATGCAGGAGTCTCTAAGCCAAATAGGCTTACAACTGCCAAAAAATATTTGACAATGGTTGGACTTGAAAACAGAATTAATCACACCTCCAATCAACTTTCGGGAGGACAACAGCAAAGAGTTGCAATTGCAAGAGCTTTATCTTTGGATCCATCAATAATTTTAGCCGACGAACCTACAGGGAATATTGCCTCGGCACAAGCAGAAGAAATTATGAATATTTTTAAAAAACTCAATAAAGATGGTCACACTATAGTTATGATCACCCATGAACCGGACATTGCCAAATACGCCACGAGAATTATATTAATCCGTGACGGTAAAATAGTTCAAGACAAAAAAAATGAAAATAAAAATTAACCCAATTTGTTTAGAATTTAGAAATTAAGTATGGCTTTTTTTGAACAATTTTTAGAAAGCATAGGAACACTAACGGTTAACAAAATGCGTACCGGTCTGGCAGTCTTAGGTATAGTAATTGGCATCGGCAGTGTTATTGCACTGGTTTCTCTAGGGCAGGCGAGTCAGCAAGCAATTCAAAGCCAAATTCAATCCCTTGGAGCAAATTTGTTAACTATTCAACCGGGATCTCAAAATAACGGTGCTATTAGAGGAGCACAGGGTGGAGGCACAACTTTAACTAACGATGACGCAACTGCAATTGCAACATCTGCTCAAATAACAACAATTCAAAATGTTTCCCCTGAATTTTCCCGAAGATCTCAAATTACAGCCGGCGGAAACAATACAAATACGCAAATAATTGGTTCAACTCAAACCTACCCAATTGTACATAAGATATCTATAGATTCCGGTAGTTTCATAAGCCAAAGAGACGTGGAAGGAATGACAAAAGTAGCCGTAATCGGCCCTCAAGTAGTTACCGATCTTTTTGGCGAAGGAGCAAATCCTGTTGGACAAACAATAAGAATAAGCGGCCAAACCTTTAGCATAATCGGGGTTACTGTTTCTAAAGGGGGAACAGGTTTTGCCAATCAAGATGACATTGTTTACGTACCGCTAACAACTGCTCAAAAACAGTTATTTGGAGTAGACTATTTAAGCTCAATTGCTATGGAAGCAAAAAGCGCAGACATAATGACAGCCGCTCAAAATGAGGTAGGGTATTTTCTACTTTCCCGCCACAAACTAAATAGTCCTGCACAAGCGGATTTTTCAATTTTTTCTCAAGCAGATATTTTAAATACCGCAAACGCAACAACAGGTACATTTACAACTCTTTTGTCGGGAATTGCCGCAATATCTCTTTTGGTCGGAGGAATTGGAATTATGAACATTATGCTTGTGACGGTTACGGAAAGAACAAGAGAGATCGGGCTTAGGAAAGCCTTGGGAGCAAAGAAAAAAACCATCATTACCCAATTTCTAATGGAAGCTATTATTCTTACTTTTAGCGGTGGTGTTATAGGAGTCGTATTGGGAGTTATCGCCTCCTATGTTTTATCAAGTTTAACGGGATCACCATTTGCAATTTCTCCTGTTTCGATACTTCTTGCTTTTGTTGTATCAGGCGGCATTGGAATTCTTTTCGGTTGGTATCCTGCTAAAAAAGCTTCGGATCTCCAACCAATCGAGGCACTAAGATACGAATAAAAATAGGTAGAAGTTGTTTAGAATTTAGAAGTTAAAAATTGATAATTGAAAATTAGTGAGAGGGGGTGAATAAAATGAAAAAAAATGACATCTTAATTACAATAATTTTGGTAATTGTTGTTGGAACAGGAGCTTTCTTCGGAGGCATGAAATATCAACAAAGTACTCAAACCGCAAGCTTCAGACAATTTCAACAAGGTCAAGGACAAAGATTCGGAATGATGGGACAAGGAGGAAGTACAGCGAGTCGTAGTGCTATCAGACCGGTTTCGGGTAACATAATTAGCAGTAGTGATAATTCTATTACCGTAAAGCTTTCCGATGGAAGCACAAAAATCGTTTTACTTTCCAGCAGTACTGTCGTAGATAAAACAAGTACGGCTTCTAAGAGTGATCTTAAAGTCGGAGAAAAAATTGCTGCTTTTGGGCAAACAAATTCAGATGGAAGTATAACCGCTCAAAATATCCAACTGAATCCGCAAACGAGGATATTTTTAAGGCCAACAGGTCAATAATTTCTAAGTTTAGGAATTAGTTCCCCTGGGATCTTTTGCGGCGCTCTTCGACTTTATCAAGGATTACCTTTCTAATCCTGATATTTAAAGGGGTAACTTCAACAAGTTCATCATCTGCGATAAACTCAAGAGCGTCCTCAAGACCCATTATTTTTGGGGTTTTAAAATGCTCAGAAACTCCTTCGCCCTGTGAACGAACATTAGTGAGCTGTTTTGTTTTACATACATTTACTTCCAAATCATTATTTCTGGCATTCTGCCCAATTACTTGCCCCTTATACACACTAACTCCTGGACCGATAAAAAGCGTTCCCCGTTCTTGCATATTGGTAAGTCCATACATGTTTGTTACACCGCTTTCAAAAGCGACCAAAGAACCTTGTTCTCTTTCGTGAGAATATCCGTTATCTTCGGCAAAATGGTAAAAATTAGCATTTATAATACCCAGTCCGCGGGTATCTGTAACAAACTCACTTCTGTAACCGAAAAGTCCACGCGATGAGATAATAAATTCCATATAAGTTATTCCATTTTCCGTATACATATCCTGAAGTTCTCCTCTTCTTGCCCCAAGTTTTTGCATCACAATTCCGCTGGATATTTCCGGAACTTCTATAAATAATCTTTCGTATGGAGTAACTTTCTTTCCATTAATTACTTTATCAATAACTTGAGGACGTCCAACTTGAAATTCATATCCTTCCCGACGCATTCTTTCAATCAAAATTGCCAAATGAAGTTCTCCGCGGCCGGAAACAGTCCATCCTCCAACTTGATCATTTTCTACTCTTAATGCCATATCTGTTTCCAATTCTTTATAAAGCCTGTCTTGAATTTGACGTGAAGTTTTATATTTACCCTCTTTACCGGCAAGAGGAGAATTATTTACCACAAACGAAACCTTAATTGTCGGTTCTTCGATATCTATTAGGGGAAGAGCAAGGGGCATATTAATATCTGCAATAGTTTCTCCTATTACCGGTTCTGCCACTCCGGATATAGCCACAATATCCCCGGTTGACGCTTCGGAAACTTCAACTTTATCTAAGCCCTCAAAAGTCATAAGAGAGGTAACTTTACATTTATTTACCTGACCATCCCGTGTTATTTGAGCAATATCCTGACCATTCTTGATTTTACCGTTATAAATTCTTCCTATTGCAATTCTTCCTTTGTGAGTATCCCTTGCCAACGTTGTTATAAGTATCTGAAGCGGTTCTTCTTCATTTCCCGACGGAGCAGGAATTTGCTCTAAAATCATATCAAATACGGGTGTTATATTAACCATTTCGTCTAAATTATCAGTCAGACCGGCTTTTCCCCCTTTACCCGATGCATAAATAATTGGAAAATCTGCCGAATTATCATCTGCTCCAAGCTCTAAGAATAAATCCAAGGTTTTATCCAGAACATAGTTAACCCGGGCGTCCTGCTTATCAATTTTATTTACAATAACAATTATTTTGTGCTTTAGCTCAAGCGCTTTTTTTAGCACAAAACGTGTCTGAGGCATTGGACCTTCTTTGGCATCAACCAGAAGAAGACAGCCATCTGCCATTTTTAAAACTCTTTCTACTTCTCCTCCAAAGTCCGCATGACCGGGTGTGTCAATAATATTTATTTTCGTTTCATTCCATTTCACCGATGCGTTTTTAGAAAAAATAGTTATACCGCGTTCTTGTTCAAGCTCATTACTATCCATAATAAGCGTATTTGCAGTATCTTTGTGCATTTTTGTTTTTGATTGCTTTAAAAGTGCGTCAACCAAAGTCGTCTTACCATGGTCTACGTGAGCAATTATTGCGACATTTCTAATCTTAATCATAATCAAAATAAACCCTCCTATACTTCCTTTTCGCCTTCGGGTATTATTCATACGCGGCTCAAAGGGCATTTATCGGAGGGTCATATCCTGTTTTAGCTTTTTAGTTATATATAAAAAACCGCGCTTTCCGCAGCTTAATGTAATTATAACAGAAAAACCGCAGCTTTGCACAAAATTATATATTAATTTGAGCTTAGGAGATGTCAAATTCGTCGTGAGTTTTTGAGTTTTCAATTGTTTCTAAGCGTGTTAAAACTGTAATATTCTGAACATTTTGCTCAATCTCTTCTTCCATATTCTTAACTAATTGATGGGATTTTTGCATGCTCCATTTTTCTGGCACAAGCGCATGAATAGACATGAATTTTTTGGTTGCAGCCTGCCTGGTCCTAAGAGAATGAAATTTAACGTCTTTACTTGAATATTTATCTAAAATTTGCTTAATGATTGAAACGTCTTTTCTATCTATCGCCGTATCCATAAATCCAAGAGTAGAACGTTTAATCAGAATATAACCCGTATAAACAATGTTAGCTGCAACAAGAAAAGCAACTATTGGATCGAAAATATTAATTTGAGTAATTGCAACCACAATAACTCCCAAAATAACCCCTCCCGATGTCCAAACATCCGTAAACAAATGATGTGCATCTGCCTCTAATACTATTGAACTGTGTTTTTTTCCTGCTTTAAGGAGCTTAATGCCGACTACAAGGTTAATTGCAGCTGCTAATGCGGAGATTAATATACCAAAAAAAGCCTGTTCTATTGGCTGAGGATGAATCAAGCGCCCAATTGCCGCATAGCCAATGCTTACGGCGGCAAGAAATATGAGGATTCCCTCTATAATACTCGAGAAATATTCCGCTTTAAAATGTCCGTATGCATGATCCTCGTCCGGCGGTTTCTGGGAAATCTTTATTACAATTAAAGCAACAATTGCCGCTACAAGATTAATTACTGATTCAAGCGCATCGGATAAAAGACCGACTGAACCGGTTAAAAGAAAAGCCGCTGTTTTTAACGAAATTGTTAATATTGCCGCTCCTATAGACAGCCAGGCAAAATATGAAAGAGATTTATTCTTCACTTAACCATTATACTAACATTGCTTGTATTCTGCTATAATGACCCGGTGAATTTAGCCGAAACCGGAATAACTTCAACTGCGAGAAAAATTTCAAGATTGCGTCAGAAGACAAAAGAAAGATTAGATGACAAAAACGAACGCGGGACATGGGGCTACTATAATTCAGAAATAGAGAGCTATGCTTCGACTTTCTCTACTGTTTTACCTATGAATTTGCTTGATTTTACTAGGGGAAAAGGGGATCCTGTAATTATCGATTTTATGGCGCCAACCGGAACTATTAGAAATCTTTGCAAGCAAACGGGAATTACTCCTAAAATTGCCATAGCAGTGTCTTTACAAGACCAAAGGACTCAAGAGGAAAAAGATGCAGATGATGCCCTTAATATTTATCAATTGGCCGGAAATTTACTTGATTTTAAGACCTGGAGAAAGCTAACAGCAATGCTCTCGGGGGAAAAAGCCGATTTAATTATGGAACGGGCTGTACTGGGGCTTATTCATATCCCCGGAAGTAAATTTTTTTATGATCTAACTATCCGCGGACTCTGGAACATTTTAGATGAAAATGGAGGACTTTTACTTGCGCAAACACATAATCACAATGTGCTGCGAAATGTCGGAATTGATTTTACAAAATGGTCAAAACAAGTAGCCGGATCCGAAGTTGATATTTGCATTGATTCTGACAAAAGAACTCTAATGCTCCAAAAAAACCCAATGTCTCCTACTTATTTGCCAAAATTTTAAACTTTTTTCCTTGCTTTTTTAGCAGAATTTTTTGCCCGTTCTTCTTTTTCTTTAACTGCCTGCAGACGTTTTAGCTCCTCTTTGTCTTTTTGTTTTTGACACTCTTCATTGGAACAACGGTAGGTCGTAAAAGTCTGAGGAAACATTCCTCCCGGTGTAGTTTCTTTCCAGGTTTTAACCAAAATTAACTTACTATTACACTGGAAACATTTATGACTAGTCGTGGGATTTATCTTAATCAACTGCTATATTATAGCACATTTATGCAGAATCGTATATTTTATTAATTTTCTTTCCTGTAGTATAATTGGGTACTGCCGAAGATTTCCCTGCCCCAAAGTAAAATGCATAGAAAATCAACTTTTTACATCGAAGACGTAAGAAAATTGTCCATCGAACAGCTTATGGAAATGTATAACTTTTCCTCCGCTGTTCTTGAAACCATTTGGGAACCGGTTCTTTTTCTAGACGCAAATTATATTGTAAGAAATGTTAATAAAGCATTTGTAGATATTTTTAAACTGGAAATCAGTGAAACAATTAATAAGCTTCTATTTGAGATCGATAAAGGGCACTGGAACACTAAAGAAATAAAAAAACTTCTAGACAATATAAAAATAAGAAATAAGTTTGTAAAAAATCATATTCTTTATCATAAATATCATAATGAAAATAAAATCTTATCCATATCCGGAAGAAAAATAAAAATTCACGGTCAGCGGGGAGAATTTATTATCCTTGCAATAGAAGACATAACTAAAACAAAAAAGAACGAAGAAATGCTTGAAGAAAGTAAGGAACAATTCGAGCTTGCCTTAGAGACATATCCTGCAACATTTTTAATATATGACGACAAACGCCGAATTCATTACGCCAATGCATTTGCTTCAAAAATTACAGGATTACCAATTGAGAAAATGATTGGCAAGACAGATGAGGATATTTTTGACAAAAAAATTGTAAAACAATATTTACCAATGCTTAAAAAAGCATATAAAACAAAAAAACAGCAAGCAGGGGAAATTTATACAAAACTAAAGTTTGGAGAATATTCTGCAATTATCAATTTCATTCCTGTGCTTAGCAACGATCATATAAAATACATGTTCTCCGTAACTCACGATATTTCCGAAATTAAAAAACTTGAGCATAAAAAAGATGAATTTCTAAAAGTTGCAAGTCATGAATTAAGAACTCCCGTTACCAGCATAAAAATGTACGCACAAATTCTAGAAAGAAAATTAACCGACTTAAATACTAATAATTCTTATATTCTAAATCAAATGATGCGTCAGATTGATAATGTCGTTAATCTTATAAATGACCTTTTGGATATGAGTAGGATTGAATCCGGTAAAATATCTTTAGTAAAAGACCGTTTTGATTTAAGTCTTTTAATTTCTAAAACCGCCCGCGATCTCCAACAAAGCAGCGAAAATCATAAAATTACTATCAACGGAAAAGCAGGCATAATAATCAAGGCAGATAAGGTTAAGATTGAACAAGTAGTTAACAATCTTCTTACAAACGCGATAAAATATTCTCCAAAAGGCGGAAAAATTATTGTCAGTTTTAAAAAAACCAAGAAAAATATAATTGTCGGAATAGAGGATAACGGCATAGGAATACCACCGGCAAAACAGGAGCTTATTTTTGATAAGTATTATAAGATCGACTATGGTAAAGTGATCGGTAACACTTCCAGTTTTGGATTAGGACTCTTTATTTCCAAAGAAATTATTAAAAAACACGGTGGAAAAATTTGGGCAGAAAGCAAAAAGGGGAAAGGATCAACTTTTTATTTTACTTTGCCATTGTAACGTATTAAATAAAAGACTATAATTATTAAACAGGCAAAAAATAAAAAACTCTAACGTTAATCTCCTATACAACGGTTTTTATTAAAGAGTTGGTTTTTACATTAATTTGCTTCTTAACAAAACCCGGGAAATGATTTATAATTTTTTTTGGTTAACTCTAAAATATGACTAACAATAATCCTTGGAAAAGATCGCTGGAACAATTAAGAATAAATGCAGAAAAAATAAACCTGGATAATCTTCTTTTAAAAAGACTTCAAAACCCCGATAAAATAATTGAGGCAAACTTGTCTTTAAAAATGGACAATGGAAAAACTCAAGAGTTCAAAGCTTACAGGATTCAGCACAATAATATCCAAGGTCCCTATAAAGGAGGACTACGATACCATCCCCAAGTTTCTATGGACGAAGTAAAAGCACTTTCTTTTTGGATGACAATGAAAAATGCCGTAATTGATGTTCCTTTTGGTGGGGGAAAGGGAGGAATAATTGTTGACCCAAAAATGCTTTCCGAGAGAGAATTAGAAGAACTCACCCGCGAATTTGTCAGAAAATTATTTAACGACATCGGCCCAAAAGTTGATGTTCCGGCACCGGATGTTAACACCAACCCCAGAATCATGGGTTGGTTTGAGGACGAATACAGTAAAATTGCCAAAAAGTACACTCCCGCAGTGGTTACGGGAAAACCGCTGGAAATGGGTGGCTCTGAGGGAAGAAAAGAGGCAACAGGATTAGGCGGAGTTTACGCGCTTCTTTCTATTTTAAAGAAAATTAAAAAGTCACCAAAAGGAATGACTGTCGCAATTCAAGGTTTTGGAAATGTCGGACGCTATATTGCAAAATTTCTTCAAGAAGAAGGTTTTAAAATAGTCGCATTGTCTGACTCTAAAGGCAGTATCTACGTTCCAAGTGGTGTTCCGGATGTCGATCAGGTAGAAGTTTGCAAGGAGGAAAAAGGGTTTATTGCCGAATGTTATTGCATCGGATCTGTTTGCGATTTAAGACATAAAAAACAAATGGGAGGAAAAGATCTGGGCGCAGATAAAATTCTCGAGCTCCCTGTTGATATTTTAATTCCCGCTGCACTAGAGAATGTAATCACAAAAGAAAACGCGGGAAAAATTAAAGCAAAAATTATCGTTGAAATGGCCAACGGACCAACAACTCTTTCTGCGGATAAAATTCTTAATGAAAAAAAAGTTTTGGTAATTCCGGATATATTATCTAATTCAGGAGGAGTAGCGGTTAGTTATTTTGAATGGTATCAAAACCTACATCAAGAATCATGGAGTAAAAATGAGGTTTTTGCAAAGCTTAAAAAAATGATGGAAAAATCAACTGATGAAGTTTATAAGACCGCAGAAAAATATAAATCTACTTTAAGGGAAGCTGCTTATATTGTAGCCATCAATAGAATTGCTAAATCCTGGAAGAAGAAAAAAGCAAACTAATCTTTTTGATAAGTCCCCATTAACTGTGCCTCATCAAGAATGTGTCCAATCATTGCATTTTCCAGTATTTGTTTATTTGCATCCTTTGACAAATTTAATTCCAAATCCAACGCATAAAGTTTAAAATAATATCTGTGCATTCCAGATGGGGGACAAGGTCCAACATATTGGTTTGATCCGGCACTATTTTTACCTTGAATTGCACCATTTGGAGATGAATTCTCTGAAATTGAGGAAATTTTTGGATCGATGTTAAAAATTACCCAATGAACAAACGTACCCATTGGCGCATCTGGATCATCCATTACAATGACTAAACTTTTTGTGCTTTGAGGAATGTCGGAAAAATTTAACTCTGGATTTATGTTTTGCCCCTGACAAGTGAATGTTTTAGGAATCTTTTGATTATTCTCAAAAGCCCTACTGAAAATTTTCATTTTACTTTTTACATTTTGAATTTTATTTTGCCCTTTTTCCTCTTTTAAGTTATTAACTGCAAATAATAATACCAAAAAGGATACTACAAAAACAGGTAAGAAAATAAAAATTAGCTTCTTCACTACTTGATATTAATCCTTTTTAAAAAAACTTGTCAACCATGCCTGTTACTGTTAAAATTGATTAGCTTTGCCGAAGTGGCGAAATTGGTAGACGCGCACGCTTCAGGTGCGTGTGGGGAAACCCTTAAGAGTTCGAGTCTCTTCTTCGGCACAAGTTTTGATATAATTAAACGTGCGCGGATGTGGCCTGCCCGCAATGCTTCGCAACGCGAAAGCAGGCAAGTGAAATAACTAAAAGTAAACATCTAGAAAGCTAAGTGGAACATTAAAAATAGATACAGACTACATGCGGATGTGGTGAAATGGTATACACGCAGCCTTGAGGTGGCTGTGCCGTAAAAAGCGTGGAGGTTCGAATCCTCTCATCCGCACCGATATTCACTTACCTTACCTCATTTCATTTCGTTAAGGAGCGTTACATCGGTGCTGGCACCTATTTAAAATCACCATAAGAATATCGGCGATATCGTAGCGCTCTTTATTGAAGCCATGCGAATAAAGCAAGCGAATGATATGACATAATGTAATTATGTTCTACGTATATATTCTTAAAAGTAAACTCGACAATAAATTATATACGGGATTTACTTCCAACCTTCACAACCGCTTAACAGATCATCAGCAAGGAAATGTAGCGTCAACTAAAAATAGAAGGCCGTTGGAGCTAATATATTATGAAGCCTACAAAGAAAAAGAAAATGCTTTAAAACGCGAGAAATTTCTAAAAACAACAAAAGGAAAATTGCAATTAAAGAAACAAGTTCTTAATTTGTGACCGAGTCTCAAGCGAAGCGCGATACTGTACACAAAGTGTAGAACGTGCCCTCACCCGCAACCATTGAAATTAAAAAATAAAAAACAAATCTGCCAAACCATATCGTAATTTAAATTTATCTCTTAAATTTAAGATTGCTTACTTACTAGCTTTAGATCTGCCTTATAAGCAGGTTCTTCTCCATATCTTTGACGAGGATACATCGTAAGATCAATCCCTTTTACTTCAGGTGTTATTACAGCTGCTAATTGTCCCTCATTAGCTTGCGAAGCTAAGCCATCAGCAAGTCTTCTGATTCTTTTTCTAACTTTTTCTGAAAGTTTATCTTCGGATGCAGAAGTAATTACTATTTCTAATCTTTTTTTTTGGTTTACCCAAGCAAATGTTGCTCCCGGAAAATTTGAAACATCAATGCTAACTTTATCACCAAAATCACAAAGTCTCGGAACAATTGTAAACCTTGCAATTCCATGAATTCCCCATCTTTTTTCTTGAGAACTACTATCTACATTAAACACTCTTTCTGTTATTGATTGGCCACGTTCTTTTGGCATAAAAAGCATTCTACCATATTATTTAAAATTTGCATATTTTTAAGTTGATATTTTAGTTCTCATACGTTATGTTCGGTTAAAAATACTATAAATAAACGGCAGCGCACAGACTAAATTTCGATCGATTTTCCGATTTCTAGAATTTTGTATTTTAAATTTTCCTTTTCAAACTCTTCTTTCACTTTATTAAGGTCTACGGGAAACATAGGATTGTCAAAATGAATTGGGATAACTAATTTTGCTTCGGTTTCTTTTGCAAATTTTGCTGCTTCAAAGGGTCCCATTACTAAACCATGATTACAAACCGGAACGCAAAGGATATCACATTTGTAGTCGTTTTTAAAACCAATACTGTCGCTTGTCTGATATATTCTATTGCTGCCATCGTCAACAATAAAACCAATATTTTCATTAATTTCTAATTTGCCTTTTAAATGAGGTATATACCCGTGAACCGCATTGACAACCTCAATCTTTATTGCATCCACCCTAATTGCATCTCCTACCTTTACAGTCTCTGGAAGTAACTCTTGATTGCTTTCTGCAACTTCCTAGCTTGTATAGAATTTCGTTTTTGGATTTTTAATAATCTCTTTTACGGCTTCTATAAAACAATGATCTTGATGTTTGTGCGTAATCAATAAAGCATCTATGTTAGCCCACTTATTCTTTAGAAGTTCAGATGTGTACTTGATGTTTCCAGGATCGATTAGAATTCTTTTTCCTTTGCTCTCAATTAAAATACATGACTGGGCAAATTTTGTTATTTTCACAATAATTATTATATCAGTAATAATCCATCGTTAGGAGATGTCTATGTCATAACTTATTCATAAATTGCCTTCGTTGCTTCTTCTTGATATAATCTTTAAGCTTGGATCCATGGCTCAGCTGGTCAGAGCGTCGCATTTACACTGCGAAGGTCGCAAGTTCGAATCTTGCTGGGTCCACAAAACCTGCCCATAAATAAATGTTAATTATTACAGGAACTATTGCTTACGACTACATCATGGATTTCCCGGGAAAATTCGGAGACCACATAATGGCAGATAAAATCCACAAGTTAAATGTTTCTTTTAACGTAAATAAATTTGAGAGACGCTGTGGGGGAGTTGCCGGAAACATTTCTTATAATCTTGGACTTTTAAACACAAAACATATTTTATTCTCTTATGCCGGAAAAGATTTTGAAGAATATAAAAAACATTTAAAAAAAATTGGTATTAATACAAAAAACGTCTTAATTGACCACAGGCTCAATTCTGCTACAGGATTTGTAATGGCAGACAAAAACCACAATCAGATATGGGGTTATTTTTTAGGAGCAAGCTTAAAAAATACGAATCTTCCTCTTAAAACAATAGTCAAAAAAGGAGATTTTGTGTTTGCAGGACCAACAGGCACAAAAGCAACGATGAATACGGTAAGAAAATGTGTAAAATTAGGAACTAATTTTATGTTTGATCCGGGATTCATAATTACAGACACAAAAGACGGCGATCTCGAATATGGCATAAAACATGCAAGTATTATCTTCGGAAATGACTACGAAATAACGTTAGTTAAAAGACGCGTAAAAAATTGGAAGACATTATTCAAAGATAAAATAATAGTCACGACTTTAGGTGAAAAAGGTTCTCAAATTGAATCAAATGATGGGTTAATTAAGATTAGACCTGTTAAGTCTAAAAAAGTCGTAGATCCCACAGGAGCAGGAGATGCCTGGAGAAGCGGATTTCTAGCAGGCTGGGAAAAAGGACTAAATCTTAAAACATGTGGCCAAATGGGATCTGTTGCGGCTGCATTTGCTATAGAACATTACGGTACACAGGAACACCATTACACAAAAGTACAATTTAAAAAAAGATATTTCCAAAACTACAATAAAATGTTAAACTTATAGCCGTGTCTAAAAACTTCGACGTAAAAGATTTATCGCTGTCCAAAGAAGGAAAACTCAAAATAGAATGGGCAAGCCAACAAATGCCAGTTTTAAAAAGTATTAGAGATCGTTTTGCCAAAGAAAAAACTCTTAAAGGTCTTACAATAGCCGCATGTCTTCATATAACCAGCGAAACAGCAAATTTGTTAATCACCCTAAAAGATGGCGGAGCAACTGTTGTTTGTAATGCTTCTAATCCTTTATCTACTCAAGATTCTGTTGCTGCTTCTCTTGTTAAGGATTTTAATATTCCAACCTATGCAATAAAAGGCGAGGACAGTAAAACTTATTACAATCATTTAAATATAGTTTTAGATTATAAACCGCAAATTACCATGGACGACGGAGGAGACTTAATTCATCTTTTGCATACCAAAAGACGAGCTCAAATTAAGGATATTCTGGGATCTTCCGAAGAAACAACCACAGGTGTAATTAGGCTTAAAGCAATGGAAAAAGAAAAAGCCTTAAAAGTGCCTGTTATTGCAGTTAATGATTCCGACACAAAACATTTGTTTGACAACAGATACGGCACAGGACAGTCTACAATCGATGGAGTAATCAGAGCAAGCAATTTACTCCTTGCTGGAAAAACTCTCGTTGTGGCGGGATATGGCTGGTGCAGTAAGGGTATCGCGATGCGCGGGAAGGGAATGGGGTCAAATATAATAGTAACCGAAGTTAACAGCGTAAAAGCCTTAGAAGCTGCAATGGACGGATTTAAGATCATGAAAATGAAAGATGCAGCTAAAACCGGTGATATTTTTATAAGCGCAACAGGAGATAAACATGTAATTGATTTACCGGCCATGAAAATAATGAAAGATGGAGCAGTAGTTGCAAATTCGGGGCATTTTGATATCGAAATTGACATGGCGGGACTAGAAAAAATAAAGAAATCAAAAAGAAGAATTAGACCATCACTTGACGAATATATTATGCCATCAGGAAAAAAGCTTTACGTACTGGGGGAGGGTAGACTTGTTAATTTGGCAGCAGCCGAAGGTCATCCTGCAGAAGTTATGGATATGTCTTTTGCGAATCAAGCCTTAGCTGCAGAGTATTTTGTTAAAAACAAAGGAAAATTGGAAAATAAAGTTTATGTTTTACCAAAAAAATTAGACCAGGAAGTTGCCAAATTAAAGCTAAAAGCTATGGGAATTTCAATTGACGAATTAACCCCGGAACAAAAAAGATATTTATCCTCATGGAACGAAGGAACGAAATAGAAGCCATTAGTTATTAGCTATTAGTTATTAGTTCTGCGGAATAGCCGGCGGTTTTAATGGTTTTAATGATTTCTTTGTCTGACAGCTTTGAAGAATCATATTCTACCTCGACCATACCCTTGGCAAAGTTTGTTGAAGCGGATTTTACACCCTCAGTATCTTCCAATTCACCATCTATATTCATAGCACAACTTGTGCAATGCATTCCGTCTATTTTAAACTTCTTCTTGATCATACTTAATACTTAATACTTAATTCTTAATACTAGAGAACGTGAATTACACCTCTGTACATTCCCATACTACACATAAAAGCAATGTCTGTTTTTTCATTTGGTGCTTTAAACGTAACCGAATCTGCCTGACCTGTTGATATTACTTTTTGGACACCCAAAGAAGGAATGGTAAATGATTGTGCGCAACCTCCGCCTCCATCGTTTTTAAAATGAATTGTAATATCTGCTCCTGCTTTAGCAGTTAATTCGTTCGGAGTATATCCTGCCGCCGATATTTCTATGTTTAAATCCGTTAAGGCTTGCGCGTTTGTTCCCGATGGTTCAGGCGTATTATCGCAGAAACTAACCATACACCAAACTCCTTTTGCCATATTTTCTAATGTAAAATTACTTCCTGTTAAAGCGACCGAATTATTCAAATTAAAAATTGCCAAAATTATAATTGCAAATGCTAAAACCTTCATAAACTTTTGGTGAAAAAAATCACCAAGTTTGGTAGCAAAATATCCGAGGATAAAAAATATCGGAGAAGTCCCTAATATAAATGCAAACATAATTGCCGCTCCCGCTAATGGACTTCCCGAAGCGATTGCTAAGGCAAACATTGCCTGTGTTACGCCGCAGGGAATAAAAATTGTAAAAGCTCCTAAAATCCCCGGAGCAAAAATATCTGCGCTTTTAGATTGTTTTCTAACAATTCTGGTTAAGAATTTTGGAGGTTGAATTATAAAATATCTAAAAATCGGATGAACATCTAGAATACTTAGAGCTGTGCCGATCATAAAGATTGCAACCGCAACTTGCATCACAATCTTTAAAGTCAAAGTTAATTGAAAAAGAGATCCAAACCATCCTAAAAGTAGTCCTAACACGGTATAAGAAGCTAGTTTAGCAATTAAAAAAGCAAGGATGGGTAGAGCATTTCCTCTAGTAGCTTTTTCTTTAAGATGCTCTTCTTCTCTTTGGGCAATTGTGGCTGCAAGAAGTCCTCCCTGAACTGCTGCACAGCTGAGTCCTCCTGCCAAAAGTCCGGTTAAAAAAACAGTTATTAATTGATTCATATTTTAGCTCCTTTTAGCCTTAAAGAGTTTGTAACGACCGATATTGAGCTTAGAGCCATTGCAGCCGAAGCAAAAATCGGATTAAGGAGAATGTGAAATAGGGGATAAAGAGCACCCATTGCAACAGGAATTAGAATTATGTTGTATCCAAATGCCCAGAATAGATTCATCTTTATAGTAGACATAATTCGCTTAGAAAGTTTAACAGATTTCGCAATCGTGCGCAAATCAGAATTCACAAGTGTTATATCTGCTGCTTCTATTGCTACATCCGTACCTGTTCCCATAGATATCCCAATATTTGCGCTAGCAAGTGCCGGCGCATCATTTATTCCATCTCCAACCATTGCAACAACTTTTCCTTCGGCTTGAATCTTACGAACCTCTATTTCCTTATCTTGTGGAAGAACTTCCGAAAGGACTCTTTTTATTCCGATCTTTTGAGCGATTGCAACTGCCGTTCTATTATTATCTCCTGTAACCATTATTACTTCTATTCCAAGTTTTTCTAAAGCTTTAACGCCTTCTTTTGCGCTGTCTTTAATCGGATCTGTAACCGCAATAAGTCCTGCCAATTTCCCATTAACAGCAAGTATCATTACTGTTTTGCCTTCTTTCTCAAGCGATTGAATTTGATCTTCAGCAATATTAACATTGACTTTTTCTCTTACCATTAATCTTCTATTCCCAAAGAAAACATTTTGACCATCAACAATTCCTTCAATTCCATATCCTGACACAGCTTTAAAACTTTTTACCTCTAAAAGTTTTGTTTTCTCTTTTTTCGCTTTAGTAAGAATAGCTTCTGCTAAAGAATGCTCCGAACCTTTTTCTAAAGAGCCTGCCAAAGATAAAACTTTTTCTTGAGAATATTTATTTAAAGAGGTTAAATCTGTTACCTCTGGTTTACCCTTGGTTAAAGTTCCGGTTTTATCAAAAATGATCGTATTAATTTTATGTGCTCTGTACAAACTCTCGGCATTTTTAATTAAAATCCTGTTTTCAGCTCCTTTACCTGTTCCTACCATAATTGCAGTTGGAGTTGCCAGCCCCATGGCGCAAGGACAAGCAATAATTAAAACCGCAACCATATTTAAAAGCGCTTTTAA
>Ga0172371_10006149_pt1 | contig 17556 bp, 15 predicted proteins | sample Lak12m_FD_114543 | JGI IMG/M metagenome (GOLD analysis project Ga0172371, IMG submission 114543) | Freshwater microbial communities from Kabuno Bay, South-Kivu, Congo - kab_022012_12m | ecosystem: Environmental > Aquatic > Freshwater > Lake | place: Democratic Republic of the Congo: South-Kivu...
GGAAATCACCTCGTCGACGCGAGGGAGGCTCTCGGAACCGGAAATCAGCCCCGGCAAGAAGACCAACACGGCAGCCTCGTCGGTCGGCTTTCGGACGAACCACAGGAGGCGGCCGCAACCCGGGCACGGCCTGTCCTCCTCGGCCTCGGGCAGGTCGATGACCGAGCCCGCCCCGCAATACGGACACACGACCGCCACGCCTTGTGGAGACTCCGATGCACTAGCCACGGTCACCCCCTTTGATCGGAATTTGCCACCCCTGAGTGCCTAATTCTACCCGCTGGGGGGCTGCCTGCAAGGCTTCCCCCCCGAGCCTGCGTCGTACGCAGACCATCGGCAGGCACGGTCAGGCCCCGCGTCAGAACAACTTGGACAGTTCGTCGTAGCGAGAAGACTGTAGGGAACGCCCTCTGTGGCGTTCCTTGAAGCGGAGTAACCGTATCCATGGAGATTCAGGGAACGCCACAGAGGGCGTTCCCTACAACGGAAACTGGTCAACTTGTTCTGACGCGGATCCCTCGCGGAGATCTGGGACTTTCTCGACGCACACGGTCTCCGCCAGGGCACTTACGCCGCTCGCATCGAACCGGCACTGGAGCAATTGCCGGAGATTGGCGTGGGCGGCGGCCAGGCCGAGGCGGACCCCGTCGAGCAGATCGCGACCGTTGCGGATCTCGCAGGCGATGCCGGCCATCAGCGCGTCGCCGCAGCCGATCGGGTTGACGATCTCCTGCGGGGCCACGGGGATCGGGTGGGCCCGCCATGCGGCGCTCTCGGTCGTGATCCACGCCGGCCCGCTGCCTTGGGTGACGATCACCCATTGGGCCCCGCGCCGATTGAGCGATTGCATCGCTCCGATCAGTTCCTCGTCGGTCTCGAGCGGCTGGCCGACGGTTTGGGCCAGTTCTTCCCTGTTTGGCTTGACCACGTAAGGCTTCAGGTCAAGACACGCCAGCAATCCTTCGCCGCGGAAATCGAGCACGGCCGGACAGGGCGTGCGATCGACCAATTCCCGGTAGTACGAAGCCGGCGTGCCCGTGGGAAGAGAGCCGATGAGGATCGCCACCTCGGCCCGGGCGGCTTCTTCGGCGTAGGCGTGGCGGAACTCCGCCAACTCGCCGGCACTGAGGGGAAGGCCGTTTTCGACCAATTCGGTGATCTTGCCGGCGCCGCGGTCGAGGATCGTGGTACACACGCGGGTCGGCGACTCGGTCACGACGAGTCGCGTGGCGACCCCCAACTGGCCAAGATCCCGCCGGATTTGCTCCAGCAGCGGCCCACCCACCGGCGCCAGGGCAACACCCGGTCCGCCCAGCCGGTGCGCGGCAATCGCCGCATTGAAGACCTTGCCCGAGGCAAACCAATGCACTTCCCGCGCCCGGTTCACTTCGCCGTAGCGGAAGGCATCGAACACGACGACCTGTTGCCACGCCGGGGTCAGTCCTGCCACAAGGATCACAAGGTATCCTCCAGAATGTCGGTCAACTCTTCGTCGGACAGCTCGCGAGGGTTCCCGCTCATGCTGCTGCCGCGCGAGTCACGCACGATGGCCGGAATTTGACCGGCGTTCACTCCAAGTTGCGAGAGCCGACGCGGCACGCCCACCCGATCGCAGAGGGCGGAGATTTCCGCGATGAAGACGTCGACCGCCTCCTCGGGCGACGCCGACGGCCCCTTGCCGAAGAGCAGATGGGCGAGCCGGGCGAGTTCCGCCTGCCGCACCTGGCGATTCACCCGGAGCGCCACCGGCAGCATCAGCGCGCAGGCCACCCCGTGAGCCACGCCGCAGTGAACGCCCAAGGCCGCGGCAACCCCGTGGGCCATCCCCAAGCCGGAGTTGGCCAGGCACATCCCCGAGATCATTGCGGCATGGGCCATTTTCTCGCGGGCCGGCTGGGAACGACCGTTCTCGACCGCCTCGGCGATCGCCGGGATTGCCTTCTTGAGTCCTTCCAAGGCCAGGGCCTGCGGAATCGGCTGGGCCTTGCGCGAAATGGAGCTCTCGATCAGTTGGGTGATCGCGTCCATACCGCTGGCCGCCGTGACCGCGGGCGGGACCGTTACGGTCAGCTCCGGGTCCACCAGGGCGATCCGCGGCATGATCTTCTCCGAGCGGAGGCTCTTCTTGAACGGTGGCGCGTAAGAGGAGATGACGGCGTTGCGGGTCGCCTCGGCGCCGGTGCCGGCGGTCGTGGGCATGGCCAGCACGGGAAGGGGCTCTTGGATTAGTTTGAGATCGCGGCCCACATTCTCCAAGTAGTCCTTGACCGTGGGGCTTTCGTCGTTCGTGGCCATGGCAGCCACCGCCTTGCCCAGGTCGATGGCCGCGCCGCCGCCCACGGCCAAAACGAAATCGCCGGGCCTCGGCTTGTGATCGCGGACCACGGCTGCCACGCGGTCCACGTCCTGCACCTCGGGCTCGTGGACGATCGTCTCCAGGAAGATCGTCTCCACGCCTTCCGAGCCGGCAGCGGCAGCAATTTCGCCTAAAACCCCGGCGTCGAGAAGCGCCGTCGCGCCACAAATCACAAACACCCGGCGGCCCAGGCTGCGGGCCAGGGCGCCCACCTCGCGGCGCCGCCCCCAACCGAAAATGATCCGCTGCGGACCGACGAAGTCGTAACGAATCGGTGACTCGGTGCTCATAGGCTTTCACCAATATTCTCGTTCCCACGCTCCGCGTGGTAACGGCCTCTTGGCCGCTCTGCGGCCCCTCCTCAACGTCGCAGAGCGGCGGTCTCTGCGTTCCCACGCGGAGCGTGGGAACGAGAACCGGGCAATCGGGCGCGACCAGCGGTCGCGGCTTTGTGTCCCGGGCACCCCGTTTCACTGCCGGTTGATGATCCAGTATAATGATCCCCCTTGGACGTGGAACAGACCTCCCGGGTATTGCTGCCATGAGAACAAGAGTTCGGACGTGCGTCGCGGCGTGTTGCATGGGGCTGTCGATCACGGCGGCGATGGGGGCGGAGACTGGGCCGCTCCTGGCGAAGTTGCGCTCCGTGGGCCCGGACGGGGTCGGGCATCGCGAGGCGACCCGGGCGTGGAGTGAACTCGTCCGGACCGATGCCACGCAGTTGCCGCAGATTCTTGCGGGCCTCGACGGCGCCGGACCGCTGGCCGCCAACTGGATCCGCACGGCTGTGGATGCGATCGCCGAGCGCCAGCTTCAGCACGGTCGCCCATTGCCGGCGGCCGAGCTGGAGAAGTTCGTATTGGACCCAGGGCGAGATCCGCGGGCGCGGCGCCTGGCGTACGAGTGGCTGCTGCGCGTGGACCCGTCGGCCAAGGACCGGCTCATCCCGGGCATGCTCGACGACCCGAGCCGCGAGATGCGACGCGATGCCGTCGCCCGGCTGGTCGATCAGGCCGCCCGGCATGCCCAAGCGAAGCGGGCCGAAGAGGCGATCACGGTCTACCGGCAGGCCCTTGGCGCGGCCCGGGAGCGCGACCAGGTCGACCTGATCGCCCAACGCCTCCGGGCCTTGGGGCAGAAGGTGGATCTCGCGCGTCAGCTCGGGTACGTTGTACGATGGAAGCTCATTGGCCCCTTCGAGGATGTCGGCGGCAAGGGCTTCGACACGGTCTACCCGCCCGAGCGGGAACTCCGCTTCGATGCCCAATACCAAGGCAAGAACGGGCCCGTGCGGTGGAAGGACTTCGTCTGCGCCGACGACTATGGCAAGGTGAACCTCAACAAGGGGCTGGTGGAACTCAAGGAGGTCGTCGGATACGCGGCCACGGAGTTCTACGCGGACCGCCAGCGCGAGGTGGAACTGCGGTTCACCTCGGATAACGCGCTGAAGATCTGGGTAAACGGCGTCCTGCTGGCATCCTACAAGATCTATCACGGCGGGTCCCAGCCCGATCAATACGTGAACCGTGCGACGCTCCGCTCGGGCCGCAACGTGATCCTCGTCAAGGTCGGCCAGAACGAGCTGACGCAAGATTGGGCCCGCTCCTGGGACTTTCACCTCCGCGTCGTGGACCCCGCAGGAGCGCCGGTGCTATCGGCGGAGGGGAAGTAAGGAAGGGATTGGGGATTAGGGATCGGGGATTAGAGCCGGGCCGTGTCGGCCCGGGGATAGGGATTAGGGTTGTACGGCGAGACTACGGCGCGCTTTGCTGGCGTCAACTGCCGTAGTCTCTACACAACACCGCGTAGCGGGCGGGCTTGCCCGCCGTTTGTTTGCGACCTCCGACAGAAAAGAACCATGCGATCGACCCTCCAAGTGACCTTTGCGGCGATGATCGTGGCGGCCCTCGCCGGGGCGGATTGGCGGCAGTTCCGCGGCCCCGACAGTGCGGGCGTTTCCGAGGAAAGGGGCCTGCCGACCCACTTCGACGCCAAAGAAAACGTGGCGTGGAAAGTGCCGCTTCCGGGCTCCGGACCCTCGGGCCCGATCGTGGTGCGGGACCGGGTCTTCGTGACCGCTGCCAGCGCTCCGCAACAGGAGCGGCTGCACTTGCTGGCCTTCGATACCGCGACGGGAAAACTCCTTTGGGAGCGGCAGCTCTGGGCGACCGGGCACACGGTGTGCAATTCGTTCGGCGGCGTGGCGATTCCCACCCCGACCAGCGACGGGAAACGCGTCTATGCGTTCTACTCCTCGAACGACCTGGCCTGCTTCGATCTCGACGGCAACCTTCAGTGGCTCCGCGGCTTGGCCTTCGAGCGCCCGCTGACCCGCAACGACGTGGGCATGGGCTCCTCGCCGCTGATCGTGGGCGACACGGTCGTGGTGCAGATGGAGGACCAGGGGGCGTCGTGGGCCGCGGGGATCGACGCGGCCACCGGCGAGACCCGATGGACGGTCGATCGGGAGCGGGAGGCAAACTGGACCTCGCCGACGGTGCTTCGCGGGGCAAACGCCTCGGGCGACCTCGTGCTGCTGCAATCCAAGTCGCGCCTCACGGCCCACGACCCGCGAACCGGGCGGCAGGTGTTCCGCTACGACGCGGGGTGCTCGACCATGTCGTCGAACGTGGCCCTCGGCGACCGCATCTACCTGGCGTCGGGCGGCCTGACTGCACTCCGCTACGATCGGGCGACCGGCTCGCTGGAGCAGCTTTGGCAAGAGCGGCGGCTTCAGCCGGAGAACTCCAGCCCCGTGGTCCACGACGGCCGGGTGTACGTGACCAAAGCGGCCGGGGTTCTTGTGTGCGCCGATGCGGCAAGCGGCAAAATCCTCTGGCAGTTGCGTCTCCGCGGCCCGATCTGGTCTACGCCCGCGCTGGCCGGAGACCTTCTCTATGTGGTCAACCACGAGGGGCTCGTTCAGATGGTCCGCCTGGGCGATAAGGCGACCCTCGTCGGCACCGGACAGATCGACAAAGGGATCCTCGCCTCGCCGGCGGTGGCCGACGGGGCGATCTACTTCCGCATCCATCAGCACCTGTGGAAGATCGCCGCGGGTCGCCCATAGAGCCGCGACCGGTGGTCGCGCTCTTGACGCCGTGGTGGATACGTGATGGCTACTCGATCGCCCCACCCGGCGCGACCAACAGTCGCGGCTTTGTGTTGCGACGAAACGCCGTTTCACACGTCGACGATGACCTTGACGGTGCCCGGCCGGTAGTCGGCGTTTGCGGCGAAGGCCTCGGCGACCCGCTGGAGAGGAAACCGGTGGCTCACCAGGGGGGCGAGGTCCACGGCCCCGCGTGCGGCCATCCGGATCGCCCGGGGATAGACGAGCTTCATGCGCCGGACCATGATGATCGAAAGCCCCTTGCGCCGGGCCGTGGAGTGCTTCAGCGAGAGGCGGTCGTCGCCGGGGATGCCGACCACCATGAGCCGGCCTCCGTGCGCGAGCATTTCCGCGCCCTGCTCGACTGACTCGTCGCACCAGGCGGCCTCGATGGCCACGTCCACTCCCCGGCCGCCGGTCGCCTCGCGCACGGCGGCGACCGGATCGAGCTGGTCGCATTGCCAGGCGGCGGTCGCCCCGAATCGCTTGGCCAGTTCGAGCCGCCACGGGAAGCGATCGGACATGTAAACGGCGTCGGCCCCGGCCAGCCGGACCAACTGGAGGATGCACAGCCCGATCGGGCCGGCCCCGAGGACCGCCACCCGATGGCCGACCCGGATCTTAGCCAGATCGACCGCGTGAATGGCCACGCCGAGCGGCTCCAGGAGCACTCCGGCGGTATCGTCCAGCCCGTCGGGCAGCGGGAAGCAGCAGCGAGCGGGCATGTCGATCCACTGGCACAAGGCCCCGTGGTCGGGCCAGAGGCCGCAGAACCGCAGGTTGATACACAGGTTCGGATCGCCCCGCTCGCACCACTCGCACTGCCCGCACGGCTGGGCCGGATCGACCGCGACCCTCGTGCCCGGCACCAGCGGCTGGAACTCGCCGTCGAGGCCGCCCTCGCCGACCTCCTCCACCACGGCGGCGAACTCATGGCCGAGGATGAGCGGCCCTTCGAGCCGGGTGTCGCCGATCCGGCCATGCCGGAACGTGTGCAAATCGCTCCCACACACCCCCACGGCCTTCACGCGCAAGAGCGCTCGCCCCGGCCCCGGCCGACCGGGGCGCGGCAATTCCTCGACGCGCATATCCGCCGGCCCATGAAGCCGGGCAGCGAGCATTTTCTGGGTATCAATCATGGGTTCGCACGGTGGTCCTTCAGCCCCGAAGGGGCGTCATACGACAGCCCAGGGCAACGCCCTGGGGGAAAGGTATGATATTCGCGCCGGAGCCCTGTGAGGGCGACATAACGCGATGGGGTAGGGCATATCGCGCCCTTACAGGGCTTCGGTAGTTGGGTTGTCACACGTCCCCAGGGCGTTGCCCTGGGCTTTCTTATTTCGCCCCTTCGGGGCTGGGACACGCTTGCATGCCACTGGCGTGTCGCCGTTGGACATCGGACGCCTCCTCGTCAACTCCGCACTGGCGACACGCCAGTGGCGCGTGCCATGTGACCGAATCGCCGCCCGTTCCATGCCGACCCGCGGCTTTGGCCGCGTGACGGCATGCCACCCGGCCGCCAGTGCGGAATGCTCACCAACGACGCGCTTCTGATCGTGTTGGTGCAGAACCATAGTCTGAGCCACCTCGCCAGCAACGACGCCGACTTTGACCGAGTGCCCGGCATCACGCGCTACGCTCCGGTCTGAGCCAAGGTTGCTTTCCGGAGCTCGTCCCGACGCCAACGGCATCCGGGCGCAAGCGCGCTCGCCCCGGCCGCGGCAATTCCTCAACGCGCATATCCTCCGGCCCATGAAGCCGGACAGCAAGCATGGTCTGTGTTGTCGGCATTCTCTCAAATCCCATGAGGCCGCGACCGTCGGTCGCGTGCTCTGGCGCGGCTGTGTGGCATGCCGTCGCGAAGCGTCGGCATGTCCGCGCCGCCATACTGACGCAATTGCCGCCGTGCCGACCGCCCCGTCCTTCAACGGACACACCAACCTGTGTCGGTGGATCACGGGTCGAACGAACGATCACCGCCCCTTCCATGCCGACCCGCGGCTCTGGCCGCGTGACGGCATGCCACCCGGCCGTAGCCACACAATCACCAGGCCCAGACAAGCGAGGACGACGTTCATTTGCGCGGGCGGGAGTTCGCAGCGGTTCTCCCTCGTCACCTCTTCACATCGACACGCACGTCGAGATGTGTCTTGAGGAACTCTTGATCCGCTGTGCTCAGTCTTCCCAACGGGATACTGGGAATCGTGCCGTCCGTCTTCTTCAGACGGACCTGTCCTTCGGCGAAATCCACGAGCGTTGCGCTGATATGATGCTGTCCCGTGCTGTCCGTCCATTCCCTGACCACGGGATCGGCTGGAGGCTTCTCCACGCCCCCCACGGCGCGCAGCTTGACGATCATCCGCGCGATACGGTACCGAGCCACGTCGAACGCCTCGGGGCTGGTCTCTCCCAGCCATTGAGTGCCGCGATTGTTGCCAGTGCTGTTGAAAGAAGCGAACGGAGCCAAGAGGGACCGGAATTCGTCGCCCATCGCCGCTGCGTATTTCCGAGCATCGGCGGAACCACTGCGGCCGGCGGCGGCGAGGAGATTCTTGAGGGTCTCCATATAACGGCTGTCGGTCACCCCCTCGCGCATCGCTTCCAGGGCCGGGGACGGCAAGAGTCCGTCGGCCGCCGGAAACACATAGCTGTAATGTGGTTCGATGTATCCCGGAAAGCCGCCTTTTGGATACCAGTGATAATCTTCTCTGAAATCACCGTCCTTGCGCTGTATTACGTGCCTGAACTGTTGGTGGCCAAGCAGCCCCGTCGTTTCCATGAGAAATCCGTAAGTGTACCGACATCGTAGCGGATCATCGGGTGGCGCGTGGTTATAAGCCATGTGTTTCTTGCCCAGGCGTCTCACCTTTTCGAGGTATTCTTTGCTCGACGGGCCATCGATCACGTAGTCGAGGGCGTCACCGAATGCACCCAAGTCATCTTCACCGAAATGCCAGCCAGCGGTGAAAGCGGAGGTGGGCAGGTCGGGACTGCCCTCTTTGGCCAGACGCGCCAGATGTACCACCGTCTTCAGCGTCCCGTCCTTCTTCTCATTCGCTTCGTCGCTGATGCTAAACACGATCGGCGGCCATTTCCGCCGTTGCGCCTCGTCCCGCCATGCCTTGAACAGCTCACGATACCACTGGTCTGCATCCGGCGTATTCCATTCCAAGCCGCAGATACAATCTTTCGAGTATCTGTGGACATCGTGGAGGTGAGGGAAATAGGCCCGGTCGAGACCCACCTCCACGGCGGTCTTGATCAGCTCGGCGATTGGCGGCCTGCCTTGCTGGCTACGTTTGTTGCCGGCGTTGAAGTCGGGAGTTGCATCGAAATCGAAATGGTACTTTCCATCCTCGCCACGACGAAAATTGGGCATACACTGGCAGTACGCAAGGTGATTCATGCCGTGTTCGCGGAAGTTGATGAACTCGTCGCGGTAATGATAAGGGTCGCCTTGAGCAGGGCTGTTGCTCCTGCCCAACCCAAAGAGAATCGCAAACCAACGTGGAGTCTCGTCGAGAGCAACCGGCAGAACCCGCAAGCCAACGGAGACTTGCTGCTCCGGCTGGCCGATGGATTTCAGCGTGACCTGGCCGCGGTAGAGCCCGCCTGGCGTGCCTGGTTGGACGTACGCGGTCAGCCAGAAGAACACGCTCCTCCCGGCCGGCACCGTCAGAGCCGGCCGTTTTTCCAGAATGTACGGCGCGAGACAATAGACGTTGCGACTCAGCAATTTTGGCATGAAACGAACCGACCGCAGATCCAAACAAGGCGTGGGAATCTTGTGACCCTGGTCGTCGGCCAATTCGCTCACCCTCGCCGTCAGCCCGTCCAGCGCCTTGACGGCAAAGACACCCAAGGCAACGGGCGCGTACTCGCCCCAGGTGGCAAAGGCTTTCATCTCCGGCGTGGCCAGCGCACCCGGCGATGGTGTGAAACGCGGATGCATCCGGCCCAGGTAATGGTGCCGGAAAGGACGAAAGCCAACCTGGGCGTCGTCTTCCTGTGACCTGTATTCCGGGCCTAAGTCCACTCGCGGCGGGTCCGATTCCTGGTAGCCTTCCATCACGATATTCTCCGCGTGCGATGGGACCACCGTGCCCCATACCTTGAATTGCCGCGGGACGAATCGGTCGGATACTTCGGCGGCCTGCAGGGAACAGTGCAACACGAAAACCAGAACCAAGCAAGCGCGGTAGCAATTGCTCTTCATGGGCGTTTATCTCCGAGGAGGCCCGCCGAGAACTCACCTCAAAAGACCTGTACGCGACACGATGCTTGCCATGGTGATTTACGTTTACCCCGTGTCGCCACTTCGATCGAATAAATGCCGGGCTTGAGGCTCGCCGTATCGACGGCAAATACGCCGCTGCGACGCTCTATCGTGAAGTTCATTTCGCCGACGATCCTGCTGGGCGTGGTGCTGCGCAGGCGCAGGACGAACTTCGTCCGCGCCAGGAAGTCATCGCCAAACGGCAAGCTGAACCTGACATTCAGCGCCCGCCGCCCGGCCATCATCACTTCAGTCTCGGGCACGAGCACGCGAATGTCGGCTTCGTCTGACGCGCGGGCCGCCGCGCTCCTATCGTTTACTCCCGGCATAATCATACCCGCCCCAGTCTCCTCCTTGGGAAAACTCTTCTCCGCTAACATCACGATCTGCGGCGCCTTGTCCCACGCGGCAAAGACGTGGTATGGCACAGGTTTCGACATCATCTGGCCATAAGAAAGCGCATACGTGAGCTTGGCACGGTCAATTTCGACGGGCAAGAACAGGACTGATAATGGCTTGGCAGGAGAAGTCGCGACGCGGCCTTCCGGCTTGTTGTTGACAGAGAGCGCCGCGCCCAATTTCCTCGCCCCGAGTTTGCGAATCACGGCCCGGACCGCGTAGTTGGCCTGATCCAGGTGAAAGAGCTTCAAATGCTCGACGTAGAGTGGCATCTCTTGGGCGAGAAACAGGATGCCGAAATGGTCAGGCCCGTGCGGGAAAGCCGCCGAGGGGCTCCACGAGGAAGTCTCGCCGTGTGGACGCTCGAACCGGACAATCTGAAAAGCCCAGGGTAGGTTGACGGCATTGGCACCCCACGTTCCGAGATCGCTGAATTTGACGGCCAGTTCGACGTTCCATCCCTTGGCGTCCCGGCCTGTTTTCACCTGCAAACCTTCGAGCGTGGCTGCGCGGTGATACCATCCGACGCTTCCAGGTTCCCACGTCATATTGGTGTCGACGAACTCGCCGGCGACGTTGACACAGATATGGGCAAACTGTCTATTACGCGCATGCGGCGAGGAAAGCATGATATGCACCACGTCCTGGTTCTCGATGGGACCATCGCGTGTTTCTGGCTGCGGCTTTGCCGAGACAGCAAGCCGATCCATGGCCGATTCTTCGCAACGTACGGCCAAGTACAAACGGTCCTTGTCATAGCCCAGCCGGAACAATGTTTTCTCGCTGGCCGGTTTGGGCTGGTCCGACGAATCCAACAACTGAAAACCCCCATACTCCTGACAGTTCTTCCAGATGGCCTCCTCAAAATTCCCGTCGATGATCGGCGGGGCGTCAAACCTGGTTCCACGCAGAACCTTCTTCGTGACAGCGAACGGCGTGGTTTCGTCGGGGTAATAGGCCAAGGGCGCGACGATGAGGGATTGCCCTTGAGCACGCAACAGCTCCGATCTTCCGAGCAAGGCAACAACGACTGCTACAGGCAGTGACGCCGAAATGATGACGTGTTTCATATATGTCCGGAAGTCAGGGGCCTTGCGAAATAGACCTACGCTCGAACATGGGTAATTCACCCCCTCCTAAAGACGCAGCCAGTAGGGTGCTCTGCGAGCACCACTGGGGCATGACGATTCCGTTGGCGTAGAACGATGGTGCTCACAGAGCACCCTACTTTTGATCTTTGAAACGTTGTGCTAAAACGGCAATCGCGGTGTGTACAGCCCCGGGGTTTCTTGGGTCGCGTGGTAGGCGGCCATGCCCAGATATTTGCCGAGGGCTTCCCAGAGGGCGTTGCCGACGTGGGTTTGGGTGATGGCCACGTGGTGGGGGAAGTGCTGCAAGAGCACGTCGCGGTAGAGCCGCTGGAGGCCCTGGATGCGGCACCAGCCGTAGCCGCCGAACGTCTCGGCCTTGTTGCTCTCGAACGCCCCTTGGGCCACCACGGCCTTCCACTGGCCTTCCGGATCCTGGGTGACGCGGCAGAGCGTCAGCGGCGAGGGATCGGCCACGAGTTGCACGGTGCCGAAGGCCTTCTCGGGCGGGGCACCGCCGCAGGCCACCATGATGTCCTGGATGCCCAGCTTCGCCTTGCCCGAGGCAAACGACGCCGGGAACACGCCGCAGTGCCACAGGTTGGCTAGTTCTTCGTCCTCGTTGTGGAGATTGTTCCAGTCGGCCAGGGCGGCGGGCCGGCCGCTGGCCAGTCGGCAGGCGTGCATCGAGAGGGCCCCGAGGATGTCGGATTCGCACGCGCTGGGGTAGCCGTCGTCGCCGAGCCGGGCCATGCTCGCGCAACTGCACACGCCGTAGTTGTTCTGGATCGAGGTCCAGCACTGCACGGCCAAGGCGTCCAGATCGTTGTGCGCACGCCAGCGGCGCAGGAAAACCTCCAGCTTCGCGCTGCGGAGCATGCTCGCCACGGGCATGATCGACGTGTCGGCATAGGCTCTGATCGATCCCAGCGTGCCGGCGACTTCCGGGTCGGAATCGCTGATCGCGTTGGCCCCGGCGATCGCCTCCGAGAGGTCGAGCACCACCGTGGTCACGCCCAGGCGCTGGAGCTGCTTCTCGTCGAAGCGGCAGGTCCAGAAGGCGTCGGGCCGCGTGCCCACCTGGCCATAGCGGGCATTCTTGATCCCCACCACCACGCGGCACACGCGGCTGAACCAGTCCAGGTCCGCCGCAAACGACGGATCGGACGGGAAGCAAATGGGCCGCTGGCCCACCGAATACCGCACCCCGATCTGGCGGAGCACCTCGCCGATCGACAACAGGCCGCAGAACGAGTCCCGCCGGGCCGTTTGCCGGGTGAGCGTCTCTTCCTCCTGGCAGCCGAAGATCAACACCGGCACGTCGAGCCGGGTCTGGCGCACGGCGTGGGCCACGGGCTGCTCTTCGCCGAAGTTGACCGCCCCGACCACGATCCCCTGGACCCGGCGATTGCGAAACAGCTCCGCGCACACCTCGGCCTCCTTGCGGGTCTCCACGCAGCCGACCTTGGTCTCCTGCGGGCTGGGGACCACCACCTCGATGCCGGCCCGCTCCATCGCCTCGACGGTCGCGCTGCGCATCTTGAAGGCCAGATCGTCGCTGAACGAGCCGCGGTTGGCGGCGATGAACCCGAGCCGGACCTTTTCGCTTTGAATCGGCATGAATGAGACTCCTCGTAGCTGTCTATTACTCACGCAAAGGCGCAAAGACACCAATCTTTTAGGAGAGAGGCTGCGGGAAAGGTGAGCGGCCGAACGGCCGCGTCCTCCGCAGGTATCACGTCGATGGAGTCCAGCGTAGCATGTTTGCCAACGCGGCGGAAGTGACAGACGATCTTGTCCACTACCGTCTTGAGGACCTCGCATTTCTGCCGGGCCTGGCCCTCTTGATTCAAGGTGGCCGTGGCCCGATCCAAGGCTTCCTTGCGGGCCGTCAACTGATCGGTGAAGTATTCCCACGAGAGTCGGGAATCCCGGAGGTCGGCCCGCAGGGCGTCTAGCTCGGCCTGTAGAGCTTCCAGGCGAATGTTGACCCGATCCTTCATCTTGGAAGTCAGGCCGGCAAAGCCGTCCAGGACCGCTTCGATCTCGGATTCCTTGTCCGCCACCTTCTTTTCAAGCTCGGGCTTGGCCCTTTCGTAGAGCAAGCCGTAAAGCTCTTGGACCGACATGCGGGTTTTGCGACGGGCCTTGTTTCCCCGAAAATGCGAATCCACGAAGCCGAGCATGTCGAGCCAAACGCCATTCCGGCCGACCTTGGCGTCGTGGATCGCATCCAGTAACGGACGGGCCTCGTCAAGGTTGGTAGCCGTCGCCGCGTCCAGGAGTTGCTTGACCTGCGGTGCCGCTTGGGTCAGGTAATCCAGCACCAAAGATTCGAGCAGGTCGTGCTCGACGAAGAAGTGGCCGCAGCCGGACGGGGCGCGTTTGCCCCAACGCCGATATTGCGAGCAGATGTAGCCGGGGGCCAGCGAGTTGCGGCCGTTGCCCCACAGGCCCCACATGGGCTTGCCGCACTGCCCACACACCACGAACCCTTTGAGCCATAAGCCGGCGGTCTTCGGGGCGCTGTGGGCGCGGGTCTTCGTGGCAGCCAGCTTCGCCTGCGCCTTGTCGAACACGTCAGGGTCGATCATGGGCTTGAATTCCTGCTTTTCCGGGCGGATATGGTCAGCTTCCACACGTTTTCGGGAGGGCTTCCGCTCGGCGGTCTTGACCTGTCCGTTGCTGAATTCCATGAAGCGGCTGTTGCTTTGCTTATTATAGGTCGGGCGGCCGACATAGACAGGGTTCGCCAACAGGTACTTGACGACGCCCTGATGCCAGAGCGGGCCGAACACCGGCGAGACGCCCAGATCGTTGAGCCGAGCGGCAATCTGACCGGCGGTAATGGATTCGGTCGTATACCACTTGAAGATCAGTTTGACGTACTTGATCCGTTCGGCCACGAGGGACGGCCGGTACTTCAGTGTCTCGTGGAGGGCTTTTGGCGGCCGGTTGCGCTTGCCGTCGAATCGTTCCTGCCGTCCATCGGGATAGACCTTGAGCCGGCGGTCATGGCCCTCATAGACCACGCGCCACACTTCCTTGCCCTCGGCGTTGAAGGCTGCCACGTCGCAGCCGTAGGGGCAGTAGCCGCCAAGGAAAGTGCCCTTGCGAGCGAGCGTGAGCTTGCCCGTGAGCACGCGACTGGCCTTCTCGCGTTGCTCCCTGGACGACGTGAGCGCGCCGACGGTGCTGCAAATCACCGATCCATCATCGTCGGCGTTGAGTTGCTTGCCAGTGGCGTCCAGCAGGCGGCACTCGTGATCCTTCAGGATGGAGAAGAACTTGCCGAGTTCCCAGGCGTCCCGGACGCCAAAACGGTCGAGGGCCTGAACCACCACGGTCTTGACTTGTCCGGCCTGAACGCCGCGCAAGAGTCGCTGGAAGTCGGGCCGCTTGTGGGCCTTGTCCCGGCTCTCGTGGTCCTCAAGCCACTGGTCGATCTTGAGGCCGGATCGCTGAATCGCTTCGCGCTGGCGAAGCGTGTCTTGTTCGTCGGTGCTGCAACGCAAGTAAGCTACGGTCGGCATGGTGTCTGTTCTCGGGGTGTAGTTTCCACATTAGCTCCAGGGCCGTGGAGAAGTCAAAGGGAGACTCCGCGCCGAAGAGCGTTTATACGTTTGGGGACTCCCTCGCCCGCCCCGATCCAGTGACCGGGGCGGGACGAGGGCGAGCCGCACTACCAGCGTTTCCCAATCGGTCCCAAGTGGACCAGTGCGGGCGAGTGCGTGCGAATGGCGAGGTACTCCGGGTGCGACAGCTTCCCGTAGTCAATCTCGCCGTTGGCGTCGAACAGCGCGGCAAGGTGGGGAGCCGTGTCGCGGAGCCGGGTGACGGCCTTGGCGAGGGGAACGATCTCACCGCTCACGATGGCAAACGGCATCGGGCCGGCGGTGGTCGGCTCGTCATACGGCTTCAGGATTTCGACGACGGCCTTCGCGTGAGGCACGCCCTGCTCACTAACAATTCGGACGTTGCGTTCGGCAGGGGTTTCGGGCTTTCCAGGTAGCATGAGATGTCTCCTCTTCAGTTGGTGGTGGTGAAATGCTGACTGTCGATGCGCTGCCAGATGGCAGGGTGCCTCCGGCGGAGGCTGGGGATTTGCACCTCGCGCACGTAACGTGCGGAAGGGGCCTTGACGACATAGGACTTGAGCATCCGGTAATCGACCGGCTTGGCCTCGGAGGTCAATCTGTGAACGGCCTCGCTGTCAAGCATCAGGTGTTCTCCATTGGTGAATAGGGCATCGAGAAGGTTGAACTACCGGCCTTGCTTCGGCAAAGGCTTCAGCCCGAGGATTTCGGGCCTCTCAGTCCGCAACTTGATATACTCGTCCATTGGCATGTCCTTCAGCAGCTTCCTCAGATCGGTCGTGGCGTCGATCTTGGCAGGCGGGGCCAGCGTGGGCGTTGCCGCCATCGTGTCCCGGAAGAAGTTGAAGTTGTCCTTGTTCTGCTTCATGTGCCAGACGGCCTGGGCAGGACTGTGGTGGACTTCCTTGCCGTCGCCATCGACCGAGACGACGCGCACGACTTGCTTCCCGCCTGCGTCCACAAGCCGCGACTTCCCTTTGAGCAAGGTGAGGATTTGGTCGGGGTTGAACGCCCCGGCCTCCTCGGCGGCCTTGCGCAGTGCGTCGTCGATGACTCCCTCGGCGTGGAGCCGCTCAAACTTCTCCGCCCGCGTCTGGGCGTCGGCCATGCGGTCCTGCATTTCCTTCTCTGTCATACGAACTCTCCAATCTGGGGCGAAAAGGGTTTTGGGCGGCCAGCTATGCCCCGTTGCCGCCGGCCGCACTCAAGATGAAAACTGTTCAGTCAGGCAATTCCGTGATGCGAACCGCGCCGTTCTTGACGACATGGCCGCAGCGGCGAAGCACGCCGGCAAAGTCGCGCTCGGTCAGATAGCACGCGGAACCACGGGCTTGATACCAATGGTCGAGCGTATGTTTCAAGCCGTAGCACGAGACGCGCTTCTTTCCCGGACGGATGTAGGCGCGAACCCAACGCTCGGCTTTTCGCAGCGAGAGTCTTCTGTCCAATTCGTTGGCGAGCCGCGCGAAGGCGTAGCGACGCAGTTCCTCGAAGAGCAACTCGCTGGGGGTTGGTTCGTTGAGTTCCTCAAGGAGTGTGGCGATCCGCTGCCAGCCGGCACGTTGCTTTGGTGTCATTTTCACGGGAGCCTCGCATGGGTCAGTAACTTGGGTGTCTCTTGGGGTTCGTTCTTCGTCTTGACAAGAGCGGCGTCGAGCCGCCGGGCGATGTTCTCGATAACCGCTTCGGCATTGGGCAACTTCTGCACTTCCTCGCAAACGGCCGCAATGGTTTCCTGCATGAAGGCCATGAGCGCCGGCCGCGCCAACAGTTCGTTGGTGGCGACGGCGTGGCGCTCGGCGGCAATCGACAACTTGGCGATGGTGCTCAAGATGGCGTTGCAGAGACCTGGGTTTGTCGTTGCGCAGCGCTCGGCCAGGAAGCGGGCCAGACCGAGTTCGCTGCTGACATCGGAAGCGCTCTCCGCATCGCGGCTGGAGAGTTGTTCGAGTCTGCGTTGATCGCTTTCTTCAGAGAGGCGATATTGTTGAACGTGGTCCATCATGGCGTTCTCTCCGCTATGGGTTCTGTGAATCGAGGTTGTGTGCTCATGGGCAGACTTGCAGCCCGTAGAGATTGCGGGCCTCGGGCGTGATGATGAGATTCTTGTAGGCGTGGTACTGGCCGCTGGCGTTGCGGCATTTCGTGGGCCGCACCCGGCCGCCGGTAAGCTCCTTCAGTTCCGTCGTGAGCGGTCTCGGCTTGAGTGACTCGACGCCCTGCGCTTCGCACCACGCATTGTAGATCAGCCGAGCGTCTTCCTTGGACGTGAACTCGCCAAACTTGACCTCGCAGCACTCCCTCAAGAACACGCTGGTGGGCGAGTTCTGTTCCGCCAGGTCGGCCTTGTCCTCGGTCTCGACCAGCGGCAGCCGCAGCCGGTCGATGATCGGCGGCAGCCGCCAGTTCTTGAGCGTGTAAAGCATGGCCGGCGCTTCGTGTTCAAGCTTCTCCAGGAGTTCTTTCTTGGGGATCGGCTTAGCCGGCTTGTCCACCCAGCAGACGATGATCCTGGAGTCGCCGGCCAGGACCGGGATGTGGTCAAGCTGGTTGCAGCACATATAGAAATGGCAAGAGCAAGGGACGTGGTACAGGTCGGTCCTCATGCGGCGGATGGGCAGCACGCGGGCCGTGGTCCACTCCTTCAATCGCGCCAGGGCCTTGCGGTTGCCGGCCAGCGAAATCTCTTCCACCACGCACAACAGCGCCCCTTCCAGTTCGCCGTTGAA
>Ga0172371_10006151_pt1 | contig 17553 bp, 16 predicted proteins | sample Lak12m_FD_114543 | JGI IMG/M metagenome (GOLD analysis project Ga0172371, IMG submission 114543) | Freshwater microbial communities from Kabuno Bay, South-Kivu, Congo - kab_022012_12m | ecosystem: Environmental > Aquatic > Freshwater > Lake | place: Democratic Republic of the Congo: South-Kivu...
AATTTGAGCGCGCAGTGCACCCCACTGGAGCGCGTCTGAAATTCCCTGTTCGATCGATAACTCCGCCTGCCAGTTAAGCAGTTTCTTGGCGGTATCCGCGCTGCAGAATGCGCCGGCGGTATCGCCAGGGCGGCGGGGTCCGTCAGATTTATGGATGGATTGGCCGGTTACCTTTTCGAAGGCGGTCACCAGCTCGCGCACGGTCACTCCACGCCCGGTGCCCAGGTTGATGACCAGATAGTTGTCCGCCGGGTTGCCGGCTTTTTCAAATGCCGCGTCAAAATCTTCCACTGCTTTAACATGCGCCCGCGCCAGATCCCAGACATGGATGTAATCGCGGATTCCGGTGCCATCGCGCGTAAGGTAATCGGTGCCGGTGATAGTGAACTCAGAGAGCTTGCCGAGCTGGACATCCACCAGCCGCCCGAGGGCGTGGGAGGGAGTCTCAAGCTGCAGCCCCGAGCGCATCTGCGGGTCAGCGCCGATGGGATTGAAGTAGCGCAGCGCGATGCCGCGCGACCCGTAAGCGGCGCAAAAGTCATGCAGGATCATTTCCATCATGAACTTGGTGCGTGCATAGGGGCTGGTGGGGTTGAGCGGAGCAGATTCGGTGACCATGAAACCCGGCACCACGTCGTAAATGGACGCGGATGAGCTGAACACCAGGCGCTTTGAGCCCACCTCTCTGAGAGTATTGAACAATTCCAGAGATTTACCCACGTTCTCGCGGTAATACTCATAGGGTTTTATTGTTGATTCCGGCACAACGATCAATGCGGCGCAGTGGATGACCGCGAAAATATCGGGATGTTCGCTGAAAACCTGCCTGACCAGAGCTTTATCGGCAATATCGCCTTCATAAAAAGCGCGCCCGCGGGTAAATTCTTTCCGCCCGGTGACAAGCGAATCCAGAATGACCGGCGTGTGGCCGGAATCTTCCAGGGCTGACGCGATAGTGGAGCCGATATATCCCGCCCCGCCAGTGATGAGAATCTTCATTCAAATTCCTTTCCCTGATGATCTAATAATCCGAGTCCCGTGTTTCGAAATTCTTCAAGAGCGGCGTCTGAAAACTCATTGTTAGGCAGCTGCGCAAGGACCTGAAGCGGCGCTGAAAGGATGGTGACGCCTGCCAGACGCGCTTCAAGCAGCTCCTGCGGAGATTTGAGGCTGGCTGCCACCACTTGAGTTTCGGTATGCGCCAAGACTTCGATCAGTCTTTTAGCCAGGTCTGCGCCATCCGGAAGCAGGCGTTTGGCGCGATTGTGATAATAAAGGGCATATTGCGCCCCTGCGGCATTTGCGAGCAGCGCCTGTGCGGGCGTGTACAGCGATGTGATCGCCACCGCATACTTCTGCGACAGGCGGGCGGCTGCCTGGAAACCCAAGGCAGTAGCTGGAATTTTGAGCACAAGCTGTTCACCAAGCAGGTCGCCTGCCAATCGGGCTTCTTCAGTCATTAATTCCACGGTTTTACCGGTAAGCTGATAGAAGATGGGTCCTTTGAAGAAGATCCCTAATTGTTTCAGGGTGATGGCGGGAGGCAGATCGCTTTTGGCCAGCAACGTCGGATTGGTGGTTGCCCCGCTCACCCAGCCCCATTCAGCAGCCTGGCGCGCTTCATCGATCATGGCGGAATCCAGCAATAACTGCATATTAATGCTCCTGACAGAAAGTTGAAATTATTATAGCCGTGAGTGAAATATCGTGGATCGTTTAAAAACCTTTGGGCATAAGAGATTTATGAGCGGCAATAAATCTTGACACCCTCTTAAAACGGTTTTATTATATTCAAATAACTGAATATGATGAATACGCAAAATAAAAAAGACAAAGCATATGATGTGCAGGCCGAGATCTTTAAGGTTCTGACCCACCCGGCCAGACTGGCGATCCTGGATATCCTGCGCGACGGGGAACATTGCGTCTGCCATATTGAGGCGTGGCTGGGGTACCGGCAGGCATATATCTCACAGCAGCTGTCTGTCTTGAGGCAGGCCGGATTGATCCGCGACCGGCGCGACGGATGGAACATCTTTTATCAGATCGCCGATGAGCGCATCTACAAGGTACTGGATCAGGTACGCGAAATGACAGGCACCGCTGTGGTTGAATTAAAACCCCCAACATCTGTTTGCACCTGCCCAAAATGCAGTACTTCAGATAAATTCCGCGCAGAGATGTCCGCCATCCTGCCCATTAAAAATAATATATAAAAAGTTACAGGAGAAAAAAATGATCAATATAAAAGTGCTTGGATCAGGCTGCGCCAACTGCAAACGCCTGGAACAAATCGCCCGAAAAGCTGTGGAAGATATGGGCATTGAAGCAGAGATCGAAAAAGTGACCAATTACAACGACATCATGAAATATCCGATCCTTTCAACTCCCGGATTGGTGATCAATGAAGAACTGGTTTCTTCCGGGCGCATTCCCAGCCAGGAAGAGATCACGGAGTGGCTTAAGGCGTAATTTATTGGGCGGATGTTTAACACCTCCGCCCAAATTATTGGCTGAAACTCATTCAAGTTATTGAATATTATTTAAGGTTTATCTATGAGTATTGGAAATTTCTTGCTTCAACTTGTGTACAGCGGGTTTGGGAACCTGGCTTCTTACCTGGCGGCCCACGTGCTGCTTTGCCTGGTGCCGGCTTTTTATATCGCCGGAGCAATGACCGCCCTGATCCCAAAAGAATCTGTGACGCGTTTTTTGGGCCGCAACACCCCCAAGTTCATTTCTTATCCTGCGGCCGCACTGGCAGGATCGCTTTTAGCGGTCTGCTCCTGCACCATTGTGCCCTTGTTTGCGGGGATCTATAAGAAAGGCGCAGGGCTTGGCCCGGCAATCACTTTCCTGTTCTTTGCGCCAGCAGCCAACATTCTGGCGCTGGTCTATACGGGCGGGGTGATCGGGGTTGACCTGGCATTCGCCAGACTTTTCCTATCCCTGGCTTTCGGCATCGGCATCGGCTTGATCATGGCATTGATCTTCAGCCGGTCTGACCAGGCGCATGATGAAGCGACAGATGCCACCTTCGCAGGCCAGAGCAAAAAGGGGATGCGACGCACTGCACTGGTCTTTCTTCTGCTTCTGGTGGCGCTGCTGCTGGCAGGCACTTTCAAGATCGGATTGCTCACCAATTCCTACGGGCAATTGACCCTGCCCATTCCGGGTGTTGATCGCTTTCAGGACCTTCTTTATAAGCTGGTCCCGTATGATCCTGCCAGAGGAGAAGAAGGCGTCACCGCCCAGGGCGCAATTTTGATCGGCATGCTGGCACTGGTTGGGATCTCTTCATGGAAAGGCATTGACCGCATTCATGATGGCTTTAACCGCTGGACATGGACGGCAATGGCTATTGTTGGCGTTACGCTTCTTATCGCGGCGGTGGGTATGGTGCCGCACTCTGGAGGGCTGGATATCCTCATTACAGGCAAGTTCATAGCTGTTTTAATGATATTGGCCATTCTGGGATGGATGCTGCGCAACAAACTGTCTGAAGGTGAACAGCGCGACTTCCTGTGGGAATCGTGGCGTTTTGTAAAGCAGATCTTCCCTCTGCTGATCGTGGGTGTTTTTACAGTGGGTGTGATACGCGAGATCATACAGCCGGAGTGGATCGAAGCCCTGGCGGGCGAAAACACCCTGTTGGGCAACTTTGCCGGCGTTGTATTTGGCGTGTTCATGTATTTTCCCACTTTGGTGGAGGTACCCATCGCCAAGATGTTCCTCAGCCTGGGCATGCATCGCGGCCCGCTGCTGGCATACCTGATGGCTGATCCTGAACTGAGCCTGCAGAGCATCCTGATCACTGCGACCATTATCGGGAAGACGAAGGCCTGGGTGTATGTGGGCTGGGTGGCACTCTTCAGCACGCTGGCCGGACTGATCTACGGCGCCTGGGTGGACGGCACCAGCCTGGCAATGATCGTGTTATTCCTGCTGCTTTTCCTTGCAGCCCTGGGGGCGGGTCTGTGGTTGATCAGCCGGCGAAACCAGGTTCGTGTTGAGTCAGACGCTAAAGCATAACCCCAAGGAACCACTTGCGGAATTAATTACCCATCCTTCTATAAAAAGGGATGGGTAATTGTGTTTTTCCAAATGACCTTTTCCTGATCCAATAAATTATTGAAAAATACACCCAAATTTTTAGATCATTATTCTTCACAATCCCTTCATAAAAACGCCAAACAGTTTTCACACAGTTTTGTTAAACTAAACCCATCTTCATAGAGAAATTTTCAATTTTTGGAGGCTTTTGTTATGAGTGGAGAAATTTTGAAAAGATTCACCCACCGAAGGATCTGGATACGCAGTTTGGTGCAGATCTTCTTTTTTGGTTTGATCGCATTGATCTCGGTTAATAACAACTTGGTCACTTCCGGAAAAGAAATACCCTTCCTTTCCAGCGCGTCCCTTCACGCCCTCTGCCCGTTTGGCGGTGTGGTGACGATCTACCAATACGCGACCACTGGAACTTTTGTGCAGAAAATTCATGAATCCGCTTTTATCCTGATGATCATCGGCTTCGTGCTGGCGTTCCTGTTCGGGCCGGTTTTCTGCGGATGGGTATGCCCTTTGGGCACTTTTCAGGAGTGGATCGCCAGTCTTGGGCGCAAGCTTTTTGGCAAACGCCGCTACAACCATTTCGTTCCGGAAAAGACAGATCGCTGGTTAAGATTTTTCCGCTATTTTGTACTGGCCTGGGTCGTTTTTATGACAGCTAAGTCCGGTACCCTGCTATTTTCAAATATTGATCCCTATTTTGCATTGTTCAATTTTTGGACATCCGAGGTCGCCATCAGCGGCTTGATCGTTCTGGGCCTTATTATTGCTGCCTCTTTATTCATTGAGCGCCCGTGGTGCAAGTATGCCTGCCCCTATGGCGCAGTGATAGGCATCAGCAACCTGTTCCGTGTTTTCCGCATCCGACGGAACGCATCCACCTGCAACATGGACCACGTCTGCGACATCACCTGCCCAATGAATATTAAGGTGAGCGAAAAACATATCGTAAGAGACCACCAATGCATCAGCTGCCTGGAATGTACATCGGAAGCGCATTGCCCAGTTGCGGGCACCGTCGATTTTGTGGCAGGGAGGAATTAACATGAAACTGACATCCAAACCCCTGGCGTTAGCGATCCTGGTCATCCTGTTTGGCGGGATCATGGCTACCACAGCAATGAATTGGTGGAAAACAGAAAGCTCAAAAGTACCAGCCGTTTACACCGAAGGCGAACTGGCAGGCCAATACAACCCCGCCGATATCCGCGGTTCATATACCTTTGGCGAGGTCAGTGAATTGTTCAATATCTCCCTGGCTGATCTGGGTACGGCTTTCCAGATCCCTGCCGAAACGGATGCGGCATCCTTTGAACTTAAAAGCCTGGAGACGTTGTATGCTGACCTGCCGCAGGAGATCGGCACCTCTTCCGTGCGCCTGTTCACTGCGCTTTACAAAGGGCTGCCTTATGACCTTTCAGAAGACACTTATCTTTTACCTCAAGCCTTCGAGATCCTCCAACGGCAGGGAACCTTAAGCACAGAACAGGAAGAATACCTGTCAAACCACATTGCGGGGGTTACCGCTAACGCAGCTGCGCAGCCAAACATTGCAGCCACCACTGAACTGACCTCTGCTTCACAAACAAGCAGCGAGCCAGCAGCCGACCGAACCGTAAAAGGCTCAACCACCTTCCAGGATCTTCTGGGTTGGGGAGTAGCACAGACTGAGATCGAGTCAATATTGGGTGAAGGCATGCCGGCAGCCGAGACAGTGATCAAAAATTATTACACCGAAAAAGGTATAGAGTTCTCTGCCGCGAAAGCCGCACTGCAGGCGGTTGTTGATTCCAAGTGAGCACACCATAAGACTATTTGAATAATCAGTGTCAAAAATTAAAAAGAATCCATTAAATTAATAATGGGTTCTTTTTGTTTAGAAAATTATTATTGAGCAGATCATATTTATTAATTATGAAGCATAAGGTATGATTCTGATCAATTCAAAGGCACCGCATGTTGTATATTACCCAGAAAATTCAGATCGATGAAAATGAGCTTCAGGAAAGCTTTATCCGCGCGTCCGGCCCCGGCGGGCAGAATGTTAACAAGGTTGCCACGGCGGTGCAGCTGCGCTTTAATGCTGAAAGAACCCTGGTACTGGATGAAGATGTCAAGAAGCGGCTGAAGCGCCTTGCTGGCAGACGTATGTCTGCTGATGGGGAGATCGTGATCGAAGCCAAGCGCTACCGCGAGCAGGAGAAGAACCGCTTGGATGCTCGCGAACGGCTGGCAGTTTTATTACGCAAGGCGTTGGAAAGACCCGTGATACGGCGCAAGACCCGGCCGACGAAAGCATCAGTGGCGCGCAGGGTTGAGGGCAAGAAAAAGCGCGGAAATGTGAAACAAATGCGAAGCAAACCCGCGATCGATGAGTAGATTAAGGGGACTAAATGAGGGAATCAATGCAAGATGAATTTGAGTTTTTCATATCGTCATATCCGCAGCCGGTTCAAGATATTGCGCTGCGAATGCGCCTAATTATCACGTCAGAATTGCCAGGCACCAGGGAAATGGTTGACACCCCCTCCAGGATCATCGCCTACGGCGCCAGCGCTAAATATGCCGACCTGGTGTGCGCCATAGCGCCTTACCCAAAATACGTCAACCTGATGTTCAGCCGCGGGGCGAGCATGCCTGACCCGGACGGGATCTTGAAGGGGACAGGCAAGAAGGCACGGCATATTCGCGTGGAGGAAATGACGGATGAGATGGGGGAACTTATCAGGAAGTATCTGAGATTTGCTGGTGAGAGCTAGTATTGCGCGAAGTAATGTCAGTCAGCATTGTCTGGCTGAAATCAAACCTACAATTAATCGAAGACCTCAAGTCAGGTTAAAACCTGACCTACATTTCTGTGACCTTGTAGACAATTCTTGACGTAGCCCGTGGTGTCAGGCTTACTCGAAGAGCGCAAGCGAGCCTGACCTACTATTACACCCTTATCAAAATTAATTCAGGTAAGAAATTATCTTCTAACCGATCATTCTTTGATAATCAGGCTCTTGACGCAGAGGATCGATATCGGGATCTTTTTTAGCCCATTCTTTCAGGTCAGGTTTTACTTTAAATGCCTGTTCCAGATTACCTAACGCTTTTTCAACTTTCCCATTTAGAGAATAAAAACAAGCCAGGTTGTAATACGCATTGGCATCCCAGCCGGGAAAGGCGAGCAGCTTTTTCGTATATTCTTCCTGAAGCCCGGCAGCCTTCTCGTAGAAACCCTGCTTTAGGAAATAATCGGAGATGTGCGCGGCCACATGGTAGCATTCAGTACCCAGGGCGCGGTCGAGCAGGGAGCGCCCTTTCATATGCGTGTATTTTTCTTTATCCACCAGGGCATCGGGATCTTCGCTTTCCAATAATTCCAGAGATTTGGCGAAAACTTTCTCTTCTTCTTTACGCGCCTCTTCAAAGGTCTTCTCTTTATTTCGAAGCAGAACCCCGTCGTTGATGATCTCGTAGTAATCTCCCGCCTCCGGAACAGGCTTGCCCGCGCGCGCCGCTTCCACTTGGCGGTTAAAGTGGTCGCCCCAGAAAGCAAGATGTGTAAGCATGTCCTTAACGCCCCAGCGCTGCAGGGAACCGCATTCCTTTTTTTGGGGTTCGTTCAGGTTTTCAAGCACTTCTGCCAATTCCTTGCGCAGCGACATGAACAGGTCAAGCATTTCTTCTTTGATGCGGGCGTTTTCCATTAGATTCTCCACAAGCTGACGAATGATTAAATTGTAGCAAACTTCAAATGAGATTCGGGTCCGTAAATTATTCAGGCAGGCGGCGCGGCACGCGGCTGACCTGCCAGACACCCAGCAGGATCAACGCTCCGCCGGCCAGGGTTGCCGGGACGATCTGCTCTGACAAGACTATAGCAGCAACCAGGGTGGCAACCAGTGGCTCGAGGTACAGGAACGCGCCCACCTGTGAGGCGGGCAGCGACTGCAGCCCGTCGTTGTAGAAAATATATGACAACGCGGAACAAAGGACGCCCAGAAAAGCGATGGCGATCCAGCCCGTGGCAGTAAATTGGTTGAACTCGTGCCAATATTCGCCGGCAAGGAACTGCAGGCTGGTGAACAGCCAGCCAAAGAGCAGAATATAAAAGGTGACCTTAATGGCAGAATGTCTTTGCAGCGCAGGACGGGACATCACCGAAAAGATGGCCCAGTTGGGGGCGCTGATGAATATGAGGATATCGCCCGGGCGCCCGAAGCTGCCGCTGAACATGCCTGTGAGATTGCCCTTGCTGACCACCAGCAGCACACCCAGAGTTGCCAGCACAATACCGGCCGTGCCAGCAAAGCCGAGATGTTCCTTGAGGAACAGCCAACCGAGCACTGCCATAAAGACCGGCGTGGTCGAGACGATCCAGGCGGTGGTGGCTGCTTCGGAGGTCACCAGGCCGCTGGACTGCAGCCACTGATGCAGCGTGATGCCCATGAAACCCAGAAACGCGAACTCGAGCCCATCCTTCCAGCTCGGAACAGACAGTTCACCGTGCCGCCAGGCAAACCAGCCTAGAATGATGAGGCCGATCAGGAACCGCGACCAGACCACAACCACCGGCGATACTTCGCCCACCGCGAGCTTGGTGGCGATAAAAGAGCCGCCCCAAACCGCTATGGCAGCCACCAGCTTTAATTGAGCTGTAAAAACTTTGGATGATCTCAATGACAAAACCGCCTTTTTTGGAAAAAAATAACCTCTAAAAATGCAACCGAATAAACGATGGAATAATTACGAAAATATCTGTTAACTGACCTTCAGGAAGCGGACGTAGATCTTGCGGGGCATGCCCTTCTGCTCCGCGTGGTGCGCACGGTGCTCAAAAAGAAAAATTCCCTGCCAGATCCCAAGGGTCAGGCAGCCGTCATCAATGGGAATGGATAAACTGGATTGGGTGAGCGTGGAACGGATGTGAGAAGGCGAATCGTCGGGACCTTCGATGGTATGTTCAAACCAGGGCTGGTTTTCGGGCACCAGGCGCTCGAAAAAATTGACCACATCCTCACGCGCAAGCGGGTCATACCCTTCGCTGATAGTCAGCGATGCGCTGACGTGCGGAATATAGAGAAAGCACATCCCCTCATGGATTGCATGCTTTTTGACCAGCGCCTCGACGCCAGCGTTGATCTTGGTCATGCCCTTACCTTTGGTTTCGTATTCCAGAACGTCCTTAAGCCACTCCATGTAAGCTCCGCGAAAGTTTTGATGATTTTACCAATCAAATAGAAAATAAATCCTTCCTTTCTCTAATACTTGCCCAAAATCAGGGATGATAAAATTTAACGGAAATTTGGTTTTGTTCAGACATAATTCAGGAGAGTAATTGGCTGAATCTTCCGGTTCACGGCTGGAACTGCTGTACCGCATTTCACAGACCATCAATTCATCCCTTGACCTGGATGTGGTAATGGAATCGCTGATGGATGAAGTGATCCATGCCACGCATGCGGAGCGCGGATTTTTGATGCTTTATGATGACCAGGGGCAGCTCTCATTTCGCACCGCACGCGGGATGAACCAGCAAGATATCGAAGAATCCGAGTTTAAGATCTCACGCGGTATTGTTGAGCGCGCTGCCAAAGAAGCAACCCCTCTGCTGACAAGCAATGCACAGCTCGACCAGCGCTTTGATACCCGTGCCAGCGTCAAACTTTACGGCCTGCGTTCAGTGCTATGTGTTCCCATCATCCAAAAAGGTGAAACATTGGGCGTGATCTATGTGGATAACCGCTTTCAGAACGGCATTTTTTTGCAGGAAGACCTCGACCTGCTCACATCCATTGCTTCCAGCGCAGGGATCGCCATTGACAATGCCCGCCTCTACCGCATCGCGGTTGACAAGGGGCGCATGGAACGCGAACTGCAGATGGCCCGCGAAGTGCAGGTCAGCCTGATACCCGCTTCAACTCCGGTCATCCCTGGCTGGGATCTGGCCGCATGCTGGAAACCGGCTCATGAGGTCAGCGGTGATTTTTACGATTTCATCCCTGTTTCGGATGGGAATTACGGCATCTTTGTGGCGGATGTTTCAGACAAAGGCATGCCGGCCGCGCTGTTCATGGCGCTATCGCGCAGCGTGATCCGTTCCAATGCCGTACAAAATGCAAGGCTGGATGAAGAGATAACCAAAGCCAACCACCTGATCTGGCGCGATTCGCGTGAAGGCATGTTCATCACCCTGTTCTACGCGCTGCTGCAGCCAGACTGCGGCGAGGTGACCTACGTTAACGCCGGCCACAACCCTCCGCTTGTGCTGCGCTCGGAAAAAGGTACTTTTGATCGGCTCGGACGTACCGGAATGGCAGCCGGTGTTGAAGATGATACGCCTTATTCCCAGGCGGCTGTTTCCCTGGCTGCAGGAGATTACCTGGTGATGTTCACAGACGGCGTGACCGACGCCCAGATCGGGAGCGCGCCGCCCTTTGGGGAAGAACGGTTTATGGCAACCGTTCGCAAGCATGCAGGCAAAAGCGCCCGGGAGATGGTCGAAGCGATCGAAAAGGACGTATGTGAATTCTCTGGCAGCGGCGAGCCCGTGGATGATCTGACCTTACTGATCGCCAGAAAAACGGGCTGAAACCTTATGGGTGAGAAATGATCGGGACCGTATTGAATGGCCGCTACCGGCTCGACAGGGAGTTGGGGCAGGGAGGTATGGGAACTGTATATGAGGCCTACGACCTGCTCCTGAACCGCGTGGTCGCGGTCAAACTTCTGAGCTCAAAAAAGCTCGGCACCGAAGGAAAGAACCGCCTGCTTTCTGAAGCACGGGCGGTCGCCCAGCTTAACCACCCCAACATCGTGTCTGTTTTTGATGCCGGAGAAACTGATGGCATGCCCTATGTGGTGATGGAATATATTCATGGCAAATCGCTTCATGAACGTCCGCCGAAGAACACGGATGAGATCCTGCGAGCGGCGCTGCAGATCTGCGATGCGCTGGAAGAAGCCCATACCCACGGCATTGTCCACCGCGATCTGAAACCTGAGAACGTGATCGTGGCCGATAACGGCCTTGCCAAACTGACGGACTTCGGCCTGGCCAGGTCGCTGGCAACACGCATGTCGCAGGAAAGCACACTGACCGGCACGGTCTTTTATATCTCTCCCGAGCAAGCTCTGGGAAAACCTCTGGATGGACGGACCGATCTGTACGCCCTCGGTGTAATGCTGTATGAATTTACCACCGGGCAGCTGCCTTTCCAGGCGGATGACCCGCTGGCGGTGATTGCCAGGCATATCCACGAAGAACCCATCCGCCCAAGCCAGCACCAGTCGGATATTCCTGCCATTTTCGAAGAGATCATTCTGAAATTAATGGCAAAAAATCCCGATGACCGCTTCAGCAGTGCAGTTAAAACACATGCCGCGCTGGAAGCGTTGCTTGAAAAGCGCAGCGGCAGGGCGGGCGCCAAACAGAAGCACAATATCCCGCTTGACCTGACCAGCTTTATCGGGCGCGAAAAAGAGGTCACAGAAGTCAGGCAGATCATCGCCGAAAACCGCATGCTGACCCTGACGGGTGTGGGCGGTACCGGCAAAACACGCCTGGCGCTGACTGCAGCCCGCGGGCTGGTGGGTGCCTTTGAGGGCGGGGTCTGGCTGGTTGAGCTATCCACCATCTTTGACTCCGGTCAGGTGCTGCGCTCAATAGCCGCGGTTCTGGATGTGCACGAAAAATCAAACGCCCAACTGCTTGATTCACTCATTGAATTCATCGGCGACCAGTCCATGCTTCTGATCATGGACAACTGTGAACATCTTCTCACCGCCTGCGCGTCGTTGGCCGAGAAGCTGCTGACCGCCTGCCCCAACCTTAAACTGCTGGCAACCAGCCGGGAGTCGCTGGGATTGCCGGGCGAAGTGACCTATCATGTGCCTTCGCTCCAGCTTCCGGATGCCACCAACCCAATTAAGGCCAAAGACATTTGGTCGGTAGAATCGATGCGGCTCTTTCATGACCGGGCGATAAATGCCAAACCGGGATTCAAACCCGATGCTGCTGAAACCGAAGCCGTCGCAAAGATATGCGACCGCCTGGACGGGATACCACTGGCCATTGAACTGGCCGCCGCAAGAGTGCGCTCACTGCCAGTGGAAGAGATCGCCGCGCGGCTCTCAGACCGGTTCCGGTTGCTCACCGGGGGCAGCCGCTCAGCCATGCCGCGCCAACAAACCCTGCAGGCGCTGGTGGACTGGAGCTACGACCTTTTGACCGAGGAAGAGAAAACCCTGCTCAGGCGCCTGTCGGTATTCACCGGCGGATGCACCCTCGACGCAGCCGAATCTGTTTGTCCGGGCAACGGCCTGGAAAAAAACGAGATCCTCGACCTGATGGCGCGGCTGGTGGACAAATCGCTGATGAACTATAACGAGACTGGCATAACTGCGCGGTACGAAATGCTGGAAACGATACGGCAGTATGCGCGTGAAAAACTGATCCAGTCGGGTGAGATCGAGGTCGTGCGCCGGCAGCACCTGAAATACTTCACAGAATTGACGACAAAGGCAGCCCCTGAACTTTGGCGCTCGAAACAACGAGAATGGATGGACCGGCTGGAAGAAGAACATGATAACCTGCGCGCGGCGCTAGAATGGAGCCTGTGCGAAGAATGCGGCAGCGACCTGCTGCCGATGGGAATGCGTATTGCCACGGCAGTTTCCTACTTTTGGATGGTGCGGGGCTATTGGAGCGAAGCATGGGGCTGGATGAACGACTTGCTGAAGGAATCCAAAGGAACCGAATTTAAGACCACTGAAAAAGCCCAGCTGCTTTATTCAGCCGGGTTTTTGGTGAAGGACCTGGGCGACGTCCATGTTTCAAAAGTCCTTTTTCACCAGGCATTGGATGATGCCAGGAGCATCCAGGACACGCGCTCCCAGGCCTTCGCCCTGCTTGGGCTCGGTGAGATCGCTTTAAACGAACACGCCATCCCCGATGCTGAAACCAATATTGACCAGGCATTGGCCATGTTCAGATCGCTGAATGACCAGGTCGGCACCCTGCTGGCGCTATCGTATAAGGGCGGCATCGCAGCCGACCGGCAGGGATATGACAAAGCCCGGGAATACTTGCATGAAAACCTGAAGATCTGCCGGGAGATCGGGCATGAATTGGGTGTTGCCGGCACGCTGGTGGCCCTGGGGCGCATTGAAACCTACTTTGGGGATAAGGATATCGGACGCGATTATCTGGAGGAGGGATTGGCGATCTTCCAGAAATCCGGTGATAAATCAGGCATAGCCAACGTCCTGTCTGCCATGGGACTCGCGGAACTCTACTCGGAAGATATCGAAAAGTCCAGGGCGCATTACGAAGAAGCTTTAAAGATCTCGCGCGAGCTGCGCAACGGGCCGGGGTCAGGGGTGGCCCTGATCGCGCTGGGCGAGATCGCCAGGGCTAAAAGCGATTATGCAACTGCCCGCGGCTACTATGAAGAAGCCCTGAAGCTTAATGAACATCTGGGGCAAATGGGCATTGTCAGCATTGTGGCGCACAACCTGGGTTATGTAGCAAGGCAGCAGGGAGAATATGAAAAAGCGCTGGAGTATTTCAGGCGGAGCCTCACCCTTTCCATGCAGCGCGACCAGCGCCGATTTATCTATTTCTGCCTGAGCGGCATCGCAAGCGTGATGGTGGACCTTGGAAAAACCGCTACCGCCGCGCGCATCTTTGGCTGCGCGGAAAAGCTGGGTTCAACCAGCCACTTTGATCTTGATCCGGTGGACCGCTGGGAAGTGAACCAGAGCTTAAAGAAGCTTGATCAGACCCTGGATGAAAAAGAAAAAAAGCGTCTTTGGGAAGAAGGCCGGGCGATGGCGGTTGAGGATGTGATCACCCTTGCCATGAGTGACGAAAAAGTACTTCCTAAATAGTTTTAACCACGGGCTTTATAATTTCCGGCTTTATTTAATCGCAGGAATTGAAGGCTTTTCCACTTCCCTGATCGTCCGAAGCGTTGACAGGATCAAGACTACCAAAACCAGACCGAATGCCAGCCAGGCACTTGCTTCAGGCAGCCTGACCTCGGCAAAGGGGAGTTTCGCAAAGTGAAGCACAACCTGATTGCAAAAGGCTGCCAGCGCCCAGGCGAACCTGGCCATTATGGCGCCGACCGGCGGAAAGATGAAATGTGCCAGCACAGCAATGCCGCCGACCACCATTAGTGGCGGCTGCAGGGGCAGGATGATGAGGTTGGCTGCCAGAGAATAAGGCAGCAGATCAGGGCTTAACCCAAGCACAACCGGCGATACCGCAAACTGGGCGCACAGCGTGGAGATTAGCAGCATACCAAAGGGCATGGCTGTTTGGTTCGTCTTTTCGCTAAACCGCCCTCCCATCCAGTTCTGGAGAAGTTTGAGCAAAGGGTCAGCCAGAACCATAAGCCCCAGGGTTGCCAAAAAAGAAAGTTGAAATCCGAGATCCCACAGCAGCATAGGGTTTAATAAGAGCATGACAGCTGCCGCAACGATGAGGGTGTTGACCCCGATGATCCGCCGGCCGATATAGTAAGCCGGAATGGCAAGACTGCCCATGATCGCGGCGCGCACCACGGAGGGTTCAGCGCCCACCATCAGCGTATAAAAAAGGATCGCACTGACAGCCAGAATTCCCGCCAACGCCGGTTTGAAGATCCGGCGAAAAAAACGTATCACCAAACCGGCTATCAGAGCGATATTAAAACCTGAAATGGCAATGATATGCATGGTACCAGTGGTGCGATAAGCGCTTTCCAGATATCCGGGAATTTCCTGGTCAATTCCCAAAAGAATTCCTGAAAGCAGCGAGGATTCCTGAATGGGCATCTGGCTTGTGATGAATTCATACGCGTTCTCCTTCGCACTGTAAAGTAATGCGACCAAAGGGTTGCCAAAGCCCCGGCTCAGGGTTGTTATTTGCGGGTAAGCCATGCGCGACAGGATACCCCTGCGTGCGAGATAAGATACATGCACTGGTTCGCCTTTTGAAAGGACAGGTTTGATCGACCCTTCCAGAGCCAGCCGGTCGCCATAAGCCAGATGAAACCCTCCGGGCAGGCGCAGTTCCAGCTTACCCGAAACAGGCTTTTCCTGGCCCTGGATCGATAAGGTTTCAGCGTCGAGAATTGCCACAGATGATTGCTGAGAGAGCTCGGGAAAAGAACTGATGGTGGCAATTAATAATGCATTTTCAACCGACTGGTAGTAAGACAGGTCATTTGGGGTTGGATCTGGCAGAATTGACTGAAAACGCCAACCGCCTAAAGCGAAAAGAGCAATGAGCAAACCAGCCGGGATACTGAAGAGCTTTTTAGACAGCAGCGGATGAAAATACTTCCTTGAAAAGGAGTATTCAATTCCAGAAAGCAGCAATCCGGAAAAGAACAAGGCCGCCCAGAATCCCCAACCACCCTGGATTTGGGCGGATACAAAGTTACCGGCAATGATGGCTAAACCCAGCCAGAGAAGCGGCATGGGTTAAGTATATATGATGGGGATCAGGAATAAACCCCGCGGTACTTTTCAGGGAGCATCGCAGCAATTTTGCGCATCAAGATCTCAGTCCAGCGGATCAGCTCTTCGGAACGGTGGTGGGGTGCAAACTCAGGCAGGGTAAAAGGCTCGCCGAAGGTGGCGGTGATATGCGGGCGGCGCAGGCGCAGTAGTTGCTTAAGAGCATCCTCGGTACCGGTCAGGGCAACAGGCACAATGGGAGCGCCGGATTTAAGCGCCAGCATGATGGTGCCGGGTTTGCCCTCCTGCATCCGGCCTGTCTTGCTGCGCGTACCTTCGGGAGCGATGCCCAGCGCCCAGCCCCTGGCCAGTACATCCGATGCTTTGCGGATGGCGGTGAAATCGGCAATGTCGCGATCTATCCAGATGCCTTCAGCAATATCTGTAAATATACTGACAAACCAGTTTTCTTTATACTTGGTGGTCACCAGGGCGGTGATATCCGTGCGGGTTGGGTTGACAAAAAGGACCGGCGTATCGATTTGGCTCATGTGATTGATCGCCAGAATAACCGGCCCGCTTGCGGGAAGATTCTCCGGATGAATATACTCCGTATGAGTGAGCGTTCTGATCAAAAAGCGCACAAGGCGCTGAAGCGTTTCGCGTTTCATAAAAAGGTCCTGTCCCTAAGGATTATAAAGCGATTAACCATCCAAATATGCCATTCGTTACCCGGTTGAAGCAGAGCCTTCAGCCGAAGCAGAATTTACCGGTGCGGTGAGCTCGGGTTTGCGGAGGGTATGGTTTATGCGCAGAACAAGGTACAAAATAAAGCCAAATACCGCCGCCATCCCCACAACCGAAACGATATTTACAATCGTCGGCTGAAATTCAACCGCACCTTCAGCGGTGGCACCGGCAGTTGAAAAACTGTTCACCAAAGCCAGCGAATTCCAGGCGCCATGCAGGCCGGCAGCACCGAATATATTAAGAATGGCATGGCCGAACCGTTTCTGATTCCAGTTCCTGACAAGCTGATAGCCCACGAAACCGCTCAGGCCAATGTGCAGCAGGCCGGTGACAGTACGCAAAACGACTGCCTGCACCCAGGTTTCCGGGGTGATCTGGCTGACCAACCCGCCGCTTTCAAGCAAAGCGAAAGCGCCGCCGCTGATAAGGCCCAAAGTAAATCCTTCCGATACTTTCAATGGACGCTTAAGCAGGAACCAGAGCGCCATGGCCTTGAACAGCTCTTCCACCAGCGGGGCGAGCACACCGATCATGAGGAAAAGCGCAGAAGCGATCACTGGATCGCGGGATAACTGCACGATCAGTTCTTCAAGCTGTTCAATACCGCCCTGATACAACTCAATTTGCTTTGTGATACTTTGCAGCTGGGCAAAAAAATCCGGACGGCTGATGAACACCACCATAAGCGCCACAGCAATGACCGCTACCATGGCGATCTCGGTCATCATGATTAACAGCGGCGCGGCTGATATACCGATGGCCAGCGTGCCCCATTCGCGAAAAGGCGTGGAACGCGGAAGCCCGCGGCGGCTGAATTCCACAAGCCACCAGACAGGAACAGCCACCGCCAAAAGAGTGACCGGCACAGAAATGTACCAGGCAACCTGCATGCGGACAACCAGGATTCCGGCAGCGATTACTCCAAGCCAGGCCAGGCCGGCAATTGAAGCTGCTTTAAAAAGCGAGGGGTGCCGGACAAGCGATATTTTCCCGCGCAGAGCCCTGACCGCAAAAACCAGCGCCGGCATTAGAAGCAAACCCACAAGCAGGGCAAGCGCACCCGTAGAAACAAGAGAAACCTGCTCAACAGACAAATTCGGGGAAGACAGCTGAAAACGCAGGCTGAAAAGAACGGCAGCTGCAATTAACAAACTAAACAAAATGCCCAGCGTGCTGAGCAGTAGCATCAGAACGCCGGGCAGTTTTTTACTTGCTGAAGGCATTATTTTTCGGTGATCGTAACGCTCAAAATATTATCGGTGGCAGGTTTAAAGATGTTATCGCGAATCGCAAGACTGG
>Ga0172371_10006155_pt1 | contig 17545 bp, 13 predicted proteins | sample Lak12m_FD_114543 | JGI IMG/M metagenome (GOLD analysis project Ga0172371, IMG submission 114543) | Freshwater microbial communities from Kabuno Bay, South-Kivu, Congo - kab_022012_12m | ecosystem: Environmental > Aquatic > Freshwater > Lake | place: Democratic Republic of the Congo: South-Kivu...
ATTAGTGAGGATGAAAGATGTATTATTTTTACAGATGAAATAGGAAGAACCAGAAAAGCCTTAAAAGTTGGTGCAGTTAATGACTCGCGACTTTGTATGGACCAGTATATTGATTTCCCTGTAAAAGATAAAAAGAGTTTTTTAATTCATAAAAAATATTATGAGGGAAATTTTAACAAAAGATATCCGGAAAATTGGAATAAATTAAAAGATTATTATAATAATACAGATAGGCCTCTGATGTTATTTGATACACTCAATGAAAGATTTGGGTACTATGCAATATTAAGAAGCTGGATAGGTACAGAAGAGTTATCTTATATGTTTTATGATAATCCTTCGCTGATTTATGAAATATGTGAATTTTTAACAGAGTGGGTAATTAATTTATTAGATAAAGCAGTTAAAGAAGTTAAATTTGATTATATAGGATTCGACGAAGACATAGCTTTTAAGACAGGACCACTGGTATCACCGGATATGTTTAAAAAATTTTTTTTACCAGGTTATAAAAAAGTAACTGAATTTTTGAGATTGAATGGTATTAACATATCCATGGTAGGAACCGATGGTAATTTTGACCTCTTGATTCCATTATTCCTGGAGGCTGGTGTGAATATGTTTCAACCAGTAGAGGTAGCAGCGGGAATGGATCCGGTAAAGTTAAGAAAAAAATATGGTAAGTCATTTTCCATGCTTGGTGGTATAGACAAAAGAGAAATATCAAAGGGAGAAAAAGAAATTAATAATGAATTAAAAAAACTTATACCTGTTATAGATAATGGTGGTTATATACCTACAATAGATCATGCAATTCCTCCGGATATTTCACTGAAAAATTTTAAGTATTATTTAAAAATAAAAAGTGAAATTTTAGGCTGATAATAAAATTTATACTGGTCCAGATTAGCCAGGCAGAACGATGAATATTTATAAATTGTGAAGCTTTTTTTGTCGATTTTTGGTATTGAGATCATATTCACTAAGTATTACTTATTGGAAGAGATGTAAGAATTGATACAGAATATTGATCAAAATATATTTCAGTTTGATATGAATTTTAATGTTTCTGATATACATGAAACTAGTGTAAAAATTTTAGAAGAAATTGGAATCTTTATTGAAAGCAATAAAGCTATTGAAATCCTATACTCAATAGGATGCAAAGTGGAAAAGGTCTCAAAGATTGTTAAAATCCCATCTTCAATAATTAGCAATGCTTTATCGTATAATTATCCTTTTACAAGAATTTATAACAGAAGTGGAGATAAATCTATAGAAATTGCTGGAAATAATGTTGTCTTTTCTTCAGGTGGTGCAAAAATAAAGATTAAAAAATACGATGGTACCTATGTCAATCCATATTCTAAAGATTTGGCAGATTTAACCAAAATATATGATTATCTTGAAAATGTTGATATATATTTGAATGCAGTCGATCCAGTAGATATACCAATAAAAGGATACAGAACTCAAATTGCTGCAGAAGTATTTAAAAATACAACTAAACCTTGCAGTTTTCTAGCCAATGATCCAAAGGTTGTAGAGGATATATATAATATGGCACTTGCTATAAGGGGAAATAAAAAAAACATTCTTGAAAAACCATTTTTTACCATTGGAGCTGCTTCAGAAGCAATTCTTGGATACATGGACAAGGAATGTGATTTGCTTATTAGATGTACTGAACTTGGAATACCCACAGGGGCTGGCCATTACCCCATTATGGGGCTTACGGCGCCAATTAGTATTTCAGGAGCATTAGCACTTGCTAATGCCAATTGGCTTACCGGTCATGTTATAAAAACTGCAATAGACCCTAAAAATCCATCCGATTATAGTGTTTTGGCAGGGGTTTTTGATATGAAAAATACCAATGTTGTAACATCATCCCCTGAAATATGGCTTTATTATTTAATGGGTATAAAGCTTGGAAAATACTATAATCTTCCTATTTCTGTTGTTATTTCATCTGACTCAAAGGATATTGATTTACAGATGGCGTATGAAAAAGCTCTCAGCTATTTTATATGTGCAAGTGCAGGAGCAAATAAAATACATGGTGCTATTACACTCGATAGTATGAACCTTACATCTTACGAACAGCTGGTGATTGATAATGAAATAATATCAGGTATTTCCCATTATTTTAAAAACTTTAAAATAAACAATACTTTGATAGATTTTGAAATTATAAAGAGTTCTTTAAATAATAAAATGTATTTTTTAGAAAGTGACTACACACTACAAAATTATAAGAAAGATTTGTGGAGTAGTAATATATTTATAAGAAATAATTTTATTGATTGGGAAAAAGAGGGAATGCCAAAGGTTATAGACAATGCCAATAAAAAAGTACAAAAGATATTAAAAGAACATAAGGTGCCAGATTTACCAGAAGATGTATTAAGAAAAATAGACTGCATTGTAGCAGATGCCCAGAATAGATAGATAATTATAAATAAAAAATATTTGTTGTTATCAATTTAAATTTAATATAAATATTGTTAGTAATTAGGAGAATTTGAATGCTTTTAAAAAATAAGACAGTAATAATTACCGGAGGTTCCAGAGGGATAGGGAAAGCTATATCAATTAAATTTGCAGAGGAAGGTGCTAATTTAGTTATCAACTATGTTAAAAATGAAAATAAAGCTAATGAAACAATGAAGGAAATTAAAAAAATAAATAAAAATATAATAATATTTAAAACTGATGTTAGCTCAAGGTCACAGGTTCAGAATATGGTTAGCGAAACAATTAAGAAATTTGGTAAAATAGATGTTTTAGTCAACAATTCAGGAATTGTCCCGTCAAAAGATTTGATAATAAATATTAAGGATGAGGATTGGGATAGAGCTTTTAAGGTAAATATTTATGGATGTTTTTTTTGTACTCAAATTGTTGCAAATTATATGATTGAAAATAAAATAAAAGGAAAAATTATAAATATTTCATCTGTTTGTGGTTATATTGGATGCAGCAGACGAGGCCATTATGGCGCTACCAAAGGAGCAATTGATGCTTTTACAAAAGCTTGTGCAGTGGAATTAGCTGAATACAATATTAACGTAAATGCTGTAGCTCCTGGGGCTACTTGGACTGATATGGGTAAATCCCTATCGGACAAGAAAGATATCGAAAAAGTTATAAAGAGAATTCCACTAAAAAGAATTGCGGACCCTAAAGATATAGCGGGTACAGTTTTACTTTTAGCCTCAGAATGGTCAGATTATATCACCGGACAAATAATTAGAGTGGATGGGGGATTATCCAGCTAATAATTATTTGAATATTTATATAGGATTTTTATTCTCTATCCTCATTTAAAATACCAATATTAGAGTGTAGAAGCAAAACATTGCTCATGGTGGACTGGTGGTTCTTGGCTGGTGAAAGAAATAGTTAAAAGTGGTTCATTGATAGTGACGCAAACCTTTAAGTGACAGAATAAAAACTTCAAAATAAAAAATCTTTAAAAAATCTTTAAAACATAATGTCAAAAACATAATTGACAATCAATAAAAATATTGGTATCATTTTAAATTATATATAATATATAATGTATAAGTTGAAATCAATTTTCTAATTACAATAAACAGAACAGAGAAAAAACCACTGATATAAAAAAGAGATTATAAATTATCCCAAGTTCCTTTATAAAAATAATTTGACAAGCAAGGTGTGATTGATTTGGAAAGTTACTCTGTAAGAAAAATGTTTGATTTAAATGGAAAGGTGGCTTTGGTTACAGGTTCCAGAAACCTGGGTTTTGATGCCGCCGAAGCTCTCTGCGAGCTTGGGGCCACTGTTATTATCACTTCAAGAGATATTTCATCAGCCCAGAAAGCGGCAGATAAGTTAAATCTTATAAATAATTCAAAATCGAAAGGCATGCAGCTGGAAGTTACCGATGAGAATAACTGGAAGATCGTCGTTAAAGATATTACTGATGAATTTGGTACCATCGATATTCTGGTTAATAATGCAGGCGGACGCGATCCCTCATTTCATGATAAGAGCAGCAAGCAGGATCTGTCCATTGATTTTTTAGAAAACCGCCCACTGTCCGAATGGCAGAAGGTTATTAATGTTAATTTAACCGGAGTGTTCCTGGGATGCAAAATGGTTGCTCCAGTCATGAAGGAAAAAAGAAAAGGAAAAATTATAAATATTTCATCTTTGGATGGGATGGTCGGCCGTGATTTAAGAATATATAAGGACACAGGGCTTTCCCCGACGGTACCTGACTATCTGGCAAGCAAGGCAGGAGTTATACAACTAACAAGAGCAATCGGTGTTGTCCTGGCACCATTTAACATTAATGTTAATTGTATATCTTACGGGGGCTTTTTAAGAAAGGGGCAACCGGAAAAATTTGTTAAAAATTATACTGATTTAACTCCGCTCGGGCGAATGGCAAAAGCAGGATTTGACAGCAAAGGCGCCATAGCATATCTGTCCTCAAGTGCATCTGATTATGTTGTTGGTCATAATCTGGTTGTAGACGGTGGATGGACAGCCTGGTAATTATCCTTTGTTTTTCACTATTAAAATAAATAAGTAAATAAATAAAAATAAGAGAGGTATGATGACAGCAAAGAAACTGACAGATAATGAAACAAAGGCACTTTTTGACCGGTTGCCTGACAATCGTGTTGGTGCAGCGGACCTTAAATATTTAAATGAAGTTTTAAGTGCAGGATTTGGAAATACTGCAAGAACTAATATTGAGGCTCGTTTTGAAACAGCTTTCGCAAAAAAATTTGGCATAGGTTATGCCATTTCACACAATAGTGGTACGGGAACAATGCACTCGTGCCTGATAGCGGCAGGTATTGGCCCGGGGGACGAAGTAATAGTACCGACACACACTATGGCAAGTACCGCTTTTGTGGTATTGCAATGCTATGCGGTGCCGGTTTTTGTTGATATAGATCCGAAAACTTTTACAATGGATCCGGAGGATGTTAAAAGTAAGATTACTCCATATACCAAAGCAATTATCACTGTTTCACTATACGGGCTTTCGCCTGATATGGATCCCATTATGACTCTTGCCAAAAAACATAATTTAATTGTAATTGAGGATAATGCACAATGTTTTTTAGGATATTATAAAAATAAACTGGTGGGAACAATTGGTAACGCTGCAAGTTTCAGCTTCCAGGGATCCAAGCATATGACCACCGCCGGGGATGGCGGCATGGTAATTACCGATAACGAAGAATACGCAACCAGGATCCGCAGTGCAGGTGTTTTGGGATACGCTAATGTAAGTGCAAAACCGGGTGCAACATCAATACCCAGAGATATCAGGCAGGACTGGAGTTTTAAAAGACATCTGTCCATGGGTTATAACTACAGATTGCCGGTCGTATGTTCAGCTCTCGGTCTGGGACAGCTGGGACGGCTCGATGATTTGGTTTTGGCGCGTCAAACAATAGCTGCATTATATGGCGATATTATAAAATCATGCAAATGGATAGTTCCCCAGTATGTTCCGGAAGGATATATAAATACATACTTTGCATATACATGCCGGCTGGATGAAGAATCCGTAGATTTTGATTGGCGGAAATTTCGTAAAAAATTCATTGAACTTGGAGGAGACGGATTGTATGGCTGCTGGTCCCCGGTGCATTTGGAACCGGCGTTCCAGAACATGAAGTTTTATGGTACCAGAAAAGAACAGGCACCGCATTTTCACCCTTTATATAAAGGAAAGGTACATTCTTACCAAAAAGGAGATTGCCCTGTTATAGAGAAAATACAACCAACCCTTATGCAGCTGAAAACAGGATATACGCAATGGGAAAAGGCACTGGGACAGGCGGAAGCGTTAGATAAAACAATAAACTTCTTTAACAGCGGCCGTAGATAATTTTCTAAATATTTCTTTGATTTACTTTTAGGGGTAAGAAATGAAAATCAAAATAGGTATAATAACTTTCTCTGACGGAAGAGATGTTATTAATGACAGAAATAAAAAAGTCAATCAAAAATTCATAGATATTCTTTCTTCAAGACTTAAAAAAACAGGTTATATTGAACCGATACTTGCAGACACCATAGTACATAGTCCCCAGGAAGCAAGAGATGAGTCCATAAAAATAAAAAATGCGGGATGCCATGGAGTAATATTTAATTATGCAATATGGTGTTATCCGCATTTTACCGCAATTGCTCAAAATTTTATTGATGTCCCTATTATATTATTTTCTAACTTGAATCCGGGCTACCCTGGCCTTGTGGCAATGCTTGCGGCGGCTGGTTCACTGCAGCAGTTAAATAAAAAACATTCGAGGCTCTTTGGAAATATTGAAGATGACAGCATCCTTTCCCAGATGGAATCTTTTGCAAGAACGTCTCATGCCGTAACTCAGTTAAAGGGACAGGTTTACGGGATTGTAGGCGGCCGTTCAATGGGGATGTATACAGCGGTTCCAAACCTTGCCAAGTGGCAGCGGGATTTTGGAATAGATATAGAGCATGTTGATCAGCTTGAGATTGTAAGGGGTGCAGAAAATGTTGATTACAAGAAAGTTGAAAATGCTTTGAAATGGCTTCAAGCCAACGTTGGTAATATATCTTATGATAATGAAAAACTGACTCTGGAGAAATTAAAAACTCAAATAAGACATTATTATGCTACAAAAGAGATAATATCAAAAAACAACCTTGATTTTATAGGGGTAAAATGCCATGAAGAAATGAGCTCAAACTACTGTACCGAATGCCTGTCTGCAGCTTTTATTAATGATCCTTATGATTTCGACGGACCAAAAGAACCGTTTGTATTTTCGTGTGAAGCGGACAGTGATGGGGCTTTGACAATGCAGGTTTTAAAACTTATAACAGGATCACCTACACTTTTCATGGATTTGAGGCACTTCGATGAGGCCAATAACCTGTATGTTTTCTGCAATTGCGGCTCACAGGCAACATATTTTGCAGCAGCTTCCGATGACTTCAAGGAAAACCTGGCTAAAGTTTCACTTGAACCTGCAGATTATTACTTCAAAGCAGGAGGGGCTCATGTGCAATATATGGCAAAAGAAGGACAAATGACGCTTGCCCGTTTTATGAGAGACGGTGACGATTATTGGCTTGCAATTATCAAGGCAAAAGCAGTACAGGTGGACAAAGAACTGATGAAGGAGACTACTTATGCATGGCCTCATGTGTATATCTCAATAAAAACCACTCCGCAGGAACTTTTTGCTCAGTATTCTTCAAATCATTGCCATGGAGTTTATGGAGATTGGGTTTCGGAACTTAAAAGTTTTTGTTATTTTAAAAATATCCAATGCAGAGTTTACGAATAGTCTGAGTAGTTATTTGAAATTTGTTTTTTTAAAATAATGGCTTATAGATGTCAATTTATAAATTATAAATTTTTTTGACCATATAAAAAGTCGGGAGGTAATCGTGCCCAGTTATCTGGTGGGTTCGGATGTAGGAACGGGAGGTACCAAATCAGTTGTAATAGATACTGATGGAAATACGCTTGGCCAGCATTTTATAGAATATCCGCTCATTACAAATAATTTAGGTTATGCCGAACATGACCCTGAATGGTACTGGAATGCCGTGGCTGAGACCATTTTTAAAGCGATTACAGATTCAAAAGTGAATCCCAAGAATATAAAAGGAGTATCTGTATCAGCTTTGTCGCCTGCCTGTATACTTGTGGATAAGGAACTTAATCCTCTGCAGCTTGCCCACATCTGGATGGATAGAAGATCAACTGCCCAATGCCAGTGGCTTAGGGATAACATTGGAGAGGAAAGGATTTTTAATATTTCCGCAAATCCAATAGACTCCTATTATGCTGTTACAAAATTAATGTGGGAAAGGGATAATCGTCCTGACTTATATAAACACACCTATAAGATGCAGACCGCTGCTGATTACCCGGTTATGAAACTGACGGGAGTTGCTGTAACAGATTATTCAAATGCATCGCTCTGCGGCATTGCCTTTGATGTCAGAAAGAAGTTATGGGATGAACAGCTCTTAAGGGAGATTAACATTGACATTGATAAGTTACCCGAACCTTATCCATGCGAGCAGGTTATCGGTTATGTAACAGAGGAGGCATCGCTTAAAACTTCAATACCCAAGGGTACCCCTGTTGTTGCCGGAACAGTTGACTGCAATGCTGCCTGGGTAGCGGGAGGTGCCGTTGATGATGGTGATGCGTCAGTTGTTATGGGAACTGCTGGGGTTTTGGGCATAGTTCATAAAAAAGACAGCTTTACCAAAAACATGATAATGATAATTCATACTGCAAACTCAAAAACCACTTACACAACTCTATCTGCACAGCTTTGCGGTGGGATTTATAGGTATTACAGGGATAACCTGGCAGTTGCTGAAGTAAATGCTGCAAAAGAGCTTGGGCTGGATCCGTTTAATCTTATGGATGTTGAAGCGGAAAAAATAAGCCCGGGTTCTGACGGACTTATTCTTCTTCCTTATTTTCAGGGTGAAAGGACACCGATCTGGGATCCCTATGTAAGAGGACTCATATTCGGGCTTTCATTTAATCATACAAGGGCACATTTGATCCGTGCAATAATGGAAGGCACCGGGTATGCCTTCAGAAATAATTTCAATATTATTAAGTCAAGTGGCATTAAGATAAATCTGCCTATAGTGATGAGCGAGGGTGGCGCAAGATCAAGACTCTGGAGGCAAATTGTATGCGATATGCTTGAAACTCCAGGAGCGTATATGAAAAACTCAAATGGTGCACCCTTTGGTAATGCAATACTTGCCGGAGTCGGAGTAGGAATTTTTAAAGATTTCAGTATAGCCAAGAAGTGGATTGATATTAGTGAAAAGATAGAACCTGATTCAACAAATATAGAAATATATAAGAAGTATTATCCTATATTTTTAGAGCTCTATAGTAGAAATAAAGATTTATTTGCGAGGTTGGCCGAGGCCAGGAGTAAGTAAAATAAGCAATAGAAAAAATAAAAATGATACCCAATAAAAAATATAAAAAAACTAACAAAAAAACACTAATAAAAAAAACATATTTGACAACTTATTGAAATGTTGATATTATGTTAAATTATATATTATATATAATATATGTATCAAAGTTTTCCGATATTTTTTAAGATACCCGGAAATTTAATTTCAAAGTTTTAAAGTAATAACTTTTAAAGAAAACCATAATTGTTTTATTTGTAATTAGTAAGTTATTGTTAAATATAAAAAAAGGGGGGAAGAAAAAAATCATTTAAAGATAATTTTGGAGTACAGGGGCAGGAGGTGACATTATAATAAACCTGTAAAGTAAAAAAGTAAGAAATAATTATTAAGTTTGAGTCAAATGACTAAAAAGGAGTTAGAATGAAAAGTAAGTGGTCAGTATTTATGGCAATAGTGTTAGCTATTGCATTTGTTGTTATGATGTCTGCGGCCGGCTGCAAAACAACAACAGAAGAAACAACAGCAGAAACAGTAGCTGAAACAACCGCAGTTGAAACAACAGCAGTTGAAACAACAGCGGCACCTGAAAATGTAACCTTGACTTATTGGACACAGCCAGGACCTACTGAGCTCGAAATTGCAAAAGAACAGGTAGCAGCTTTTACGGCTGCAAATCCTAATGTTACCATATCAATTTCACAGATGGCTTATGATACGGTTTATGAACAGATAGCCATAGGACTTGCCACCGGTGGGGTACCTGATGTTGCAAATGCTTCAATTATGTGGATCGCAAGCGCAATGACAGGCGGGTATCTTTTACCGATAGATGATCTTATTAACCCTGATGAATACCCTGCAGGAGCATTGGAGCTGAGCAGTTTTAATGGTCACCTTTATTTGTGCCCGGAAAGTGGGGCAGGATTTGCATTAATGGTTAACAGAACATTACTGAAAGAAGCCGGTGTTAATGACCTGGTTCCGGATGTTAACGGAACATGGTCCTTTGATGATTTCTACACAGCTGTTAAGGCTGTAACTGATCTTGGTAGCAATAAATACGGGTATGCAATTGTTTCTGCAAATGAACAAGGGGACCAGGCTCACTATATGATGATGCTCAGTATGGGCGGACAATTGTATAATGCTGATTATACAGAATGCTTGATGAATTCAGCCGGAAATGTTGAATTGATGGATTTCTACCTGAAGATGGTAGACGATGGAGTAGTAGTGCCCAACGCTGCAGGTTTGCTGGCAGATGATGCTGATTTAATGTTTACCAATGGACTGTTAGCCATGACTTATGGGAATGGTTGGCAGGTAGATGCTTCTTTGATAGCAATGGGAGAGGGTACACAGCCAGAGTTTGAAATTGATATGACAACTTTCCCTTGTAAAGAAGGAATAGGCGGTCCATTTACGCACAAAGCGTTCAGCGGTCCTGTATTATTTGATACAAAAGATGAAGTAAGAATAAAATGGGCCAAAGAATTTCTAACATATCTGCAAAGTGATGAGTCATTGCAGATGAGAGTTGATGCTGTAACTCCGGAAGGCAACAATGCAAACTTAGGTCAAACTGTAATTAAAAATACAATTGCTGCTACAATTGCAGAGCCTTCAATTGGTGCCCAGATGAATGCCGTATTGTCATCATATGCCGGATCTGTAGCAGCTACTGCACCATCCTGGAGTGAAAGAAGAGCAGCATTCTTCCCGGAACTTCAGAAAATATTGTTAAAAGAAGTTACACCTCAGGAAGGACTGGATGCAGTTGCAACTGCTATTAATGCAATTCTGGCACAATAATAAAAATGTTATTTAGTTTATGTTGATGGGCTCACAGATGTTGCAGCCATTAACATAAAGGAAATGTAGGTACAGGTGTAAATTGCCTGTACCTACATTAAACAAGTAAGAAAGAATATTTATTTTAATTTTTTAACGTATTATTTAAAGAAAGAAAATTAACAGAAAGTACTGTTAGGATTGGCAGATGATCAAAAAGATAAAAAAGAATATACCGGGCTACTTGTTTGTTTTACCTTTTTTAATATTTTTTATATTATTTAAAATTTATCCGATATTTAATGCTGTTTACATCAGCTTTTTTAATTTAAAGTACGAAAAAGGGGATTGGGCAGGGATTCAAAATTATATACACATATTTAAAGATCCGCTTTTTTTAAAGGCCCTTGGCAATACATTTTATTTTGTTGTAATTTTAGTTCCACTGACATTAATAGTTTCATTCATTTTGGCACAACTGATTTTTAGAAGATCAAACCGGCTGCAGAACTTTTTCAGAGCTGCATTTTATTTACCTATAGTTATCTCCGGAGTTGTTATTTCGATACTCTGGCTGTACCTATTACATCCTATTATAGGACTTATAAACTACGTGCTGTCTATTTTTCATATTCCGGGTGTAGCATGGCTCGGAAATACACATACTGCCCTTCCTGTTCTGGCATTGATAGTCCTGACATGGTTTATTGGTGGTAACATAATCATCTTTTTGGCATCTTTAGGTAATATTCCTGTGACATATTACGAGGCGGCGGATCTGGACGGTGCCTCCGGTTTAAGGAAAATTTTCAGCATAACACTTCCACTTTTAAAACCTACTTCTCTATATATTCTTATAACAACTTCGGTCGGAACCCTGCAGATTTTTGAAGTTGTGAGATTGATGACCGGCGGTGGACCCGCACAAACAACCACTACTGTTATGTACCTGATATATAATACGGCCTTTTTTTATGGTAAATTTGGTCTGGCTTCTGCAATGGGGGTAGTTCTTGCAATAATTGCAGTTATTATAGCAGTGTTACAATTTAAATTTTTGTCAACAGATGTTGAATATTAATTTTGCTTTTTAATAAGGAGTGAAGAATTGGTAAGTAAAAGACTTAATAAAAATGGAATAAGTGACTTTAATTTTATGAATATTCTTTCCAATATACTGCTATGGATATCTGTTCTGACTTTTCTATTTCCATTTTACTGGATGCTTACAAGTTCTTTTAAAACCCAATCAGTTGCTGTGCAAATACCTCCGGATTTATTACCCCTTGATCCCGTTTTTAGAAATTATATCAGGATTTTCAGTCAGAGCATGATCCCGAAATGGTTTTTAAATAGCATGATAGTTGCTTTGGTTGGAACCGCGCTTGTAGTTATAACTGCTTCAATGGCAGGCTATGCTCTTGCAAAGAAAAGATTTATTGGAAGAAATGCTCTTTTTTGGATCATTATTTCCACAATGATGATACCTAACAATCTTTTAATAGTCCCGCTTTTCTTGATTATAAGGGATCTGCATTTATACAACACTTTACCCGCGGTATTTCTACCGATAGTCGGCTGGCCATTTTCGGTTTTTCTGTTGAAGCAATTTTCCCAAACTTTACCTGATGAAATATTTGATGCCGGTAAGATAGATGGCTGTTCGGAAGCAGGATTATTTGTTCATATAGGATTGCCCATGATCAAACCGGGTATTGGTGCCGTGGCAATCTTTATGTTTACCCAATTATGGAATGATTTTTTATGGCCGCTTGTAATAGTGACCAAATCATCAAACCTGACTTTGATGGTAGGTCTGGCTGCCCTAAAAGAGGAGTACGTAATGCAGGGTGGTGGTCAGTTTGGAATACAAATGGCCGCAAGTGTACTGGCGGCTTTGCCGATGGTAATTATATTCTTAATATTCCAGAGATTTTTTATAAAAGGGCTGACATTGGGAGCAGTCAAAGGATAGGATAGCTATAGCCTGGCTCAATGCCTAAATACTTCTATATTACTAATAATTCATAATCATTGTTAACTGCAATTAAAACATGAAATTAAAAAAGGGAGAGATAAAATAATGGATTATCAATTCAAATGGAGAATAATTGAGCCATGGAGCGAACCTGACGGTGCCAATTTCCACAGCCCGTCAAGGAGTTTTCTTAACTGGGATGACATGAAAAATTTTACCCCCGGAAGCAGGACGGTTAAATTTGTCAAAGACTGCAATAAATGGGGGTATAATGCCATTTCACTCTATATGGCCACGGAAGAGAACCAGGAGGCGTCAAGAGCTTTTGCGACCCATCTTAAGAAAAACGGTATAGGTATGATAATAAGACGGGAATGGAACGAGCTTGAGGGTAAAAAATCATATCCGCCCGACTCGTCTGATTCATACAGATCAAAAGCTTCCGAAAAACTATGTCCTTACAGCAAAGAAACAAGAAGTTACTGGGAGAGCCGAATAGCAGAAGATTATAAAAATATGCCTGACCTGCTTGGCTATAGAATGAATGGCACGCAATACGTATTTATTAATGGCGCGCCATGGATGTGCGAATGCGATGAGTGTAAAAAAAGAACAAAAAGGGAGCGCACAAGGGATGCAATAAAGCTTGTAAGCAGCATATTGGCTAAATATAACGGAGTGTTATTCTGGGAAACCTGCCAGGACGACCCAAACGGACAATATGATGAGGCAGTATATTTTGATAAATTAACGGATGAAATACCGGATAATGCATATGTAGTTATAAAAGCCTATTACTGGGATTTTCACCCCCTGTATCCAAGGCATCCCCTCTTTGACACAATTACAAAAGACGCCAGTGGAAAGTCTCCCTACATAACAAGTATACAGCTTGCGGGAGAATACAGAGGTGTACATAAATTTCCCTGGTGTATGGTAGATATATGGAGTAAAGTCATAAAAGACATGACAGCTACCGGTCAGGTGGGACTGTGGGTAATGGCAATAGTAGAATATAACAACTGGGACCATCCATTAAATATGGTTAACTGGTATGCAATATCAAGATTTGTAAAAGAGCCGGGTGTCTCTCCTGCAAAGATAAAATATGACTGGGCAGAAGAGACTTTTGGCAGCAGTGCTGCGGATACAGTGGTAGAAGTACTCGACAAAATGACTGATGCGGCCAAAAAGATGTTTGAATTTAGGGGACTCTGGACACAGCTTCACAGCAGGTATCCTACTCTTGAATATGTAGATACAAGACTATGCGGCACCTGCAGAAAAAGCCTTAGGGTAAAGGGAATGATGGGTCATACTTGGCCCCTCGGTATGTACCTTCCCGAGCGCGAGCAGGAAATAAGAAAAGACGACAATGTAAGGCTCGCCTTTAAAAAAGAACCCATAACAGAGGCGTTAAAAGAAGAAATGATGTCTGAGAAGAAACAGGCAATCAAGCTTGTCAAAGAATCAGTTACTCTCTGGAAGAGCCTTGAGAAAAAAATAGATAAGCAGATATATGGCAAAGTGCTTGGTCTTTTAAAAGGTAACATTGATGATGCAACACTGTGGTATATGGGTTTTGACATGTACATGGATTTAAAGCTTGGCAGACTTACGCAAGAGAAAATAGATTCGGTGCTGAAGGAATGCAAAGACAGGAACTTAAAAGGCACCATAGTCGATAATCCTTTGGATCCTGCACCAATTCAGACAGACTGCTGCAATGACCCGTCATCGCTTAAGGTCTTTGCGGAGCAGCTTCGCAGGGAACTTACAGATCCATACCTGGAGGAATATAGTGTCAGGGCAGACGAGGATGATGCAAGCGGGATAGAATACGAAATAGTATCAAAAGAAGAGTAACTAAGATTATTGCCGTTTTAGTAGAAATGCGGATGCAGGCTATGAAAGGATATGCCTTAAATGATAAAACAACCTATAAAAAGACTTCAGGGAAAAGTTGCCATAATTACAGGGTCATCATCGGGTATAGGTGCAGCAGTGGCCAAAGCCTATGCTCTGGAAGGCGCAAAGGTAGTAGTTAATTATTCGGCAAATAAAAAAGGTGCCGAGCAAACTGCGGACAGTATCAAACTGTCTGGCGGCGATGCACTTGTAATAAAGGCAGATGTTTCAAAAACAGATGAAGTATATGCAATGGTTGAAAAAACCCATCAGGTTTTTGGACCGATAGATATACTCGTCAACAATGCGGCAATTAAACCTATGGGCTCCTGGGACAGTCATACAGAGGAGCAGTGGGACCGTATGATGGATGTTAATCTAAAGGGACATTTTATTTGTACCCAATTAATTGCTGAAGATATGAAAAAAACAAACTATGGGAAAATAATTAATGTCTCAAGTGTGACGTTTGTAGAAGGTTATGAAGCCGTAGATTATACAAGCACCAAAGCAGCTATTGTAGGTTTTACCCGCAGTATGGCAGGAGTGCTGGGGCCGTATAATATTTGTGTAAACTGTTTAGTGATTGGACTTGTACGAGTAAGCGTAACAGATGATTCTGTGCTGGATGATCTTACAAAACTGGAAGATGATCACAAAGAAATAATAAAAAGACAGTTAATAAAACGTGTGGGAAGACCGGCTTTTGTAACCGGTTCATTCATATTTCTTGCTTCCCATGAAAGTGATTTTATAACAGGAAGCTGTCTTGCCGTAGATGGCGGGTATACAAGATATTAAAAATCTGGAGCGATGTTAATGCAAAAAACAAATGAATCGACAGGAATGGAAAGACTTAAAGGAAAGGTTGCCATAATTACCGGATCATCATCGGGTATAGGTGCAGCAGTGGCAAAAGCTTATGCTCTGGAAGGTGCAAAGGTAGTCATTAATCATGTTGGAGATAAAAAAGCTGCAGAGTCAATAAAAGAAAAGATTATTGAAACCGGCGGCAACGCAATAGCTGTTGAAGCGGATGTATCCAACAGTTATGATGTTGAGAAAATTATCGGTGAAACTCATGATATATTTGGGCCTGTTGACATATTGGTCAATAATGCAGGGATATACCCCCGTGACTTATGGGAAACCATGACGGAAGAGAAATGGGACAGGGTAATAGATGTAAATATGAAAGGTCACTTTCTTTGCTCAAAGGCAGTATACAAAGATATGCAGAAAGCCAAATATGGAAAAATAATAAATGTTTCGAGCATTGCCGCTATAAGCGGGTGCCATTTGGTCCATTACGGAAGCTCAAAAACCGGTGTTATTGGTTTTACCCGGGGACTTGCGCTTGCGCTTGGGCCATATAATATATGCGTTAATGTAATAATACCGGGAGCCATTAAAGTTGTACATGAGATTGAATTGGATGATGAACAAGAAAGGATGGAAGCCGAAAAAACCGCTATAAAGTCACAATGCATTAAAAGACTCGGCACACCTGAAGATACGGTGGGCGCTTTTATCTTTTTTGCCTCACATGAGAGCGATTGGATCAGCGGACACTGCCTTTCTGTCGACGGGGGATGGAGAAAATATTGAATAATTATTTTTTTAAGGATATGGATAAAATACTTGAGCTGGAAAGCTATTACAGGCAGCAGCAGCTCGATGCCCTGACATGGAAACCCATTTCCAGGGCCCCTGTTTCTACCGGGCTGGGATACACCGGGTACATAGATGATCTGGATGTATTTAAACCTATTTATTCTTATAAAGAACAGCATAATGACAAGAAGAAAATGTTTGAAAATCAGGTGCATATTGCAAATTATTACCGTTATAGCTGTATAGGCAGAATACCGACAATTTTTGTTGATCTTATGCATGTTATTGAAAGCATGTTCGGAGCAGAAATGAATGAGGATGCAAAGTCTACGGAAGAATTCTGGTCCAAACCGCTTGATTTGGACCTGGGGGCAATTGTAAAACGGGGTGTTCCTTCCCTTGATGCGGGGGAATTTCCAAAATATAAGGAATTTCATGAATATTTTGTTGAAAATATGCCTGAAGGGTTTAAGCTTCACAGTCCGGGTATTTTATCACCTTTTGGTACGGCTGCAGCTATAATAGGCAGCCAGATTTTTTCAGAGCTCTACGACAGACCGGAACTTGTCCTTGAATTTTTAGAGATTGTTACACAAACACATATAGAGACGCAAAAGGAGCTGTTTAATATTTCGGGTTTTAAAAATTTAAACGAATTTTATTATTTCGGGGCATGTATGCCGGGAGGTTTTCTGGTAGCAGGAGATGACCTGGTCAATCTGTCTCCTGAAATGATACGGAAATTTGAATTACCTTTCTTAAAAAAGATATCAGATAGTCTGGACTGTAAGTTTTTTTATCACTATTGTCCCCACCCAAGGGATACCCGTCAGCATTATACAAGTCATCTTCTGGGAGAAATAATAGATACAGATTACATAATTGGCTTTAATTCGCAGCCACTTGGGTATTGGGCATATCTTGACTCTTTTGATGATTTGCGAAAAGCAAAGTTTGGCATTCAGAGCGGTGTGGAAGTACCGCAGCATTGCTCTGATAAAGAATTTGAAAAATGGGTAGAAGATCTGCACGAAAGTACATACGGCAAATCAGGTATCCATATTACTTTAAGAGAAATCAAGTCATTTGAGCAGACAAAGAAATTTTATGATATATGGAGCAGGCTGTAATGGAGCAAGCTTAAGGTTTTAGTTTATTAAATAATATAAATAGTATCAATATATGATAATGGGAGAGTATAAATGCAGAAGTTAGGGATTTTGGTTCCGATTGTTACACCATGCAACCCAAAAGGTGAAATCGATTCCGCAGGTTTAAAAAATGTAGTTTCTTATGTTATGGATG
>Ga0172371_10006156_pt1 | contig 17538 bp, 18 predicted proteins | sample Lak12m_FD_114543 | JGI IMG/M metagenome (GOLD analysis project Ga0172371, IMG submission 114543) | Freshwater microbial communities from Kabuno Bay, South-Kivu, Congo - kab_022012_12m | ecosystem: Environmental > Aquatic > Freshwater > Lake | place: Democratic Republic of the Congo: South-Kivu...
ACCGCTTTATAATTTCGGGGTATCCGGAGCTTTCTTGCCGCCCGCAGCGCCTCCAGGCACTGCGACCGCAGGGCTAAAATTGAGCCCATCATATTTTGTTGGTCCAATCGAGCAATTTGTTTTGGCTGGTCGAGAATTGTCATTTTTGTTTTGCAAAATTTTATACTACTACCTTACACTATCTGAAAAATAATGCAAGGGGAAAAAATTCAAAAAAATAAGAGGGGCGAAAATCTTGCGAAATTCGCCCCACCGACTCTTTTTCTTACAGTGTTAATGCCGACTCCGGGAGGGACCCAGAGCCGATACCAAAATATTGGGGTTTATCGGCGATGGGATGGTAGTTGAGCCACACCTTTTCCACATCACGCAAAACACTAAGACATGGGACAGTGTGGGCATCCACTTCCAGATCCGGCATATCAAGGAATGGGATACTGCCCTGATTCATGGACCACACCCACTTTGGGTGTTGGAACGCAACCAGAGGGCCCTCCTGTCCTATACCCATCACTTTTTTGGTATCAAGATGCTTGCGTACCTCGGCAACTGTAAGCCCGGAGTATATCCGGCCGAGCTCGCAAACTTGCCAACGAAAACCTTGCTGACGATCTTTAGCCCCTTTTCTTTGTTTAACATTTTTGAAAAGGGGATTTTTCAACACCCTGTCACTGCCAAAACACCTAACACACGCCTCCCAGTTTCGAAAAAATGTTTTTTCCACATCGCCTGTTTCATAAAGCAATGTCAGACAACGAAGATTGCCCTCGTCGGAGAGGGGCCAATTTGGTGGCGGGCCAATCTTACAAATGGCGTCCGCTGTGATTTCGGGATCGTGCCACAACGCTTCATTCATGTAGAGAAGTTTTTGAATTTGCTCCTGCGGAGGGGTAAACATTTGATTTCTCAAAATGCATGTCGCCACCTCGTCAGCTAAATTCTGGTTGGTTCCGATCGCCAGGTAATTACCAAGGGAGATACCTAACAGTTGAAGTTTTTTAAGAACTTCCAGTCTTTTCCCAAAATCACCACCAGTAAGGGTGACTTCGGAATCCTGAGGAAGATTGGTCAGATTAAACATGACTGATCTCCTTTAACTTTTGGCTGGTCCTTATGGACTAACCAGGTCAAAATATCACATACCCGTGACTCAGGGCAACACCTCACAACGAGATGAGCATTATAAGGATTATTCCAAATTAACCCACAAAATGCTCATCTCGACCCACCTTTTGACTGATTATATTGTAAAGAGCTTCCTTATGTTTCATTTTCCTGTCTATAAAAACCCTAACACAACCCGTGTTTTTGTCAATATTCTCAAAATCACAACTACCTGCTAGAATTAAATAAATCGCTTTACTATCAAATTGCTAAATTATTGTTTTAATTTCACGCTTATTTTCTACCACCTCAACAATTTAGCAATTTAACCTGCCTGCGCAGTCAGGCAATTTAATCATTCCTTCTCCCGCTTCAAGCCCCTTTCTTTTTACATTTTTATATTTTATTTTTTGCGCCCGCCCAAGGCGGGCAGCATCCGCCTTGGGCGGAGATTTTACATTTTGATATTTTTATGTCCGGTCACTCCAAATGGGCAACAACTAAAAGAGCCAAAGCCGTAACTGACGCGAAGCGCGCCAGCGCTTTTACTCGGGTCGCAAAAATCGTCACCATTGCCGCGCGCGAGGGCGGCGACCCGACGATGAATTTTAAATTACGACTGGCCATAGAAAAGGCGCGCGAGGTGAACATGCCGAAAGATAATATTGAGCGGGCGATCAAACGCGGCACCGGCGAGATTGCCGGCGCCATTATTGAAGAGATTACTTATGAGGGTTTTGGCCCGAGCGGCAGCGCCTTTATGGTGGAGGTTATGACCGATAACCGCAACCGCGCCGCCTCAGAGATTAAACGCCTCTTTACTAATAGCGGTGGCAATCTCGGCGCCTCAGGCAGCGTGGCCTGGATGTTTGACCGGGTCGGCGGAATCAAGGCCGAGAAGCCGGAGAATAAAAGCCAGGACGAGCTGGAACTCTTGATTATCGATGCCGGCGCCGAGGATCTGGAATGGCTCGACCACAAAACGGCGTGGGTCTATACCAAACCGCAAGAGACACAAAAAGTAAAAGAGGCGCTGGAAAAATCCGGTTTTAAAATTTTGGACTCGGAAATCGGCTACAAGGCCAAAGAGACCCTGCCGGTTGCTGACGACCTGCGACCGACACTGGAGAGGCTTTACGACGCGCTCGACGACAGCGAGGATGTCCAGAATTTTTGGAGCAATATGGCGGTGTAGTCTACAAATTACTAATCTTTACGAATATACGAATTCTAAATTTTCTTAACCGCAGGTTTTAAAACCGTAAAACTGTTTGAGCCGTCAGAAGATTTTTAAAAAACGATTTGTATATTCATACCAATTCGTAATTCGTAAATTTATGTTTATTTTAGGAATCGACCCCGGACTCGCCACGACCGGCTGGGGCGTAATCAAGAAAGAACAGAACCAATTATCATTGATTGCTTTTGGCGTGATTGAAACCGCGGCAAAAAAAATATTTTCCGAACGGCTGAAAGAAATCAACCAAAAATTAAAAAAAATTCTGACTCACTACCGGCCGGACGCGGTCGCCGTGGAAGAATTATTTTTTTGTAAAAATGTGAAAACCGCGCTGCTCGTCGGCCAGGCGCGCGGGGTGGTGCTCCTCACAATAATTGAAAGAAAACTTCCGCTTTATGAATTTACGCCGCTCGAGGTCAAGCAGGCCGTCACCTCTTACGGGCGGGCCGATAAAAACCAGGTTCAGCAAATGGTGCGGATCTTGCTCGGCCTAAAGAATATCCCCCGACCCGATGACGCCGCCGACGCGCTAGCGATCGCCATTACCGCGGCCAATTCCACAAAATAAATTTGCAAACCCGCCGTGTTATTTGTATTTGTAGAAGCGAGGCATGCCTCGTTTCTACTCTACCATCCACCATTGACATCTAAATTTATCCGTGCTACAATTAAATCATAATTAAGAGCACTTCTCTTAATTTTTTATAAATAAAGAAAAACTATGTCAATTTTTCTAAATGATGACGACCAAATGACCACCCCGCCAGCCGATGAGGTAACGGCGGACGAGGTATCAACCGATGAGGTGGCCGATGAAGAGCTCTCAACCGATGATGTCGCCGCGGACGAAACAGACGAAAATGATTCTGACGAGGGAGCTGCTGAATAAAAAATGCTCTTTAACCCCCCACCTCACAAGGTGGGGGGTTATTTTTTTCTATTTTATGTTATAATCATTTTATCTATGCCCAAAATATATTCCCCTCATTCATACCGGCGGGAGAAAAAACGCTGGAATCCGCTACGATTTTTGCGGGAACAAAAAACCAGGCGAGAGCATCTCTCTTTTGGCGAACGGCGACGACGGGAGATTTTTCGCCGCATTACAAGCTCGCTCATAAATATCGGGGTTCTTGCTTTTGTGTTTGGCCTAGCTTTTATTGGTTTTATCTTTATCTGGACGAGTCGCGACCTACCAGACCCAAATAAATTACTCGATCGCAAAATTAACGAGAGTACTACCATCTACGATTCCAAGGAAGAAAATATTCTATACAGTATTCATGGCGACATAAATCGTAAAATTATTGCCTTGGCCGACCTCCCAGAATATATGAAGTGGGCAACGATCACCGCCGAGGATCGCAATTTTTATGAACACAACGGTATTTCTATTAAAGGTATGATTCGCTCAGCCATCTATAACACCTTTTTTGGCACCAATATTGGCGGCTCTACTATTACTCAACAATTTGTCAAAAACGCCATTCTCACTACGGAAAAAACCTACACTAGAAAGATTAAGGAGATAATTCTCTCATACCGAATTGAAAAAAAATTCTCTAAAGATCAAATCCTACAATTATATTTTAACGAGATTCCCTATGGATCGGTGCTCTATGGAGTAGAGGCCGCGAGTCAATCATTTTTTGGTAAATCAGCCAGGGACATTGACCTAGCGCAAGTGGCCATCCTCGCTGCTATCCCACAGCGACCAACTTATTTCTCACCCTACGGTTCACATCTAAATGACTTATTCCAAAGACAGCAATGGATCCTAGATAGTATGGTAGAACTTGGCTACATAAAAAAAACCGACGCGGAGGTGGCAAAAAAAGAAAGAATTGAATTTAAACCCAAGGCCGAATCAATGGTTGCGCCACACTTCGTCATGTATGTACGTGAACTTCTATCCGATGAATATGGCGAAAGATTTATTGAGGACGGCGGTTTTAAGGTAATTACTACTCTAGATCTGGACTGGCAAAAAAAAGCGGAGAAAGCAGTAGCGGATCAACTGGAAAAAAACAAAACCTACAACGCTAATAATGCCGCTCTTGTCGCCATAGACACTAAAACAGGACAGATCAGGGCCATGGTGGGCTCAGCTGATTTTAACGATGAAGAAATTGACGGGCAGGTTAATGTCGCTATTAGCCCACGCCAACCGGGATCATCCTTTAAACCGTTGGCCTATGTTACCGCATTCGAGAAAGGATTTACTCCTGACACTGTGCTCTATGACATTAACACCACTTTCAAGAATTACCCCGATGATTATTCTCCCAAAAACTACGACCTCAAAGAACATGGCCCGGTAACAATGCGTACGGCCCTCGCCGGCTCGCTCAACATCCCGGCTGTCAAAACCCTCTATCTTGCCGGTATTGATAATATTCTTGATACTACCAAAAAACTGGGCTATACCACTTTTTCCGACCGGAGCCGTTTTGGTCTATCTCTCGTGCTCGGCGGTGGCGAGGTCAAGCTATTAGAACACACCGCCGCCTACGCCACCTTTGCCCGTGAAGGCGTCTATCATGTACCGGCCGCAATTTTAAAAATTATAGACAAAGATAACAAAACCATCTATGAATGGAAAAATGACGAAAAAACAGTCATGGATGCTGAGCCAATTCGCAATCTCACCAGTATTCTCACTGACAACTCCGCTCGTGCTTATATTTTTGGCGAAAAAAATTATTTAACACTGGGCGATCGACCAGTCGCGGCCAAAACTGGCACAACTAATGACTATCGAGATGCCTGGACCATGGGGTATACTCCGTCGGTCGCCGCGGGCGTCTGGGTCGGCAATAGTGACAACACAGAAATGAAGCGTGGCGCTGACGGCTCAGTCGTCGCGGCGCCCATCTGGAACCGTTTTATGCAAAGTATTCTCGGCGACACACCGGAAGAAACATTTAATGCTCCACAACCCAACACAGCCGAAAAGCCAGTCCTGCGCGGTGTCGCCGGAGGAAGTATGCCAATTAAGATTGACCGCGCTTCGGGCAAGCTCGCAACAGAATATACGCCAGCGAGCTTTATCGAGGAAAAAATCTTTTCCCAGGCGCACTGTATTCTATACTATGTCAACAAAGATGACCCGCAAGGTCCGCCGCCAAGCGACCCCTTTTCTGACCCGCAATTCGCCTCGTGGGAAGACGCTGTCCAGCTCTGGGCAAAAAATCAAAATTTTACCAACCAAAGTCCGCCAACCCAATATGACGATCTGCATATACCGGCTAATTTTCCTTATTTAAAAATTACCACCCCGCAGAATGGTCAAACCATCGCTGACCAAACCCTGAATGTTAATATTGAATCGTCTTCTTTGCGCGGCATTAGGCGCGCCGAATATTACCTAGACGATACTCTATTCCAGACAATTAATACTTCGCCTTTTAACCTCGTGGCAAGCATAAATTCTATTGGTAACGGCATCCACAAATTAACGGTTCGGGTTTTTGACGATATTGATAATTCTGCCGAACAATCGATTGAACTAAACTTCTTAAAATAGGAACATAAATTTAAGCGAATAAAAGCTAATAATAAAAAGATTGCCCCGTAATAGGCAGGGCAATTTTTTTATTTTTAAAATTTTTCTTTTATGGTTGCAGCGCCTCTTCCGGCTTTCCGCCATTAACCGATATGATTACATAATCAATTTTTTGTCCGAGAAATTCATTCGTGGCCGCCCTAACCGTGGCATTAATCTGGGCGCGCCTCTGCGCCATTACACAGCTACCACCGCCCTGATTTAACTCAGCCGAAAAATCAAGGTAGATATTATTTCCTTCGGCGCGAATAGAATTCAATTTAGTCCCATCGGGAATAGATGTAAAATATTCTGCTGCCGCCCATTTTTCTGGTAATCCGGCGAGAAGCAGACGAACATTCCTTTCCACCGGATCCATATTCTCATAATTGGCCCGGTCGCCGCGGATATCCACCCAATAAACCGCTGAACAATTTTTTGCCTCGGGGTCGTATTTTTTTGAACCAAAAAATATTTTATTTACCCGATCTTTTGGCACCGTCGTGGCAGTCGCGACCGAAGCATTATTTTTCTCGGCCAGGCCCTCTCCGCTTTGATCTGAAATAGCTGGGCTCGCCTCTTCTTTTGCGTTTTCCCCCGTCTCGGTCAGTTGGTCAGCCTTGTTGGTCTGATCGTTTTCATCCTTGTTGGTCTCCTTGTTCCATTTTTCCGAAATTTGATCACCGAGGTTTCGACAACCAGCAAGAACGAAGATGACAAAAAAGAACAACCCAACAATTAAAATTCTTTTTTTCATAAATTTTATTTTAATTATTCAAGTTTTCGAGTTCCTTTCTAATGTCCTCTGGCATAGGAATGTCCTTCCCCGCTCGACTTACCCCGGGATAGCGCCAAACACTGATGACCACCGTTCGACCCAAAATTCTTTTGTCTCCGGCCACTTTTACTTTTCGCGTCAAAGGCGCGCGCGCCTTGAGTGAAGATTTTTTCTGAAACATCACCCAAAATTCCATCGGTCGTTTTGTTTTTGCCCTCTGCATTACGGCGATTGTATTTTTTGCAACGCCCGCTTCTCGCCTATCTGGCCGGCGAAGAACTCCCCTTACTTTTTGCGCCGAGAGGCCATAAAAAATCATTTTATCCTTAGCGTGATCGGTCCAATAAAATTCGGCAGAATTTTTGGGTGGACAAAAATTCATAATCTAAATAAAGTAAGGGCGATAAACCCTTACTTTAGAAATTACTTTATTTAAGCATCTTCTCTTTGGCGGCAACCACACTCACAATCATCGGCACACTCACAGCAGTGATAACAGACCTCTGGTTTACAAGAACAAGCGTCGCCCTCGCCGAGAGGCATTTGGCATTTTGAGCATTCTTCCATATGTTTTATGGTTATTTTTTAGGCCTCACTACTTAATTATAGCAAAAAAAGTATTATTGTTTAATTGGCATAATCAAATACAAATAATCTCTCTTTTCGACTGCCTCGGGCTCGGATAATGCCGGCTTGATCATCACTGGCGCATTATTATCAATCACCTCAATGAGAACCTCTGGTGTTTTAATCGCCTGCAAACCGTCTAGAAAATAACGGTAATTAAGAACCACCTCATTTTTATCGCCATCTACGCTCGCGATTACCTCGGAGATATTCTCGCCCACCTGGGTGTTGGCCGCAGAAACCACAACCAGATCCTTGGGCTGAAATTTTAAAGAAATATCATTAATACCAGATTTAACAAAAAGCGAAGCGGTTTTAACATTTTTAATCAATTCTTCGGTCGGAACCACGGCGGTGGTTTTGGCGGCACCGGGAATAATTTGTGTATAGTCAGGATACTGGCCCTCGATCACCCGCGAAATTAGCTCTATATTATCAAAAGCAAACAAAATTTGATTTTCGGATAAATAAATTTCTAAATTTTCCCAGCTAGCGTCCTCGGTCTCCTCTGCCCGCCCGCGGCCGATACCGGATAAGATACGTTGAATTTCTTGAAGGGCTTTTGCCGGCACAATCACTCTTTTTTTATTAACGCCGCTTTGCTTAATTGTAATTTTTTTCTCGGCCAGACGGTAACTGTCGGTCGCCGCCACAATCAGACCGTCTTCGCTCTCAAAATTAAGGAGTACGCCGCCAATCTCTGGCCGGGATTCGGACAGAGAGACGGCAAAAATCACTTGCTGGATCGCAGCGATAAAATCTACGGTATCCACAACAAACGGATTTTCTTTTTTAATAGCCGGCAAAACCGGAAAATCAGAAGCTGACTCGCCTTTGATTTTTGTATTGTTTCCTTGGCAACGAATTTCTAGCCGGTCATCCTTCCAGTTACCCTCAACACGCTCTTTTGGTAATAGACCAACATAATCAGCAAGAACTCGCGCTGGCACCGTGAACTCGCCACCCTCCTCGACTCTTCCCCGGACCAAGCAATTAATACCAATCTCTAGGTTGGTGCTGATAAATTTTAATACCCCACCGTCGGTTTTAACTAAAATATTATTTAGAATAGGCAGGTTTACATTCTTTGTTGCGATATGACTGACGACCGCGAGGCCTTGATTAAGATTTTCTTGTGTACAGATAAATCTCATATGAGTTATGGATTATTAATTTATAAATAATTAAATAATAATCTTAATAATACGGTGGGTAAGTGGATAAAATTTTGTTTAAGAAATTTTTATCAGCTTTTATTGGGGTAAAGTCTATTTAAAAAATTTTTTGGTTGTTGACAAGCTGTTGGTTTCATCTATACAGAGCGAGAAAAAATTTTTGGGAAATCGTTTCTTCTAAATTTTTATCCACCTATTTATAGCTGCCATCCCAAGTTAATTGGCAACTTATTAACAGTTTATTAAATAAAATTTTTAATTAACCGTAAAGTTTTTGTCTGATAAAATTAATGTCTTGTCTTAATTGTTCGTTGTTATCTACTTCTTTTTTTATTTTTTCGCAAGCATGCATCGCGGTTGTGTGGTCGCGGCCCCCAAGCTCGGCCCCAATACCCGGGTAAGAGAAGTTTAATTCCTCACGCAAGAGATACATCGTAATTTGCCGCGGCCCGACAAGCTTTTTCTCTCGGCAAGGACCAACCAGATTAGACAAAGAAATATCAAAAAATTCACAGATAGTATTAAGAAGCTCTTTGACGGTGATTGATTTTTTCTTACCCCCCGTAGAAGAAAGGGAGGAGATAATACTTTTAATATCATCTATGGTTGGCCTAGCGTTGTGAATTTGTGAATAAGCGATTACTCGGTTGAGCGCGCCTTCTAGTTCTCGGACGTTGTTGTGAACATTTGTGGCGATATGCTCTAAAATTTTATCATCTAATATTAGCCCTTTTTCCATTGATTTTAGGCGCAAGATGGCTGTTCTCATCTCTAGGTCCGGCGGGGTGATATCAGTAATAAGCCCGCACTCAAAACGGGAGGTGATCCGCTCTTCCAGGGTGGGGATGGCCTTGGGTGGTCGATCAGAAGAGATAATTAATTGTTTGTTTTTTTGGTGCAGGTCATTAAAAGTGTGAAAAAATTCTTCTTTTGTGCCTTCTTTGCCGGCCAGAAATTGGATGTCGTCAATCATAAGAACATCAATAGCGCGATATTTTTGACGAAATTTTTCTACTTGGCCCTTGCCTTTTTGTACTGCCTCGATGTAATCATTGGTAAACTTTTCGCAGCTAGCATAAAGAATTTTTGCTGTTGGCGTGTGACTCAGGACCTCGTGGCCAATTGCTTGCATAAGATGGGTTTTGCCAAGACCGGGGCCGCCATAGACAAAGAATGGATTATAATTTTGGCCCGGGTTTTTTGCTACCCCGAGCGCGGCTGCATAGGCCACCTCGTTGCCCTTACCGACAACCATGTTTTTAAAAGTATGGCGTGGGTTCAGGCCAAAGCGGTCAGCCGCTTCTTTGGTTTCTTTATTTTCTGCGGCTGCAATAAAATTTTCGGTCGGAGCAGAATCCTCGGTTTTTTTTAACACTTGCTGAAAAATATTTTTAAATTCCGGCCGGATATTTTCTACACGAAAACTAATTTTTTTAATTTGTCCGGAAGTAAACTTATCCAAAAGCTTTAAAATATCTTTATAATACTTTTTTTCTAGCCAGGTGGAGGTAAAAGTATTAGGGACGCCAATTATCGTTTCGTGATCACGTATTTCTGAAATAAAAGTGTTTTTAAACCAAGTAGTAAAGATGGCCTTAGAAACGGAGAGCTCGAGCTCGCCCAAGATGGCTTGCCATAGTTGTTGATTATCCATAGATTTTTGTTTTTAAAAAAAGAGATTTTACTCTACCAGATTATTCTAACATATAAATAAATATTGATAAATCATGAGCAAGGGGACGACTTGTTTATACCCTGTGGACGGCCTGTGGATTAAAATTTTTCTTGACCGTTTTTTTATTTAGTGATATTTTAGGTGTAATTAAATAATAGATAAAAGATATGCCTAAAAGAACTTATCAACCAAAAAAGCGAAAAAGAGCCAGATCTCACGGTTTTTGTGAAAGAATGTCAACCAAAAATGGTCGGCATGTTTTGAAGCGGCGGCGCGCCAAGGGGCGGAAGAAACTAACAGTTTAGTTTATCTCTTAGATAGGCCCCGTCACGCGTGCTGTGTGGCGGGGTTTTGTGTTTTTTGGCTAAATTTGCGGTATAATAACTCTTGTATGCTGTCAAATAAGAATCGTTTATCTAAAAAAGACGAAATCGCTCGGGTTTTCAAGTCTGGCCGATCTTTTTATTCAGATGGGCTGGGCATTCGGGTGGTGAAAAATAACCTAGAACTGTCTCGCTTTTGTTTTATTGTTTCCAGTAAAGTATCCAAAAAGGCGGTTGATCGAAATCGGATAAAAAGACAGCTTCGTAATATAATTCTGCTAAAATTAGCCAAAATTAAACCAGGGTTTGATTTTCTTGTTTTGGTTTTGCCGACTATTTTGGGTCAAAAAAGCGGAGAAATTGATCGCGATATTACAGCTATCCTTAATAAATTAGGGCTAATATTAAATAAAAAATGAAAAATTTTATCACCTGTTATTTTAGGTTCATGTTCCTTTGGTTGATTAGGATTTACCAAAAAACCCTGTCTTTTGACCACGGAATTGTCGGTAAAGCCCTTTTTCCTAATGGTTTTTGCCGTTTTCGCCCCACTTGTTCGGAATATGGTTACCAGGCGATTCAGAAGCACGGAATTATTAAGGGTGGGTTTATGACTGTTGGTAGAATTTTGAGGTGTAACCCATGGAGCCGTGGCGGCGACGATCCGGTAAAATAAGATTTTTGACTTAACAGCGGTAATCTGTTAGAGTATGATTGTTTTTTAGAATTCGACCCCGTAGTTCAAAGGATAGAATAGGAGCCTTCTAAGCTCTTGATCAAGGTTCGATTCCTTGCGGGGTCAAAGGGATCTTGAAGGCGAACATCGGTTTTTTGTTTTGTTAGTTATCTTTTGATTTTTCTATTATGGTGGCTATGGTGTAATGGTTAACACAGTGGTTTGTGGTACCACTAATCTGGGTTCAATTCCCAGTAGCCACCCTAAAATTAAAAATGCCCCAGCCGGGGTGTTTTTTGTTTGGATTTTTGCTATTCTTAGTGTTCTATGCTATCGTTTTAGTGCAAAAAGTTTGCCACAAGTAGAAAACAGTCGAATTTCTGCGGCACAACCATCTTTGCGGCTAATTCACTATTTTCTTTTTATGACTGGAAAAATCAAGCGATTGACTGACAAGGGCTTTGGTTTTATCTCCCCAGACGAAGGTGATGGAAAAGACATTTTTTTTCACTCTTCCGCCCTTCAGGGCATGACCTTTCCTGAGCTTCACGAAGGCGAGACGGTTACCTTTGAGACCGAGGATTCGGACAAAGGCCCTCGCGCCATCAATGTTGCTCGTGCTTAAGATTTAAGCTAGAGTAAAAAAACGCCCCCGATGAATATCGGGGGCGTTTTTTGGTTACTTTTTATTTGCTCTTTCTTTTTCGTCCGTGAAAACTTTTATATACCTCTTTTAGGTGTTCATCGGCAATGTGGGTGTAAATCTGTGTGGTGGTAATGGAGGAGTGGCCAAGGAGTGTTTGAACCGAGCGGATATCGGCGCCGGCCGTGAGGAGATCGGTGGCAAAACTATGACGAAGAGTGTGCGGAGTGATTTTGCGCGCGATGCCAGCCATTTTTGCATATTTTTTTATGAGCCGTTGTACCGAGCGCGGTGTGAGCGGGATTTCTTCATGATTTTTCTCTCTTGCCCCGGACGCCTTGTCGTGGCTCACAAACATATATGGCGAGGTGCCAAGGCGTTTATCCAGATATTGTTTAAGCCAGTATTTGGCTTGATTGGACAGAAAAACGATTCTTACTTTATCGCCTTTGCCGCGGACACTGAATTCATCTTTTTTTAAATTAACGCTGTCTTTCTCTAGGTGGCAGAGCTCTGAGACGCGTAGGCCGGAGGAAAACAATAATTCCAAGATGGCCTTGTCTCGTAATTTTATAATTTCTTTATTGTCTTTGCTCTCCGTCGGAGCGTTCAAAAATCTTTCCAGGTCCTCGCCTTCGAGAAATTCAATATGCCGCTCGCCTTGCTTCGCCAGTTCAATTTTTTCCGGCGCCATTGATTCAACGTCGTTTTTGGCCAGGAATTTGAGAAAGGTACGGAGGGCGATCAGGTGATAGTTCTGGGTATTTTTTTTAATCTCTTTGTGGCTTTTGCTAGTTAGACGATTGAGCCAGAGTCGATATTGGCGGATAAGGCCGACATTAATATCAGTAAGCCGAAAGTTTGGTTTTTGGTTGCGGCCCCATTTAAAAAACCGTCCAAGGTAAAATTCATAATTACGGATTGTGGCGGCGCTCCGACCCTTCTCAATTTCTAGGTAAGTGAGAAAGTCGCGGATTTTGAATTCTTCAATCAATGGTTTTTTCATAACAAGGAAATTATACCATATCCATTTTACGACGCCAAGAGGAAGTTTCTCTCCCCGACGCCATTGTATTTCTAAAACAAATGTGACATTTGACAAAAAGGCAGCTAGCTGGTAGTATAACCGTACTTAAAAAATAAGACGGTTTCTCGGCTTTCCCCCAAGAGATTACTAGTAAGGAGAGGGCTTGGTCATCGTCAAAGGAAAATATTATGCTTTCTAAAGTGAAAAAGGACCACATTATCGCGAAGTATCGCACCCACGCGTCTGATACCGGCTCGTCCCAGGTGCAAATCGCAATTCTTACGGAGGAAATCAAGGAGCTTACTAATCACCTAAAAGAACACAAAAAAGATAATTCATCTCGACGCGGTCTTCTTAAAAAAGTGGCGGATCGACGACGGCTTTTACGTTATCTCTCCAAGGAAGACGCGGCTGGATATGAAAAGCTAATTAAAGATTTAAAACTCAAAACGGTGGTTGAGCATGATGATGATCTTATGGCAAGCGTGGAGGACACCCTGCCTGCCGCAATAGAAAAAGAAGAAATCGAAGAGAAAGAAGTAGAATAGAACCCTACAAAATTACCTGCCTGCCGGCAGGCGAATAAATACTAATATACTAATCCTAAATCTTATCGGTAAAAGATTAAAAGACCTCAAGAATAATTAAGATGTGGCAATGTTTATTAGAATATTAGTAACAATTAGTAAATTAGTAGTCAATGTATGATTAAACATAGTGAACAGCGAGTCGCGGTTTTTGTGGATGTGCAGAACATGTATCACTCGGCCAAAAATCTTTATGACGCGCGAGTAAATTTTAAAGAGGTTTTAAAGGAAGCGGTGGGCAATCGGAAATTGGTTCGGGCGGTGGCTTATGTGGTGGAGGGCAAGGGCCGGGAAGAGCAGGCGTTTTTTGAAGCGCTTGACCGCGAGGGATTTGAAGTGAAAAGTAAGGATTTACAGATTTTTTCCTCAGGGGCAAAAAAGGCGGACTGGGATGTAGGTATGGCGGTGGACGCGATTAAGCTCGCGGATAAAATGGACGCGATCATCCTCGTCACCGGCGACGGCGACTTTGTGCCGCTGGTTCAGTACTTGAGAGAAAATAAAGGTTGTATCGTAGAGGTAGCGGCGTTTGGCGAGACCACCTCGTCTCGACTAAGCGAAACCGCCGACGACTTTATCGATCTCGGAAAGAATAAAAGACGGTTTTTGATTAAGATTAGGTAGCTGAAATTAATAAATTGTTAAATTACTAAATTGTTAGTTTATTTCTCGAAACAATTTTATGAAAGATCAGTTTGAAAAGTTAGACGCGGATTTTATCAAACAGCATCCCGAGCCGGAGAAGAGAATTAAAGAAGAAAAAAAGAAGGTGACGGTTAGGCTTAACACATTGGTAGCGGAAGCATTAAAATTGTTTTAGCAGAAGGAAATAAAATTTTAGAAACGGATGTTGATGAGAAGGTTGCGGAAGGGTGGGACTGGCCCAAGCTTCTAGGCGAGTATGTCGATTATTTAGGACCCAAGGACAAGGGATTTGATGACGATTATTTCAATTTTTTGTTTTCTGACGAGGTAACTTTTGATAATTTTTTGAAAACAAACAAGAAAAAACGGTTTAAAAAAGAATAATTTAAAAATTTAATAACCAACCGACAGCGAGAAAAATTGTTGTTAGATGAACTGACTATCAAATTTTTAGTCAGCGATGTGGCAATAACTTCTCTCGGTCGGCAGAAAGGAAAAACTATGTCGGAAGCAAAAAAGTTTACGACCGAATTTGGAGGAAAAAAACTAATTATTGAGACGGGTAAGCTCGCTCAGCAGGCGACCGCTTCCTGTACCGTTCAGTACGGCGACACGCTCGTGCTTGCGACCGCCGTTATTTCACCGGACGCCAAAGAAGGCGCGGATTTTTTTCCGTTGTCGGTGGAATTTGAGGAAAAGATGTACGCCGCGGGTAAGATTAAGGGCTCGCGATTTATTAAGCGCGAGGGTCGGCCAACAGACGAGGCGGTGATTGTCGGTCGGATGATTGATCGCGGTTTACGACCGCTTTTTCCGGAGTATTTGCGTAATGAGGTGCAGGTGATCATTACCGTTTTTTCAGTTGACGGCGAGAACGATCCGGACATGCCGGGGATTATTGCGGCGTCTGTCGCTCTCCATGTTTCCAATATCCCTTGGAAAGGCCCGCTTACGGGTATCCGCGTCGGTAAAGATGAAAACGGTAAATTTATTACCAATCCGACGCACGCCGAGCGCGCCGCGTCGCCGCTTGATCTAGCGATGTCAGTCGGTAACGGTAAAATTCTTATGATTGAGGCGGCCGGCAACGAGGCGACGGAAGCAGATTTTCTTGACGCGATGGAATATGCCGTCAAAGAGAGCGCAAAATTGGAAAAATTTATTGACGATATTCGAAAAGAAGTCGGGGTGGAAAAAATTTCCGAAGAAGAATTAATGAAGATAAAAGACGTGGCGGAATTTCCAGAAGCAGAAACCCCGGCTGACGCGGAAGCGGTGGAGGCCGAGTATGAAAAAAATTTGGCCTTTGCTCACGAATTTATCCTCAAAAATCTGGATGAGTATTTATTTAATACGCCCAAGGGTTCCAAGCGAGAGCGAAAACATATTCTGCATGGTCTAAAGGATAAACTAGATGAGGAGTTGATTAAAAAGGAAGCAGAAAAGACCCAAAGAGAAAAAGTGCTTAAAGATTTCGATGAATTTATCGAGGCGCAAATCACTAGCGCGATCCTGGGATCGGATAAAAGAGTGGACGGCAGAAAGCTGACTGATATCAGGCCGCTAAATGTCGAAGTTGGGCTTTTACCCCGTACTCATGGCTCCGCTCTTTTTGAGCGCGGTGAGACGCAGGTTTTGTCGGTTGTCACGCTTGGCGCGCCTTCAGACGAGCAGATCCTGGATAGTATGGAAGAGGACGGTAAAAAGCGTTACATGCATCATTATAATGACTCGCCCTTTAGTTACGGTGAGACCGGACGCACTGGTCCGGGCCGTCGGGCAATTGGTCATGGCATGCTCGCGGAAAAAGCGCTCCTGCCGGTATTACCAACCAAAGAAGAATTTCCTTATACGATTCGCGTTGTTTCAGAGGTACTGGGTTCCAATGGCTCGAGCTCAATGGCCTCTACTTGCGGTTCGTCACTCGCTCTTATGGACGCCGGGGTGCCGATCAAAAAGCCAGTGGCCGGTATCGCGATTGGTCTTGCGTCAGATGGCAGCGGTAATTATAAAGTTTTAACTGATTTGCAGGATCTAGAAGATGGCAAGGGCGGTATGGATTTCAAAGTAACTGGTACACGCGAAGGTATTACTGCGATTCAAATGGACACTAAGACCGATGGTCTTTCTCTCGCCATCGCAAAAGAAGCGTTCAAACATGCTTTTGACGCCAGAATGAAAATTTTGGACAAGATAGAATCGGTAATTGCCGCGCCGCGAGCCGAGTTATCGCCTTATGCGCCGCGCATTATTTCTTTCCGGATTAATCCGGAGAAAATCGGCGCGGTTATTGGCGGCGGCGGTAAGACGATTAACGAAATTATTGACGCCACCGGCGCACAGATTGACATTGAGGATGATGGTCTCGTGATGATCACCTGCACCGATTCGGAAAAAGCCCAAGAGGCGAAAGCCTGGGTGGAAGACATCGCTCGCGATATCCAGGTGGGCGAGGAGTATGAAGGCGAGGTAACGGAAATCATCAAGGACAAGATGAATGGGAGAGAGATCGGCGCGATTGTTAAGCTCGGTCGCACTCGCGACGGTATGTGCCATGTTTCCCAGCTTTCTAATGATTATTTGGAAAACGTTTCCGACGTGGTAAAGGTTGGCGATACACTTAAAGTGCGGGTGGCCGAGGTGGATAATGAGCGCGGGCGCATTTCCCTGACGCATAAGCCGTTCGCGCCCGAGGCGACTGGCAATTCCCCGCGACCGGAAAGATCGTCGCGGCCATTTTCACCGCGTCCTTCTATGGGTGGCGGCCGAGGCCGATTTGATAATCGCCACAACAGTTCAAGAAACGGTAGATCCTAGAAGATGCTCTCATGTCAGATAAAATAAACCAGACGACAATCTGAATTTGATAGCTAAAACAGATGGGTTAACTCCCGTTTGTTTTTTTTAGTTGATTTTATTGGGCTCGATGTCTATACTGGTATTATGGATAACAGGAAAAGAACTAAGATTTTAATTATGGTTAGTCTAATTTTGGCATTAACTTTGATTATCGCTGGTGTTTTTTATATCAGCTTTAGAGAGACCGGCCGGGATAATCTCGTTCCCCTTGTACCAGCTGATGCCCGGGCTTATGTTCGCTTTACTTATAATCCGATACGCCAAAGTGACACGCAAAAAAAGTTTTTTCAATATTTATTTTTCGACCTCGGACGGTATCTTGATGAGGATAATTTGTCTGCGGTTCTTGCTTGTGCGCCGAAAGAAGCAGGTTTAGTCATAAGCAAAGACAATGAGCTGGCTGTTATTTTGAGAATTAAAAATAACTGCGCGGCGACAAAATCTTTGGCTAAAAGTGAAAGCCTTATTATTAATAAAAATTATCTAATAATTTCAAAAAGTAAAAATTTTTTGCAATGGTTTGCCGCCGCCAAATACTGGCAAAATAATCTAGCCAGCGCTTATCCGTGGTCTAAAAAAATAAATAATCGCGAGATCTTTGCCAGAATTTTTGCTCTCCCAACGGCGCTCCCCGA
>Ga0172371_10006158_pt1 | contig 17536 bp, 11 predicted proteins | sample Lak12m_FD_114543 | JGI IMG/M metagenome (GOLD analysis project Ga0172371, IMG submission 114543) | Freshwater microbial communities from Kabuno Bay, South-Kivu, Congo - kab_022012_12m | ecosystem: Environmental > Aquatic > Freshwater > Lake | place: Democratic Republic of the Congo: South-Kivu...
AACCGGAGCAACCGGAGCAACCGGAGAAACCGGTCCAACAGGAGCAACAGGAGCTACAGGTGCAACCGGCGCTACAGGAGCGACGGGAGAAACAGGAGTCACCGGTCCCACTGGTGCAACCGGAACCACGGGAGCAACAGGAGTAACAGGACCAACAGGTGCAACTGGTACTACAGGTGCAACAGGGGCAACAGGAGTTACTGGTCCAACCGGAGCAACCGGTACTACAGGAGCTACTGGAGTAACAGGGCCAACTGGTGCAACTGGTACTACTGGCGCAACAGGTGCAACCGGTGTTACTGGTCCCACTGGTGCAACAGGTGCTACCGGTGTAACTGGCGTAACTGGCCCAACTGGTGCAACTGGTAGGACAGGTGCTACAGGAGTCACCGGTCCCACTGGTGCAACAGGAACGACTGGTGCAACAGGAGCAACCGGTGTTACTGGTCCCACTGGTGCATCCGGAGCAACCGGTGTTACCGGTCCTCAAGGAGCAACAGGAACTGTGGGACCAAATGGAGAGCCGTTGTTTACTCAAACCAATAATTTGATCTACCCCTACCCTGTCGTCAACCGGTCTATTGCACTCGGAAGTACAACATTTGCTCCTTCTGATAATCCCAGTACCACAGCAACGAATACGGCACGTATATTATTAAATGGAGACAATGGTAATATTTCTGCCCTAGGCAGTGTGGGTATCGGAACCACGAGTCCTGGTGCGGCACTGGAAGTACGGAGTACTACTGCTCCTCAGATTCGTGTTGCGTATTCAGATACGGTGTATAGCACAATAGGGACAGATACAAATGGTGCTTTGTCCCTCACTACGACCAATGCTGCAGGTCATACGGTTTCCTTAGTATCAGGACAAAACTCAGGACAGACAACCGCAGAAGCGATCACGCTTAAAACCGCACAAACGATAGCGGCAACCGACGAACTATTACAGGTAACAAACAATGCAGCTAATCTGTTAACCATACTTGGAAATGGCAGAGTAGGTATTGGTATTACAGGAGCATCCATCACACAGTTATTGACGGTAAACGGCAACACGTCATCAAAAATATATTATGACCAGGATAATGAAAATTATTATATGGATCTTGCGGATGGCACAACGTCAATCCTAGCAAATGGCGATATTAAAACAAATGGTGTTTTCTCTGCCATCACAGGGGATACCACCATTGCTGCAGGATTAGGTGGAACAGCAGTTCTTATTGGGTCTGCAGGTACAGGAAAACTAACCGTTGCCACCCTCGATCCTCCATATACTATAGGAAGCGATAAATATGCCACATTTGTCCCAAGCATGGTTGGTGTCAAAGAGGAAATTGCGGGCACTACTCAAACAACAGAACAGGTTGCGGGCGTTGGATATCGCTCGGTTATTGATTTTGGTAATCTTCCGACAGGTTCAGACCTCTGGCTATTTAGTAAAGTTACTGATTTGAAAAACAATATTGATAATTTAGTAGCTATTCTCACTCCCGCAGGCAATACCCGTGTCTGGTACGATTTGGATACAACGAATTATCGTCTCCTTATCTACACGTCCGTACCATCCCGTGTCTCCTATCGCTTGACAGCACCACGCCACGATGCTGCACAGTGGACTACTTTGCGCACAGGACCGAATGAAGTAACCGGAATGGATATTTCTGGATTAACTCCCATTACTGCATCAGAAAATCCTATCGTCAATCCGGATATCAACGCCCTTACAGCCCTCACTATCGCCACTACTACTACCCCATCCACAGGGCTTCTCTATGATCTCAAAGATGCGCTTGGCAATATGATCTATGATGTGGGACAGTTCTCTCAGGCAGCTATAGCAAACTTGAAAGCTGGGTGGATCCAAACAGAAACCATTACTCCACTCTCCTCTACCGGAAGCGGCATCAATATCAAACTGGGTGATACCCAATCATTAAAAATCACAAATAATCAAGGTACGCCATCCATATCCTTTGATGCGCTCGGAAATGCGACGATAGCGGGTACGATGACAGCAAACGATGTTGTCGTTACCAACGATATTATTCAAACTGGTGGTATCAATGCGCTTGCAGATCAGGGAAGTATTATTCCCAATAGTGGATTTGAGGTAAATATTGACAACAATCCTGAATTGCCTGATACGTGGACCTGTACTAATACCGACGCAAGCACTGGAACTTGCAGTATAAACACTACTACAGTTGCCCAAGGGAGCCATGCATTACGTCTCGATAAAACAAACGTCAACAACCAACTACAGACAATATCATCCTGTGTTCCTGTAACTGCAGGTAATTCCTATACCATCAGTGCACAAGTAAAAGGTTCTGACACACTCTCCGAAAACCAATTCTTTATCGGACTTGTTGGGTATACCACACAAGCAGACTGTATCAATAATGTAAGCGCAACTTCATACAACGCCGGCCGGGCTGTAACTTCATCTTGGTCTACTGTCACTGCCACCACAGCTGCCCTTGATAGCGGCGTCACCTGGGCTCGTGCTGGTGCGTATATAACTGGCGTTGAAAGATCAGTATATCTTGATGCATTCCGCGTCACACAAAGTACACTCACCTCTTCTATGGATATTGCGGAAAACTACTATGCGTCAGCGCCACTTCTTCCTGGAACACTTGTGCAAATCGCATCATCTGGTAATGAAACAGTGACTGCTGCTACATCATCAGCAGGCACAGCACTTGTAGGTGTTGTTTCAACCAAACCAGCTATCACTCTAGGAAGCGGTGTCCATCCTTCAATGATGACCCCGATAGCACTTGCAGGCAGGGTTCCTGTCATCGTCTCTACACAAAATGGCACCATTGCCAATGGGGATCCGATAGCGCCAAGCAGTGTTGCCGGCATGGGATCCAAAGCTGTGACGACTGGCACCATTGTTGGGAAAGCTCTCGAATCGTTCCCGGCAGCGAGTTGTAAAACAGTGTCTTCCATAGATGCGATCGTCTGGCCGGAAGATGATGGCACGAACGCTGCCAAGACATGCTTTATCCTCCCGGACGGGACACAGATTGGAAAAATTATGCTGTTTGTCAACATTGGTTGGTATCAAACAGCTATGCAGGAAGAAGTGAAAACTAAAACACTCTATGCAGACAGGATCGTCACCAAAGATGGCGAATTGACGGCTACATCTTCCAGCACCGTAAACTACATTACGAATGTTACCAATATGGTAGGTACTGCTTCAGCAGATCTCTCACCATCTATAGATGCATCATTATCGGCACTTCTTGCTTCTCTTACCTCAAGTGTGGAGCCGTTAAATAGCACAACAGTTGATCTGACGGGCAAATCTATCACTACAGATTCTGTCATGTTGCACAATAATCTATCCGTTCTTGGAGCAACCACACTTGGGGAGACATCCATAGCAGGATCACTCCTTGTTGACGGCACAGTACGGTTTGGGGTCAATGGGATTGAGACGATCACCGACACCTTGTATCTCAATAAATCAAAGCTTGCCAATGTCGATATCCTGGCTGGTACCATGGTTATAAATACATCAGGAGACGTCATCATCACTGGAAATCTTTCCGTCACCGGCAATATTACGGTTGGCGGCATTCTGGGCGCAACGACAATAAAACCAACACTCGGAGACCTTACTCTGTCATTGGATAGAATAGCTTCCCCAAGCAGTGAGTCTGCGTTTGGCAAGCTCATTGTTAAAGGAAAAGATGCCAAATCCGTTACATTTGACGAACAAGGTAATATCGTAGCTTCAGGATCGGCCACCTTTGCCAGACTCAACATTGTTGACATGACTGACGCCACAAGCACACTCTCTGGAGAGGCTACCCCATCAGCCACCATTGGATCAGGTGTCTTGCCTGCTGGCACTACACAAATTGTTATCAACACTTCGCAGGTGACTGATCAATCCCTCATCTACGTAACGCCGCTCACCACAACCAATAACCAGGTCTTGTATGTGAAGACAAAAACTCCTGGCATGGGCTTCACGGTGAACATGGACAACACTATCCTTACGGATATCAAGTTCAACTGGTGGATCATCAATTAGGAGAATTTTATTGACTCACACAAGTGTTTTAGAAAAAGAAGTACCTCATTTATACGTATGGAGAGAGAAAAAATCGACTACAGAGGCTGAAATTTTAAAGAAATTAACTATTATTCAGAACAAGCAGCAAAAGTATTTGTTTTAAATACACTTGTACCGCCACCCAAAGAAGTACAAATAGTACTGCACCTATTTTGACTGTTTGCAATATCGCTGTCTGCTGCGTTTTCTAAATCTATCTTCAGACAATAATCCGTTAAACTACTGTAATAATAGAATGCTCGGCTGTTACCAAATTCACTGGGGAATTTTTTCATATAGATAACATCGCACGATGTGCCTGAAGCAAAATCAGTAGTAGTATTGCATGGACAACATGTGGTTCCATTTTCTCCACATCCCATAATATAATTTGTTTTTCCGGTCCCGCAGGTTGTCGCTGCAGTTGGAAATGAACCATAATCACTATAGTACATACGAAGAGCGGTCTGCATCTGTTTAACTTCCTCTTTTCGTTTGGCATCACGCGCACGCTCACGGGCGCTCAGATAATTAGGTAAAGATACAGCCACAAGAATAGCGGTGATTGCAATAACAATAATAAGTTCAATAAGAGTAAACCCGTTATATATATTCACAGATCTTTTCAATATCATACTGTTCCTTTCCATATCGTAATACTATTTATTATAGCTTATTATGGCTTCACCGTTGGCATCGGCACATTACCGCTGTTTACGACATAATTACAATAAACATCGGACGCAGACAGAGAACAAGATACAGAATATTGTTTCGAATCTGTTGTGGGTATGGATGCATCCTGCAAGTTTTCCAACCGCGTATATAATCGAAACCCGTTATTTGTTCCCGAACCCACATTCACCGATTCATAATAATATCGTCTGCCGTATGAGGGTTCGACAGGAAGTTTTGTCATATATATTGCAAGCGGACTGGATATCGTATTCCCACCCCAAAACTTATTTCCCGCTAGACACGTTGGATCTGCATCAGCACTACACCCCATGTTGCCGCAGGATAGATCATAGGCAGCTCCGCATCCTTTGATGATGCCATTATCACCAGCCGGATATTTCCCGCGGTCGTTGTTATACATATCCAATGCTTTGGAAAGAGCTTCTAAATCAGATTTCCTCCGCGCATCCCTGCCTTTGGCTGCAGACGACTGAAAGGCAAACGTACCGATTGTCATCAACACACCTAAAATAACGATGACAATCATAAGCTCTATAAGAGTAAATCCGTGCTTTTTTGTGTAATTCATAGGTGTTCCAATCATCGGCAATATACGGATTCCGTTTCCTGACATTTATATTTATTATAGTCGCTTTGACACTTTTGTGAACATGTGTACCCATTAGAAAAACTTACACATCCACGTTCCCGTAATACTTCAGAACAGCTTTTGCCGTCGTAATCAACCGCAATAAGCCCGCCTTTGGTATTACATGCCCTTGCTGGATTTGGCTCGCCAAGACAAAAGTTGTCACCAGGAGGAAATTCCGGAGTCGGTGTTGGTGGAAGAGCACCGAAATCAAATGCGGTGTTGAAAATCTCACCACCCATAGATATACCGTAATTATATTTATACGGTGGCCAACCACAACCTTTTTGTGGATCGGGATCGCAGCCGGAAGCGCGGATATCCGGATCTGTCGTTATACCTAATGCAGCCAAAAGATGGTATCCACTACAGCACGTATCTTCCTTTGTATCTTCGGGAATTGGAATATACAAATAATTTTCACCTGTCTGCGGGTCACAGGGGATTTTTCCTCCGGCTAGATATGGGGCGAAAAAATCACCATTTGCACCGGTTTTACAGTCATATTTAATCCAATCTCCTTTTGGAGGATAACAATTATGGTCATTGTAATAATCTTCAAACAGAACTTTGAACTTTGCCAGGTCTGTCTTCCGTTTCGCATCATATCCTTTCATGGTTTGCTTCTGGAAAATACCAAAGATAATGACTGCCAAAATAGCTATCAAAGAAACGGTGATCATGAGCTCACTCAGAGTAAACCCGTGCATGAATCTTTTGTGAATATGCTTTTTTGTAGCAAACATACTTTCTTACTTTTTAGATTTTTTGCTGTATAGCTTTTCCGTTAAATCTTCGTATTTCCAGTATGGCAAAACAGCACACAAAATGCAAAAGAAATGGTATGATAGATTCATGAACTTGCTTTTTCTTGCGCCTGTACTTCTTATCGCGTTTATTCCTCTCTTTACGGATTTCTATGACACCGGCAGATGGATACTTCTTTGTATTGCAACCGGTGTCGTACTTGTCGGAGAAATCATACGGATCATCAAAACTAAAAAATTTATTGTTCCGTCTTTATATACCACCGCTTATATAGGACTTTCAGTTGCTGCAATAGCAAGCACCCTTATTGTTTCGACCAATAAAATTGAGGCATTGACCAATCCCTTAGGCCCAATTACATTTCTTTGTCTCCTATTTATTGTGTGGCTGGCTTCAGGAGAAGGAAAAAAAGTAGCCATACAAATACAATGGGCGTTGACCGTTACCATAGCCGTTCTTGGGCTTATCATTATCTACCAACAATTTTCTATTACCGCCCTCCTGTTCCCACAGGCTACGTATCTTGCAAGCAATCTCTGGAATCCGACAGGGACACCGACATCTGCCATTCTCCTTTTTCTTATCGGTATTCCCATTGCTATTTCGGTGGTACGGGATGCTTTTAAAAAACAGCAGGACAGAAACAGTGCAATTGGCATCATTTCCATTCTCCTTATGGCTGTGGGATGCGGCATTACCATATGGCGATATGCTCCATCACTTGCTTCCACATATTTACCGCTTGGCACTGGATGGACGGTACTTTTGGAAACATACAAACATGGGCTTGCCGCATTTTTTGGTGTTGGCGCGGAAAATTTTCTTTCGGCATACACGCTTGGTAAACCGGCAGTCATCAACACCACCCCTTTATGGAACACTGTTTTTCTGACCAATTCCAGTTTCTTTCTCCATTTGGCAACAGTGTATGGCGTTTTTGGCATCGGAGCATACGTTTGGTGGGTCATTTCCATGATAAAGATTATGCCAACCAGTTGGGATCTCCGGGTCGCATGGGGCATCGCTATCGTTGGAACACTCCTTCTTCCCCCATCCCTGCCATTTTTTATGGCAATCACCGTCCTTACTGCATGTCTACAAAAAGAAAGCACCACCTGGAAATTGACTACTTTGGGAAGTGTCGTAACGATAGTCATCCTCACTATCCTTATTGCTGTTTCGTCGATATTCCTCTACCGATTCATTATGGGAGAATACTGGTTTAATCAGTCGCTTCAGGCCGCACAGACCGAAAAAAACGGCACCAAAGCCTACAACACGGCTATCTATGCCATAAAATCAAATCCTCTCATGAGCAGGTATCATATGTCCTTCAGCCAAATCAATCTCATGCTGGCAAATGCCCTTATTGCCAACACCAAAGCATCTCAAGTGACGCCCGATATTGCACTTACTCCTGATGACCAGCAACTTATCTCTACGTTGGTAACCCAGGCTATAAAAGAAGGCAAAAATGGCGCGGCGTTAGCGCCAATCAACGTCTATGCATGGACCAATCTCGCCGGTATATACCAAAATTTAGTTGGCTCTGCCACAGATGCCCAGACATGGACCGTTGCCGTCTATCAAAAAGCAATCACCCTTGACCCCACAAACCCGGTATTACGGCTGGATCTTGGCGCTATGTACGTATCGACAAAAGAATATGACAACGCCATCCAACAGTTTGTTGCAAGCACCGCATTAAAGCCTGATTACATCAATGGCTATTACAATCTCGCCAATGCATGGAAACTCAAAGGAAATAATGCACAAGCTCTTTCCGCGCTTACGCAACTCCAAACACTGCTGTCCAAAGATTCGAATGAATACCAGACAGTAACTGCGGAAATGCAAGAATTGCAGGCTAAGTAAGCGGCAAATAAAGTGTTGCTTCGTCAATATAACTCCCCTGAAACAGAATGGCTTTGGGAATCAACCCCGCGTGGACAAATCCAAGCGATTCATATACGTGGATCGCTCTATCGTTATTTGCAAAACAGGTAAGGGTGATAAGCCGTAATCCCATGCGTTTAGACATCTCTATCATGACGGATAAGAATTTTTTTCCGATACCGCTGTCCCGATATGCTTTATCCACAGATATCCCAAACTCCGCTACATGCAGTTTACGCAGTCTGCCGATCCGGATATCCCCTGTTGCAACTATTTTTTCCCCAATCCTGGCAATAAGGCGCACGGATTTGCCCTCTTTAATGGACTTGACACTCTCTTGGACATATTTTTTTTCTTCTTTATAGCTGATGGGTTTTCCTGATAGCAAAACGGTCGTATCTTCAGCAATAAGTCTGTTCACGTATGCCAATAAATCATCCAGGTCGCTTGCGGCAATCGTCATTATCCTAACGCTATGATGTTTTTTGTCTTCAAATGTAGTTATCGTTTCTCCCGGTTTCATATAAAAGAAAGTATACCACCTGAAAGAACCTATTGTTATTCTATGGTTTTCATGCGTTCTCTGAACGCATCAAGAACGGTTTTGCGGACCAAAAGATCTCCATTGAAGACCAGGGTAAAATGTTCTTGTAGATATTGTTGGTCTTCCGGAAGCAATGTTGCTGCCCTTTTAGAAGGTCCCTGATATATAAAATCCGTTCCTGTTCGTTCTAAAGCCTCTGAGAGGGAAGGTAATGGCATGGTTAAATAACGAGCAAACTGACCTACCGGAAGACAGCTGACATAATATGGTTGCGGATAGGACATAGTCAATCCGACCAAATCAAACACATAGGAATTCTCAGGAATTACACGATGAATCTCCGATGCCATTGTGATATCAGGAATGTTTGTCCAGAAAAACTTAATATTGTAGACCTGCTGGAATCCGCTATATAAAAAATACACCAATCCACACCCCAAAATGAACCCACATAAGACACCGGTCCATTTTTGGATCAGATTATTCCATACGATAAAAACTAAGTCTGCGCTGTAAAACGCTACAAATACTGCTGCCGGAATAAGATATTGGGAATGTCTGAATGGAAAAATATATATGTAAAGATATAGTTGAAGAAGAAAACTCGCAGAAAGCAGTATCTCCGTATACATTCCTTTTTTTCCACGAGGGGCAAATGGCGTCAGAAATCTTATAATACCTACGCACATAGCCCCTATCCACAATAATTGATTTCCTATATATCCCCAATTCCAAGTTGCGCTTCCGTAATACACATCGTTTGTATAGAAATAAAATGCGGGATAAATAGAAAAATCATTTCCCAACTTCGCAGCTTGCATCGGAAAATCTATCATGAGATACCATACCAATGGTCCTATCCGTATCAGTAATGCCCAAAATACAAATCCGAGAAAAAGAACTGCCTCCCCTGCAAGCAAATAAAACAGCGTGTTTTTTTTATTCCGGTTATATGCCCACCAAAATGCTATAAGGGTCGCGAGTACCACCTGGGGGATGCTTTTTTGAAGAATAAATATGGATGCGCCGTAAAAAAATCCTGTTATAAACAGTACCCATGGGAGTTTTTTTACGTTATCATGCTCCATCCACCATACTTGCAGACACACGCCTATCATGGTCAATAAAACTCCGAGTGTATCCGGGCGGATTTCCATCAGTTTATCAGCAGGCATGGGAAGAAAAAGCAAAAAAACTCCTGCTACAATCGCTATCCAGGATTTACGTACCTGCCAAAAAAGAGCCATAGTTATAAAACAAAGCAACACCTGCACACCCCACATGGCAATTCTTCCGCTGGTAAATACAGCAACAGGATTGTTGGTAAAGAAAAACAACGGAGACAAAAAAAGCAAAAATCCGGGTGGGAGCTGGTACAAAAAATCTTTATATGGCACAGATCCCTGCACCACATGACTCGTCCAGTTCATATACGCGAACTCATCCATATCAAAATATCTGACGGGTGCGAGAAGATATTTTTGGTAGAGGAAATAGAAAAAAAGACAGGCAAATCCTATTCCCAATACCACAATAATGAGAGTGCGGAATAGTTTCATATATATATCGAATATACAGCACTTTTATTGTCGTATACAACGCCGAACAATGGGAGATTACGAAAGATGAAGAGACTGCTTCAATGTTGTTATAAGAGCAAATCAATGAAAAATAGTGGTTCTTGCCCAGTACAAAAACATATCAACGATGACCGGTAGAATGACAGATAGCTTCCCTCCCCCAGAACCACCGGTTCTCCTTGGTTGATGGGTAATGACTGCTTCTGTGACGCGGAAACCGTTCTTTATGGCTTGTATGGTCAACTCCGCATCAATAAATGCGGATGTCCCTGAAAACTTTGTCCGCTCAACTATAGTTTTCCGCATCAGTCGCACAGAGTTGATATCATGGATCCTTACTCCATACAGCACATGCAAAAGCGTGTTGTACACTGTAGATTGAAATTTTCTCTTTGGATTATCCTGACGATATAAACGACGTCCGATAATCAAATCATACCTTTTTGTATGGGGAATGAGTTTGAGAAGTTCCGATGGATCTATCTGCCCATCCCCAGGCACAGAAAAAAGCCATTCTGATCGTGCAGCCAGATAGAGGTCACGAATGGTTACTCCATATCCGCGATTTACCTTATGCGTCACAATCCGCATCCGTGGGGTATATTTTTTTAATTTCAACAAAACATCTTTTGTCGCATCCGGACTTGCATCGTTTAATACGACAATTTCATATGTCTTTGCTATTTTTTTTGCAAGGCGAACGGATTTTTTTACCACATCTACAATAGTATTTTGATCTTTATACGCGGGAATGAGGATAGAAAGGGATGAAAGTTTCATCGGAATATATTCCATATAATAATTGCCGCTAGTATACCATAGAAAACAAGTTACAATATACCTATGAAGATATATAAATATCATGACTGGGTCATCGTCATAATCATAAGTCTGCTATTTTCACTTCTTTCCGGATTGACGTTTTTTCTCTTGGTAACCCACACGCCGCAAGACACACTTCGTATTAGTGCCACGCACTATTGGGAAGACTATATGTATTACGTCAGCCAATTCAACCAGGGAGCTCATCACGCAGTACTTAATCATGCGATGTATACAGAAGAACCTATCCAGCCAAATCTCCTCCATTTTCCTAATGTCTGGCTTGGAAACATCGGACCGCTGCTCCATGTCACACCAATGGATATGTACAATATAAGCGTAATTCTATGCTCATTCATATTTCTTCTCCTTTCGTTTTTCATCCTGAAACATACCTTTCATGGAAAAATATATGCAATTCCGGCATTTCTTTTCTTTCTTCTGTCTGAGCCTTTTATGAATAAACTGCCCCCTTCTTCACCTGTTCCCTATTTTCCGTTTCACTTATGGGGAACTCCGCAATATATCCTGACACGAATAGGTATTCTTCCGCATAGCCTCATTGCAAACATAAGCATTTGTCTCATCATTTATCTTCTGTTTACTACCCCATCACGTATACCGTTAATCATACAAAAGCTAGTGATTGCGCTTCTTGTTGGGATGGTCGTGCTGCTGCAACCGGTTGCCATCACCCTTGTTATTGGCGTGTATGGGTTGACGACGCTTCTTTGGAAATACCGTCATCAATGGACTAACGTAGTTGCATTGGCTATTGGATACATCGCTGGAGTTGGGTATATGTTCTACCTTTTCAAAACGAACTTTTATGTACAAGCCATGACCGGAGAGACATTATGGCAAGTTCGGACGGAACCACTTTTTCTTTTAGAATCCATTGGTCCCATCGTACCTTTTGCCGTTGTTGGGATGCTTACAAGATGGAAAAAAGCAATGCCTATTGAACGATTTGGGATGCTCATTGTTGTGATAAGCTATACCGCGTTTTATTTTCCTCTATCAGAACGTGTAGGTGTCAGCAATGTCCGTCTTTTATTTTCCGTACTTTATCTTTTCTTGGGATGGTTTGCGGCAGTTGGACTGTTTCAATTGGCAGCAATGCTTTCATCCCGTCTTCGTGTGGCAAAACGTGTGGTTGTGGGCATAGGATTTATTGTATTTCTTCTCTGTGTTACTCCGACACTTATCTGGGAAATTCAACAAAAAATTCCGGACCAGGCGAGTTATCAAAGCCCCACCCTTTTTCTTCCACAGACAACTGCTGATGCATTTGCCTTCCTCGAAACACAAAAACCCAAAAATGCGCTCGTCCTAGCCAATCCCACAACAAGGATGGACATATTTATTCCGGTCTTAACCGGCCATAGAAGTGTCACCGGACTTCACTATACGACAGTCGATGCGGATAAAAAACAAAATGATGCATATAAAATTTTCTTATGCCAAACGCCCAGCGATGAAGCACGAAGCTGGTTTGAGGAGCATCATATTTCTTTTGTTCTGTTCACTACATCTGATGGTAACGTGCAGCAATTTGAAAAACAGTATCCATTTCTTCATGAAGTATTCCGCACGACTACCGCAATCGTGTATCGGGTGGAATAATTTTCGACCACACAGCACCCGCCGTGATGAAACAATAGAGCACAATCCCCATCCCAAAACTTTTGAGAGCAAATAACAGCCCTTTTTCTTTGTATACAAACCACAAAAACTTCCTCACAAGATAGAGATGAACACCAAGCGCTATAAGGAGCGTACCAAAAAGAACATTGTGGAGCGGAGGGGAGAAAATGAATAAGGAAAAGAGAAGGGATAAAAATAACAACAACACCCCTACCCCGGTTACTGCCGTAACTCCCTCTTTCATAGTTGTCGCAACAGGATCAAATTTTTTGCGTTTACTAAACAAAAGCACCCAATAATATGCGCGGAGAAAATATTTTTTTGCGATAGGCCAAAAATCTTCAAACTCATGATAAACCCGTACATTGGGGGCAAAAATAACTGCATACCGCGTCGCGATTTTATAGGTAAATGCGATATCCTCAATAAGCGGGCCTGCGTAGGATTCATCAAAGCCGCCGAGTCTTAGAAAAACATCTCTTTTTATCGATGCGATGCGGGTCGAGAATAAATAATAATAATGTCCACTCTCCCTTTCGTTTATCCAGTAACTCCAATCCCGCAGAGCTTTGAAATTCGGAAAAAATGCAGCAGTTTTCTGTTCACTGCTCCATACGCCCGTTACTGCGTGTATATCCGGATCATCTTGATAAAGTTTCCAGAGATTATGCAGAGTATCCGGGAATAATCGCACGTCTCCGTCAAGAAAAACGACATATGCTCCATGAGCGACCTCAACCCCCCGATTTCTGGCAATTGCAGGACCTTTGTTTTTCTTAAAAATAATCTTTTTTACGGGAATACCGGTTCGTTGTGGCAAGTGTATGTCCAAAATACGGTTCGGCTTTTCTGAAGCATCATCAATAATGACAATCTCGAGGTTCGGGCGTTTTTTTGATTGATAGATTGACTGTAATAATAGACCGATAGTTGTCCGTGAGTTATGGTAAGGGATGATGATGCTGAAAAACGGTTTCATGATAAATGTGCATTTGTTATACTCGATCATGCGTAAGAGGTCAACTAGAAACATTAATGTTTCCTTCTCAACCCTGGTACAAGGAAGAAAATAAATTCTTTATGCTGGCTTTTTGAAGCTGTCTATTCTTTATCGGGATTTTGTGCCGTGACAATGAGTGTATCCAAAGGCAACGGAAGTTTTACGTCGAGTATCCCCAGTACATGCCCCATGCTCCCCAGTGTGTTGGATACCCATGCAAAAAACTTTCCGCGAAAATAATATTTGATGCCACCGAAGAAGTGTCTCAATGGGTACCAACGCGTCTCATCAGGATAAAACCGTATATCGGAAAATCCCGCAGCTTCAAGCACAAGTTTCATGGTGGTCGGAGAAAAAAAGTACAAATGTTCCCTATGACGGAAACTCAACCAATGGGATCCGAGAAGTTTACGAAGATATCCCCCTTCATTGGGTGTTGCCAAAAGAAGAAGTCCTCCGGGCTTGACCATTTTTTTTGCCGCTTTCAAAAACACCACCGGATCCTGCACGTGTTCGATGAGCTGAAACGCGACCACCGCGTCAAAAGAGTGCGGCCGGAATGTCGCTTTATAAAGATCCATGATCCGTGCATCGACTTTTACCTCTTTTTTGGCATACGAAACCGCATACGAGGAGATATCAATCCCCGTTGCGCGAAACGGGCTTTGTTTTGCTGCTTCCAGAAAAAATCCGTGTCCGCATCCTATTTCCAATAGCTTTCCTTTGGGAATAAATTGCCGGATAAAGGTGAGTTTATGCCGGAAATATTCCACAAGAAGCGGCCGTTCATAGATATATGCATAGTGTCCGATACAGGTGTTTCCGCAAAACGTATCGCTCTCAAAATATCGTTCGTTATATAGGGTATGAATCTCGCTGTCAGTTAACGGGGGGTTAACAAAAACTAAGCCGTCACGACGGCACCGGACAATTTTCCGGTGATGCATCCGGGATACCGTAACCTGATTGTGGGTGTGACAGAGAGGACATGAGAGCGAGGGGTTCATAGTCATTGCACTTCAAACACCTTAACCCCATTTTTTTCAAATATTTGCCGCAAATAAGGATATTGAGCTACGATGTCGATCCCCTTTCCGTCTTCCTGTTCCTGCGGTCCATAAAACACATGGGTAATACCTTCGCTTTTGAGCCAAAAATAGGCATTTTTTGAATCCATACCGCCCTGAAAAAATTGTTGCGCAAGTATAAGTTTTTCTTCCTTTTTCACGGAATTATCATGTCCTACGTATACCCGTCTTCCGGTACGGGCCGGGATATAATTGCCGGCAACCAATTCACCTAAAATCACACTATCGGGAACAGTTATATAATTGATGGAGTCTATACCTTCAATAAATGCACTGCTGGGATATACGATATAGTTATTCATCGGAATTGCTGGCCAACCTGCAATCACTTTCTGATTGACAAAATCTTTATGCCAGAGCCAGCTCGAGTACATTACCCCCATACCAAGTACGATACAAAGGAGTGGCACGGCAAAAGCCACCACTCCGGCATACACAGATATGTGTCGCTTTTTGATATAGGAAATGCTGGTGATGCTTAAATAGATAGTACAAAATGCCAGTGCGATGTGGGGCGCCATTTCCGCAAACCGTAAAGGAGACTGTTGTGGGATAAAAGTAAAAACGCCAAAAAGAAGGATCCATGACAAAATCCAGGTGATACTGGGAAGCATCACCCGTTCTTTTTTTATAAATGCAACCACCAATCCGATAAGTCCAAGCGGCAATACAGGGCCCAACACTTTTATGTATTCAAAAACCGACACACGAAGCGGATGTAGCTGATCAAAATCCACCAGCTGCTTCCATGGGTAGATCCGCAACATGAACGAGTAATAGGCAATTGCAGGCAAACTAATCACGCCAATGACAAGGCGGGGTAAAACATGTTCTTTCCACCATACCGCCCACATATGAGACTTTCCGCCTTTTTTTTGCATCCACAATAGTTCTATCCATATACTGCAAAAATATGCTCCACCGACAAATACCAATCCCGGCGGGAAAATCATACCCAGAAGAAGTGCAAAAAAACCGAGAAACAGCACATTTCCTTTCTTTTGTAATACCAGCTGGTTGTTTCCCAGAAAAAGAAGGATAACGATCATTGCCTGCCCTACCAAAACATGAGGGAGAAAGGTAATCCGCTGGAGAATGTCCACAACAGTAAACCATGCCATATAGCCGCCAAATCTCCATGAAGTCCCAACCGGTACAACGATCGGCCAACCACTGGCAAATACAGCCAATAGAAATGCAAATAAAGACCATGAGACTACTCGAAATTGGACTGTTGCAGCCCACGCAGTGCATGCTAAAAGCAAAATAGCACCAATCAAAACAGCAGCGTAGTACGCACACATGACCGCCTCATTAGGATTTGTAATTGTCCGCACCGTTCTTCCCAAAAGGAGATAAAATTCCTGGATAAGTGAATCGTTATGCGGTTCATTAGTATAGCGCTCAATGACCGTCCATCTTCCATCCCACCCTTCACGTATTCTTGAGAGATAAAAATTATAATCCGTTATGTAATTATGCACGAGTTCAAATGATCGCTCGGGAGAAAGATCAACACTCCGTTTTATTTCATAGAACGTAGGAAGAAAGGAAAACGAAATAATTGCGAAAATAATGATGGCCCACCATGCGCGCATATAAAAAGTATACACTATATTTTATTTTCTACTCTCATATTTATTGTCTCTCTTGTCCTTTAACGCTTCATGTTATTCCGGTATCGGAGCAGGGCAAGTATAACACAAGGATATGCTTTTTCGTGTGCTTGCAACACACCCCAAAACTTGCTACTGTACGTTGTTAGTTGTTGGTCATTAGTTGTTAGTTTATAGGTAGCAGAAAACAGGTATGAAAACAAAAAACCACTCCTCTTCCCCGTCAACCGCGAAGTATGATCTGTCGACACTCTTTCCTCTTATTGCAGGTATCTCTGTCATATTTCTCTGTTTTCTCATCGTCCGCGGATATATCATTACCGGAAACAGGACGTCAATTGTCATCCAACCGGGAGGCGTGACGTATTTAGGGAGATAACCATGCACTATCGCCGTTATTATATTCCCTTTCTCTTTCTCATAGGATTTCTCATCCGCATGGTTTTCATATCCAATCCGGGATTTGAAGCAGACATCTCTTTTTGGAAATCCTGGGGGCTTGCTCCGTATGATTTTGGTGTTATCAAAGGATTACCCCTGACAAACTTCAACTATCCTACGCCGTTTGCTTATTTTTTATGGGCAATGACGTCTCTCTATAGCCTGTTTGCAAACCCGCATAATTTCAACCAATTTTGGAGCAATATCAATCTTCCCTATCTCACGGTCATTAAACTTCCCGCTATTCTTGCAGATCTTGGTATCGCTGCCATTCTTCTCTGGTTTCCTTCTTTTGTATCATCCTTGGGTTCCAACCGTCGATTTTCTCCGCCTTCTTTTTTCAAAATATTTGGTAATTATCAGGAAAAGCAAGTATGGGACGAAGACCAACGCTGGGGAGTACTGCTTGCGTCTCTGTATCTTTTCTCTCCGTTATCCATTTTTGACTCCGCATGGTGGGGACAGGTGGACAGCCTAGGCGTTTTCTTGTTCCTGGTAAGCGTCGTGTTTATTTTACAAAAAAAACCATTTATTTCCGGCCTTATCTACATGCTTGCCCTCATGACCAAACTCCAAAATATGATTTATGGTCCGCTCTACGCACTTTTTGTCTTGCAAATAATTGGCTGGAATGGGCTTGTCGCATTTCTTGGTGGGTCTGCCGTTGCCTTTTTCGGGCTCAATATTGAATTCCTTAAAGCTGGCGTGATGGATCGGGTTATATAT
>Ga0172371_10006159_pt1 | contig 17533 bp, 12 predicted proteins | sample Lak12m_FD_114543 | JGI IMG/M metagenome (GOLD analysis project Ga0172371, IMG submission 114543) | Freshwater microbial communities from Kabuno Bay, South-Kivu, Congo - kab_022012_12m | ecosystem: Environmental > Aquatic > Freshwater > Lake | place: Democratic Republic of the Congo: South-Kivu...
ACCCGCACGTTCGACCTGGAGTCCCCGTTCTTCGTGATCGCAACCCAGAACCCGAAAGAGCTGCACGGCACCTATCCCCTGCCCGAATCCCAGCTCGACAGGTTCCTTCTCTCGCTCACGATCGGATATCCGGACCCTGAGTCGGAGATGAAGATCTTCGCAGGCCAGAACGACGCAGACCGGCTCGCCTCCGTCTCAAAGGTGCTCAGCAAGGAGGATCTGCTCGGGCTCCAGCGCCGCGTAGATCAGGTCGCGATGAAAACCGCGCTGGTCGAGTACGCTCACCGGATCGTGCGGGCCACACGAGAGTCGCCTCACTTCGAGCTCGGAGCAAGCCCCAGGGCCGGCATACAGCTCCTGCGCGCCGCTCGCGCCATCGCACTCATGCGGGGCCGCGACTACGCTACGCCCGACGACGTGCGCCGAGTGGCCCCCCACGTACTCGCGCACCGCCTCATCCTGAAGTCCTCGCCCGAGACGTTTGCCGGCAGGGCGCAGTCTGCGGCAAGGATCGAAGAGCTCCTGGATGCCATCCCAGCGCCATAGGCCCAAGGCACGCCCCGGGCTGCTTTGGCGCCTCAAGCCGAAGGGGTTGACCTTCTCGTTCACGGGCGTGGTCATCGCACTGTTCACCGTGACCACCGCATTCCTGGCGATCAGGTTCCCTTACCGCGGGCTCATCGCAACCGCGGTGATCATGTTGTTTATCAACTCGCTGTTCTTCATCCGTTTCTCCGACCGCAAGAAAAAGACCGGCTGGTTCGACCGCATGATGCAGAGCCGCTTCTTCCCAAGGAAGCTGGCATTTGCGGCCGAAGGGAAGTTCCTCGTCGTGATCTCGATCGGAATCGGCTTTGCAGCGGTGAACACGGGCAGCAACCTGATGTACCTGCTCATGGCGATGCTGATGTCGATCATCGTAGCAAGCGGAATGCTCTCCGAGCTGTCCCTGCGCAAGCTGTCGTGGGCCGCGGACCTGCCCGCTGAAGCCGTCGCCCGGGCGCAAACCGTGTTCCCAATCCGCATCACCAACGGCAAGAAGCGGCTCTCTTCCTTCTCCATCGACGGAGAAGTGCTGTTCCACGCAGACACGGAGGTACGACAGAACCTCGGCCGCACGCTGAAGCTCGATCCCCTGGCGTCGGACTGGCTCTTTCCGACCGTTGAATTCCCGCGGCGAGGCCGCTACAGGATCCGCGGGACCGCGGTCGGCACCCGCTATCCGTTCTCGTTCTTCCGCAAAAGCAGAAACGCGGAGCAGGTTCGAGACATCGTGGTCGTGCCCGCGGGCAGATCCCCTGTACCGCCGGTGCTCTACGAGCTCGCCCGAGGCAACGAGGAGCACGCCGACCGGCCCGGCCGCGGCACGGAATTCTTCTCCGTCCGGCAGATGTACCCAGGCGACGAATGGCGCAGCGTGCACTGGAAGCAGACCGCCCGCACCTCCACGTTTGCCGTGAAGGAATACGAAGCTCTCGCGTCCCGGCGGGTGTACGTCACTCTGGAATGGGACCCAAGCGCAGCGGAAGACGCCGCACCGAAAAGCTCGGCCCCGCCCCGCTCCGCAGCCGCGGGCCGGCATGCCGATGGAGCGAAGAGCACAGGCCAAACCCGCTCCGCGGCCACGGGTCGGCATGCAGCGGGCGCCGACGACTGGGAGCGCCTGGAGCAAGGCATCGAGCTCGCCGCGTCCGTGGTGCGCCACCTTGCGGACCGTGGGTTCGAGGTGGGTCTGCTTGGCCCCGGGCTGCACATCCGCCCTTCGGGCGGCGCCACCGCGGTGAGGCAGATCTTCCTGGCGCTGGCGGAGTTCGATCTCTGGCCGTTGGGAAACGCGATTCCCCCCTCCCATCCGGCGGGCAGCGCTCCCAACCCCTCTCCCCTTGTGGGTGAGGGCAGGGTGAGGGGGCCGCTCGCCGGCACGGCCGACCTCCAGATCCTCATCGATCTCCGCACCCACGCGGTTACCCTCTCCGGCCGCGGCATCCGTCCCGGAGGCCCCGCGTGACACTCCCCAGCAGGATGCTCCGCTGCCCGTTCCACTTGGCCCCCGGAGGCCACGCATGACGCTTCCTCGCACGATGCGGCTGGTTTGCCTCCTGCTGATTGCGACCGCGTGCTTGCCGCTGTTCCTGTCTGGCGAAATGCCGCCGTTCCTGTGGACCGTGGTGTTCCCTGGACTGGCGCTGGGCTACTTCACCGGCGGCAACGCGTGGCCCAAGTACCTGGTCGTGATCGTCACGACTGCCTTGATCGCGTCGCTTGCATTCCTCGTGCTGGTGAGCGTTCAGTCGGGCGACTGGCTGGTGAACAGCATCACGTTCGCACTGCTTGCGACCGTGACGCGGACGCTCCAGCTACAGACGTCGCGGCAGGCTTTCCAGGCCGTGGGGCTGAGCTTCCTGATGCTCATCGCCGCAGCGGTCACCAATCCCGACGTCTCGTTCGCGATCTTCTTCGTAGTGTACGCGGTGCTGCTCACCTGGGCGCTGACCTACACGCACCTGACCCAGCAGGTGGAAGAGTCGCCCCAAACGTCAGGCCTGGCCTGGAAGGCCGCACGCCTTGTCTCTCGGAAATTCCTGGCCGCTTCGTCCCTGCTCGCTCTCGGGCTGTTGCTCACGTCGATGGTGTTCTTCTTCCTTTTCCCCAGGCTGGGGCTCGGGTTCTTCTCCGCCAGAACCCGGTCGGGCGATCCGCTGGTCGGCTTCTCCGATTCCGTCGAGCTGGGGCACTTCGGGACGCTGTCAGATTCGTCGCGTGTCGTGCTGCGGGTCGAATTCAGGGAAGGCAAGGAATTCTTGAACGACGCCATGCCGTTCCGCTTCCGAGGCATGGCATTCGATCATTACGACGGGAAGGCGTGGGCACGCACGCTGGAGGAGACTTCCGCTCTTCGTGCGGGCGGCGACGGCTTCTGCGAGGTGTGGGGATTCCCGGCCGGGCCGGGCATCAACTACGACATGATCGAATACGACATCTACCAGGAGCCGCTGGAAGTCGAGAGCCGGGTGCTGTTCGGGCTGGACCGGCCGCTGGAGTTCAAGCCGGCCCTGGACCGGTTCGACCGCTACCGGGGGTTCAAGCGCAACTACTACGTGGACGAGCTCCTGAACCTGGGCTACTCCGACACCAGCATGACCAGCCTCGCATACGCAATCCGGACCGGCCTGCTTCGGGTCTCCGACGAACGGTTGAGAAGTCTTCCCGCCCGCTACCCGAAGTGGGCTCGGGACGCATACCTCCAAGTCCCCGACGACCTGGATGCCCGCGTGGCTCCGTTGGCCCGGGAAGCGCTCGGGGACGCAAAGAACGTCTTCGACGCTGCCAAGAACATCGAGCACTACCTGTCGTCGCGATACGGCTACACCAAGGAAGGTGCCGGCGCGCCCGAAGACCCGCTGGCGGACTTCCTCTTCGTCCGCAAGGAGGGACACTGCCAGTACTTCGCTACTGCCATGGTCGTGATGCTGCGCAAGCTGGGCGTGCCGGCCAGGCCGGTGAACGGCTTCCTGGGCGCGGACTACAACGAGTTCGGCGACTACTATTCCGTGACCGAGTCCAGGGCGCACACGTGGGTGGAGGTCCTGTTCCCGAAGTACGGTTGGATCGTGTTCGACCCGACTCCGGCGCAGGAAGACCTGATGGGCGAGGCTGGGGTCCTGGACGAGCTCGACCAGTGGCTCGATTCGGTGAAGCTGGCCTGGTACAAGTGGGTCATCGAATACGATCTGGAGCGGCAGATTGCCCTCTACACCGGCGTCTGGAACGCTCTGGCCCCGAAGTCGAAAGAGGTGGACTTCTCGCCCGAGATGAACGTGTTCGAGATGCGTGCAGAGCTCCGAAAGATCTCCAAGACTCTCTTCTCCCGCGAAAGCGCGGTCGCCATTGCCGCCCTCCTGCTGGTCCTCCTGGCCGCCAAGCTCGCTGTCCGACTGCTGCGAAGGCGTCGTGTCCCGTCCCAGGACGAGATCCGGAAGCTTGCGGACCTGCTCCGCCACGTGATGCGCCGCAAGGGACTCTCGATCCCGCCGGGCACGACCCTGCCCGCCGTCGCCCGCCTGAGCCTCGCTTCCGGCTTCCCCGCGTCGGCCTCGGTCGCTGCCCTCGCAGACCTGATCGAGGAAGCCAGGTTCGGACCCCGCCCCTCGGCAGACCTGCCCCGAATGCGTAGGCTGCTGCGGGAGGTGCGGAAGCAGAAGGCACGAGAGCAGGCACATCCGTAACGGCCTTCGAGAAGGCACATCCGCACGCAGGCCGCAACGGAGAGGATTGTTCGGGTCCCGATCTTCCGTTTCCGATCGTTCTTTCCCCGATCACCAAGATCCTTTGCGGGCCAACGGCCCGCCGTTTCCCAGCCTGGGGTGAAACCCCAGGGCCTGGAGATGTGCCGACAGAGAATCCCTTGCAGATGTGCCCCTACGACATTGCCAAGCAACCAAGCGTGGGTTAGTCTCTGGCCAAGCGGTGTGGAGGCAATCGTGCGCAACGATCTTTTGGCCGTTCTTGTTTCTCTGGGTCTGGCCGGGTGTTCGTCCGGTGCGGGAGAGACGGTGTCGCTGTCTCCCGACGGCGATTCCGCGGATTCGGGGACGGAGGGCGACTTGCGCGGGGAAGACCGCGGGATCTCGCCTGATGCAGCAGAGGCGACGGAGGTCGCGGCGCCCCAGGACGTGGGCTCGGAATGGGATTTCCAGCCCGACGTCGCGGCGCCGTGCCTGCCTGGAGAAGGATGCTTCCTGGACAAGTGCTCCGCACCCGAGCAGTGCCAGTCCGGCTGGTGCGTAGACCACATGGGCGAGGGCGTCTGCACCGTGACGTGCTCGCAGGAGTGCCCGGCAGGCTGGTCCTGCTCGCAGGTGACGGGCGTGGGCCGCGACCTCCTCTTCGTGTGCGTCTCCAACCACACGAACCTTTGCCGTCCGTGCTCGGGGGCCACAGAGTGCAAGGACGTCTCCGGCCAGGAAGACGCGTGCGTGGACTACGGGGCGGAGGGCAGCTTCTGCGGGTCGAAATGCGCGCTTGACGAGGACTGCCCGTGGGGCTTCTCCTGCGGTACGGCGGTGACCGTCGATGGGGTCGAGCTCAAACAGTGCGTCGCCGAGGCAGGCGTCTGCCCGTGCACAACCAAGTCGGTCGAGCTGGGGCTCTGGACCCCGTGCGAGGTGAGCACCGGCGCAGGAACCTGTGCCGGGAAACGGGTCTGCACGGCCGACGGCCTCTCCGATTGCGACGCGTCAACCCCAGCAGCCGAGACGTGCAACGGCGCTGATGACGACTGCGACGGCGAGACTGACGAGCCGGCTCAGGTGGACGGCAACTACGTCAGCCTCTGCGACGATGCGAACCCGTGCACCGCCGACGCATGCGCAGGGGAATCCGGATGCGGGCACGACCCGCTGGAAGAAGGGGAGTGCATCGACGGCGACGTGTGCACGGTCGGCGACCACTGTACCGCGGGTGCCTGCGGCGGCTCCAAGGTGCTATGCGACGATTCGAACCCTTGCACCGACGACGCATGCGACGGCCTCGGGGGATGCTCGTTTGCCGTCAACCAGGCGGATTGCGACGACCAGGACCCCTGCACGGTCGCGGACCAGTGCGACAGCGGAGTCTGCGAAGGCGTGGCCGTGCCGTGCGACTGCCTGTCCGACAAGGACTGCGACGCCCTGGAAAACGGAGATGCATGCGACGGCACACTGGTTTGCAGCGCTCAGCAGTGGCCGTACAAATGCATCGTGGACCCGGCCACCGTGATCGTCTGTCCCGGCATGGCCGGCAAGGACGCCATCTGCCTGGCGCCCGCATGCGACGCGGCTTCCGGCATGTGCTCGCTGGTGGCGGAGCACGAAGGATTCGCTTGCGACGACGGGGACGCGTGCACCGTGGGCGACGAGTGTGCAGCAGGCGTGTGCCTGCCCGGCGCGCCGCCCATCTGCAAGGACGACAACCCCTGCACCGACGACGCCTGCGACCCCGACACCGGTTGCCAGTTCATTCCCAATGCTGCCCCCTGTAACGACCTGAACGTGTGCACCCTGGGGGACGTGTGCGGGGGCGGCCAGTGCATGCCTGGGCCGGGCAAGCTGGCCTGCAACGATGCCAACGTGTGCACCGACGACGCTTGCGGCCCGGGCGAAGGGTGCACTCACGCGGCCAACCTGGCGGAGTGCGACGACGAGAACGCCTGCACCGTGGGTGACCATTGCGGCAACGGCCAATGCCTGCCCGGAAGCATGCTTGCCGCGTGCGACGACGCAAACCCTTGCACCAACGATTCCTGCAACCCGGACACGGGCTGCTACCACACGTTCAACACCTTGCCCTGCTCGGACGGCGACCCTTGCACGCTGAACGACCTGTGCGGGAAGGGTGTCTGCGTTTCCGGCCCGACCGTGCAGTGCGACGACGGAAACCCGTGCACTGACGATTCGTGCGGGGCAAACGGCATCTGCGAGCACGCGGCCAATTCCGCACAATGCGACGACGGGAATATGTGCACCACCGGCGACAAGTGCAGCGGCGGGAAGTGCACGTTCGGCGCGGCCCTGGACTGCGACGATGCAAACCTCTGTACTACCGATTCGTGCAACCCGCTGACCGGGTGCGTCTTCTCCAACAATGCCAATCCGTGCGAAGACGGGAGCCTGTGCACCGCGTTCGACAAGTGCGCGGGCGGTGTGTGCGTGGCGGGGCCGGAGTTGGTCTGCTCAGATGCCAACGTGTGCACGGACGACGGGTGCGATCCGAAGATCGGGTGCGCCTACACGGCCAACGTCGCGGCGTGCTCGGACAACAACAAGTGCACCGACGGCGACGTTTGCTCGGGCGGGACCTGCCAGCCCGGGGGTGCGCTTGGCTGCGACGACGCGAACAACTGCACGGCCGACGGCTGCGAGCCCGCGGCGGGCTGCGGCCACGTCCCGCTGCCCGACGGCACCCAGTGCGGCGGCCCGCAAGAGCATTGCAAAAGCGGCGTGTGCGTGAGCTGCGTGCCGTCCTGTGCGGGCAAGTCGTGCGGCGACGACGGCTGCGGAGGAAGCTGCGGCTCGTGCCCCGGGTATGCGCCTTGCTCGCCCGGCCTGGGGTACTGCGTCCAGGACAAGATCTACATCATCGCACAGAACAACGCGCGCAACGGTGCCATGGGCGGGCTTGCGGGCGCGGACGCCGTCTGCCAGAGCCAAGCACAGGCCCACGGCTTCAACCGCACCTTCGTCGCCTACCTGTGTGCCCAAGGTCGGGATCTCGCCACCTTGTTCAAGAGCGGACAAAGTGCCGTCCCCGTGGTGAACCGCGAAAACCAGACCCTCTTCAGCAACTGGAACGAGCTGTTCCAGAATTATGGCACCCATTCCAACAGCCTGTACGCTTTCGACGGAAAGCTGGTCGACGAGGGGACCGGTGCCAGCCCCGACTGGGAAGACGCCGACTGCTGGCATGGCTGCCAGCCCAACGGCACCACATACCCGGGCCTCACCTGCGACAACTGGAACAACTCCGGAGCTACCGGCGTCGCCACTGAGCTCGATGGCAGCCAACTGCTGGGCCAGGAAACCAGCCACGCGTGCACCCAGAACCTCGCGGTGCTGTGCATAAGCGTCGCGCCGTAGGTCGCTCCGCCTCCAACTTTCTGTTGACCTTGCCGGGACGCAAAAGCTATATTCGTCCGCGGCGCCGCAGAGCAGAGGGACGCGGTATGTGCCTGGAACCACATGGTTGACACCAACAAGCTGTTGGGACAGACGATAAACGACCGGTATCGCGTGCTTGAGCACGTGGGCACGGGCGGGTCCGGGAACGTCTACAAGGCACTGAATGTCGAGAGTGGCTCGGTCGTAGCGCTCAAGATCCTGCGCGGGATGGAGACGGAGACGCCCGAGGCGGTCATCCGGTTCGAGAAGGAGATCGCTGCAAGCGCCCGGATCGCGAACCCGCACATGGTCGACGTCTACGAGTTCGGCAGAAGCAAGGAAGGGTACCTTTTCATCGTGATGGAGTTCCTGTCCGGCGTGACCCTCTCGTCTGTAATCGAGAAGGAGGCGCCGCTTCCCGCTGCTCGGTCGTGCCAGCTCATTCAGCAGGTGCTGGCAGCGCTTTCGGACGCACACGCTGCGGGCGTGGTGCACCGCGACCTCAAGCCGGACAACATCTTCCTCGTGGGCGGCGAGGGCGAGGACGTGGTCAAGGTCCTCGATTTCGGGATCGCCAAGTTCCTCCAGGACGACACCGTCGGCACGACGCTCTCCCGCGACGGGTTCATCTTCGGCACGCCGCTGTATATCTCGCCGGAGCAGGCGCTCGGCTGGAAAGTGGGCCCCGCGTCGGACATCTATTCTCTGGGCGTGGTGCTGTTCGAGATGCTGTCCGGGTTCCCGCCGTTTACCGCCGAGACTCCCATCGGCCTGGGCATGAAGCACGTGTACGAGCCGCCTCCGCTGGAGCGACTGCGAGCGTTGGACGAACCGCTTGCGGGGGTGAAGAAGGTGCTTGCTCTCATGTTGGAGAAGAGGCCGGAACGACGCCCCGATTCCGCCGCGGCGGTGGCGAGCCTCCTGGACGGGCTGCAGATCCCGGCTTCCAGCACGTTCGATGTCAACGCCAACGGTGCGCAACGTCGCAAGGCGGGCAGCGCATCCAGCGACGCCATGACCATCAAGACCAAGCCTCAGCCGAAGATTGAGCAGCCCCAGACCGCTGCCGACCCACCTGCGGCCGCACCAATTCCAACGGAGGTCTCCGTGGACCAGGAAGACGTCGAGAAATCAAGCGATGCGGGCGCTGCCGCGACCGAAAGCCGCTCGAAGAAGAAGCGGAAGCGCAAGAAGAAGGCGCAGGCCGCAGCGCAGGCCGCAAGTCAAGGTGCGGGCCAGGCAAGCGGGCAGCAAGACGCTCAGTCGGGCGGAATGCAGGGCGCTGAGTCAAGAGGACGGCAGGCAGCTTCGGGCAGTGGACGGCAGGCAGCACCGGATGGAGGACAGCGGGAGGCATCTACCCTGCCGAGAAGTGCCCCGACCGAGCCGATCCCGGTGCTCAGCTCGCCGGATGTTGCAGCGAGGCCCAACGCTGCGGCGGGCGATGGCATTGCAATCCGCCCCGCGGAGCATGCTGCGGCAGACCGTGCAGTACTGGATGATGCAACGGCTGGTCGCGCCTCGGACGACGATGCACGCTCGGACGAATCCGACGAGAAGCCGATGGAGACCGCACCCCAGACTGCGTTTGCCGAAGTCTGGGAAGAGGAGCCGGCGCCCCGGGCCGCGCCACCCGCGCCCCGGCCGACCCCCGAGAGACGCAAGGGAGAATCCAGGCACGAGGAGCGGGCTTCCGCGTCCGCAGCGGCAGACTCGACGCAGTCGAAGTCCGTCCCGATGAGCGACTTCGCTCTGGACACCGACGGCTCCCGATTCGCAGACATCGGCGAAGAACCTCTCTGGGAAGCCCCTGGCGGATCCAGCGGCGCCCGGTCCGGCGGGCTGCCCTGGATTGCTTGGGTGCTCCTGGTGGTGGGTGTTGGCTTGGTGGCGCTGGTTGCGATTGCGCTGCTCTCCGGGGGCGACGTCGCGCCGCACTCGTAGTTCCGCGTCGTCCTCCCACTAGCGAGGTCCATCTGCATGCCGTCAAGCCCTCTTGCCCATCGCGGGTTGGTGACCCTGCACGGCCTCATCCGGACGGTGCCGTTGGCGCTCCTGTTCATCGTCGAGAGCGTCGTGATCAAGTGGTCCCAGCTTTCTGCGGTGGGCCAGTCCGCGGGATTCTCCACGCTCTTCCAGGTAAGCGCCGGAGATCTTTCGTTCGTCCTGTTTGCGTCCGCGTTCTTCTGCGCTGCCATCTCAGCGCTTCCAAAGGCAGCGTCGATCGTTGCCTCGGTCCTCCACTTCCTGTTCATGCTCTATGCGCTGATGTTCACCGCAGCAAGCCACGGCTACTTCCTGGCCACCGGCGAGAACCTGTCGTGGAGCGGGATCGAGATCTGGCTTGCCAACTTCAAGGAAGTCAGCAGCGTCATGGCAAGCGAGCAGACCGCGGGCAGAGCTGTGTTCGCCTACGGTCAAGTGGTACCGGTCGCACTGCTGGCGCTGGCCCCGCTGCTCCCGCCGATCCGGCGTTTCATCGCGGCGCGCCGTCGTCTGCCGCCGGTGCCTTCCGCAGCGGGCATAGGCGCAGTACTGGCCGTATCGCTCGGGCTGGCGTTTGTCCCTGATGCTGACGGACCTGCGCAGGCGCTGTCCCGGTGCGTTGCGGGGGACATCCTTGCGGACCTGGTGCGGGACAGGGTCCTTCCTGAAGAGGAGATCACGGTTTCGGAAAAGGAACGGCTGGACGCATCGCTGGTGATCGAGCCGCGGGCCGGTGCACCGAGACCGAACGTGGTTGTGATGGTTTTCGAGTCGCTCAACTGGAAGTCGTCGGACGTGCACACGCCGGGGCTTGGGGTAACGCCGTTCCTGGCAGAGCTGGCAAAGAAGTCGCTGGTCGTGGAGCACCAGTACTCGGTGGTGCCGCACACGACCAAGGCGCTGGTGTCCATCAACTGCGGCATCTACCCATACCTGGACACGGAAGCCAAGGAGGCGACGCCAGGCATCCTCCCTCGCCGCTGCCTGGCTCATATCCTTCGCAACCAGGGGTACGCAACCGCCTTCTTCCAGCCGGCCGCAAATTTCGAGAAACGCGACCTCCTTGTCGCGAACATGGGTTACGAAACCTACCGCGGCTTGAACGACATGCCGCAAGAGGGGTACGAACAGACCAACTACTTCGGCCGTGAGGAGCGGATGGTGCTGCGGCCGAGCATGGACTGGGTGGATTCGCAGCGGGGGCGCCCGTTCCTGCTGACCTACTTGACCCTCTCGACGCACCATAACTACATCACGCCTCAGTCGTTCCCGTACGTCGAGTATCCCGTCGAAGACCTCGACCATCGCAACTTCTACAACGCGGCGCACTACATCGACACGTTCTTCTCCGAAGTCTTTGCGGAGTTCGAGAAGCGCAAGTTGTTGGACAACACTGTGTTCATCATCGTCGGCGACCACGGCGAAGCGTTCGGCGAGCACGGGCGACGCCAGCACGACCTGGTGCTGTGGGAGGAAGGGCTGCGCTCGTTCTCCATGATCTATGCCCCCGGGATGTTCCCTGAGCCGGGCAGGATCACCGGCTACCGGTCGCACCTGGACATCGTTCCCACCGTTGCGGACCTGCTTGGCCTGGAGGTGAAGGAAGGCGAGTTCCTCGGCTCCAGCCTGCTTGGCCCTGCGCCCGAGGACCGCAGTCTTTACTTCTCCTGCTGGTTCAGGCGCAGATGCCTCGGGGTCCGTCAAGGCAACGTGAAGACGCTTTTTCATTACGGCCTGAAGCAGATGGAGGTCTTCGACGCGGACGCCGATCCGTTCGACGAGCGGAATCTCGCATTGTCTCCGACTTACGACCAGGCGTTTCTCGACCAGCGGAAGGAGGAGATGGAGCGGTTCGCCGCAGTCGTGAACCAGCAGTACAGGCAGTGGGAGAAGGACCTCTCGGCTCGTGCAGTTTCCAACGAGAAGCCGGAGGTGGCGACCCCGCTTCCCGCCAGGTTCGCCGACTCGATCGAGCTGGTGGGCGTGGACATCACGCCTGCCGAAGTGGAAGCTGGCGGCAACCTGAACGTCCGCTACGTGTTCAAGTGTCTGGACGACCTGTCCGCAAGCCAGAAGCTGTTCGTGCACTTCGTGCACCGCAGCGGAACGGTGAATGCCGATCACGTGCCGGGCTGGGGTGCGTACCCGTTGGAGAAGTGGGAGCCCGGCAAGTACTTGACGGACGAGCAGACCATCCACGTTCCCGCCACCTGGACCAGCGGGGACGCCCGTTTGATGATCGGTTTCTGGGACACGAAGACGGGCAGGAGGCTTGAGATCTCGGGGACGGACGAGATCTCGGGGACGGAGGCGAAGGTGGACGACCGGCGCCTGGTGGTGGGCGCGGTCCACGTCAAAGGGCACCGGCCGGTGCGTGCGGTGACTACCGAGGAGCGCCGCGCCAAGGCCGGACGGTTTGTCACCCGCAGGCCGGTACCGATGGAGGTGGAAGGGGGTGCGGTGTTTGGCGACAAGGTCGAGCTGGCGGGACTTACGCTTTCCCGCATGGACGTGCATCTTGCGGGGACCGTGGAGATGGCGTACCTGTTCCGGGCCATGGACGACGTGCCGAGCGACTGGAAGCTGACGGTGAAGCTCATTCGCGACGACGGCGAGACGATCGACGGTGACCACGTGCCCATCGGCGGCCTCTACCCTCCCGGCGACTGGCAGACGGGCGAGTACGTCCTGGACCAGCACAAGATCCACATCGACATGCACCTGTGTAAGCCGGGCTCGTACGGGGTCTGGCTCGGCTTCAGGTCCCGCGGCGCCCCGGTCCCCGCCCGCGGCCCGGCCCTGACCATCGACTCATCCCAGCGCGTCCGCATCGGCACGGTCGAAATCCGCGCCGGCGAAAAGCCCGGGCTGTAGCGCGAAGCACCAACGGCCCAGGCCACGGCACGGCCAAGGCAACGTGAGATCGTTGGGGAGCATGGACAAAGCTATCGTTCGCTCCACCAAGGAGCCCGACGACGAGGAGCTGAGGGACGCGGTAATCCAGCGGTTCGAGTACACTATCGACCTTTGCTGGAAGATGATGCAGCGCGCGTTGAAGGCATGCCAGGCAGTTCGTTGAACGGCTGGAGGACTTCCTGGATGCTTGATCTGCTTCCACGGCATCTCGAGTTGGTCAGGCGGCTGCTGGCAGAGCATCTTCCGACGTTCGAGGTGCGGGCGTTCGGCTCTCGAACACGCGGGACCGCAGTCAAGTTCTCTGATCTTGATCTGCTTGTCGTCTCAGAGACTCCCATCGACTATGGCTTGCTGGGCCACGTATGGCCCCCCAAGGGCTGCGGCGCCGGAGGCGCCTTGCCCTGGGCTACCCGCGCCCCGCTGGGCGGGGCGCAAAAAGTTCTCGGCGCAACGGCACTGCCATGGCCAGCGTTGCGATGCTCGGCACCAACCGGCTTGACGCGACGCGGAGCCAGGAGTATGGTTGCATTATTGGGACAGGATTGTCCCATTTCTGCTACGTGGGGACTGAGGAATGGCGTGGGACGATGTTGAAAGAGAAGCACTCAGGCAGGCCGTACCGGCCAGGCTGGTGGCCATGGAGGCGATCCACATGGTCGTCCTGGACGCACTATACTCGAACACGCTCAGCGGAGAGTTGGTATTCCATGGTGGTACGTGCATTCGGTTGGTCCACGGCGGGTACAGGTACTCCGAGGATCTGGATTTCGCCTCGTTGCTCGACGACGCGTCGATCGAGAAGCTGATGGCGCGCACGGAGAAGGTACTCATCAATACGCTCCCGGCCGTGCTGGGTCCCGGGTCGGTGGCGCTCGCGCCGAAGCCGAGGCGGAAGGCATCGAGCGTCAGGAAGTGGTGGGTACGATTTCAGCGGAGGGGGGTCAGGGATGCCATTCGAGTCAAGATCGAAGTCGGCGCCTTCCCGTCCCGAAGGCCGACGCCGACAGCGGTTCGGCCCAGGCCGCCGGCGCCCTACGTCGTTCCTCTCGTGACCGCGGAACCCCCCGAGGAGCTGCTGGCAGACAAGGTCAACGCGCTTGCCCAGAGGGCATTCCTGAGGGGCCGCGATCTCTTCGACATCTGGTTCCTTGGCGAAGCACTGGGGGCAGAGCTTGTACCCGAGCTGGTTTTCGGGAAGTTCGCAGACTACCGCACAGCGGACCCCCTGCAAGTGCTGCGCCTCCGCAGGAATGAGGCGGGCGGTGAGGCTCTGACCGGGGAAATCGACTCTCTGCTTCCCGCCGCGCAGCGCAAGGTGCTCGGGGCTGATGGATACAAGGGAATCATCAAGTGCGTCCAGGCCGTTGTCGACCAGGTGCTCAAATGGGGATGACCGCAGCGGCTTGGGCGAGGGTCTTCTCGGGCGGCAGGCCCTTCTATTATGTCGCGGACCTGATGAAGCTCGGCGGGCTCAGCTACGAGGCGGCACGCAAGGCGTCGGCACGTCTGGAGAGACAGGGGTTCCTGGTGCGCGTCGGTCCACAGCTACTGGCCAACGCCCTCCGTCCCCCGACGTTGGAGATGCTGGCAACCACGTTGCGGCGTCCTGCGTACGTGTCCCTGCAGTCCGCACTGCATTTCCACGGCGCGCTGGACCAGGCCCCTCCGGAGATCACCTGTGTAACTGTCGGCAGGCCGGGCATCGTCGCGACCCCGATGGGCACCATCTCCTATCACCGGATTTCGCCACGCCTGTTCGGGGCATTATGCATCACAGGCGAATTCGCGGTGGCGTCCCCTGAGAAGGCATTGCTGGATCACTGCTACCTGGAGAGTCGCTCAGCCCTCCCACCCCTCCCTGGAGACCTCGACCCCGACGTGTTCGATGCCGAGCGCTTGCGCTCGTCGGGGTTCCCGTTCCCAGTGAAGGTCGTCCACGAGGCGCTGTTGCTCGCCGGTGCTTAGCGCCCGCTTCCGCCTGCTGTGCTGCCTTGCGATGCCACTGCACATGCTCGGCAACGTCAGCTGCGATGCTCGGCAACGTCATCCCGACCGACCCGACGCACCTCACTTCGAGATCGGCGCAGCCATCCTGGCCAATCCGCCTGCTCTCCTCCCCACTGGATCGCCCTGTTGCCATTCCTTACCTGATTCCTTACAATGAGGCATGTGCGAAGGAGGGCTGCATGCCTGCCGCAACCATGACGACCAAGGGGCAGATAACGATTCCCAAGAAGGTCAGAACCGTAATGGGACTTTCCGCGGGGGACAGAGTGTTCTTCCACCTCCGCGAGGACGGCGTCGTCGAGATCCATAGCAGATCGGTCGACTTGGGCTCGCTTGCCGGCATGGCGGGATCGCGGGGACGGACGGTCACGTTGGAGGAAATGGACGAGACCGTCAGGGCTGCCGCGGCAAGAGCATTTCAAGGCCCGGGCGGTAAGGGGAAACGGACGGCGCGGAGGCGATCGTGATCGCCATCGACACCAACGTGCTGGTTCGGTTCCTGCACGACGACGACCCAGGGCAATGCCGCAAAGCCAGGAACCTGATCAAGCACGCGGTAGCCCGAGGCGAGAGCGTGTATATCTCCGACATAGTGCTCTGCGAGACGCTCTGGGTTCTCGCCCGAAGCTACGGCTTGAGCCGCCCTCTGCTGGCGGAGGTGATTCGCGGCATCCTGAGCGCATCGAACGTGGTCTTCTCGTCCGCTGACCTTGTCCGTAATGCGCTTGAAGCCTACGAGGCAGGCCGCGGGGACTTCTCCGACTACCTGATCCGTGCCAACGCGGCGGCCGCCGGTGCAGCCGCACTCCACACCTTCGACAGGGCATTGCTGCGGGAGAAGGGCTTCGCTGCGCCGTAGCCAATCCGACTGCTCCCTCCTCCCCGCCGATGAGACCGCCGGCACTCCCCCCGAAGGGGGAGACGAGAGGGGTGACCAAAGCAAAGGTCACGCGTGCCCAGCACTACAGCCGATCGTGCCTTCTTGTGGTCTTACTCTGCCTTCTCGGGTGCTCCGGCCTCGGCCTTCTCGGCCGCTGCCTTCTCGGCTGCTGCGGCGATCTTGGCCTCGGTCTTGGCTTCGGAGCCGATGAGCTCGATGATGCTGACTTCCGCAGCGTCGCCTCTGCGCCGCCCGCGGGGGATGATGCGGGAATAGCCGCCCGCCCGCGCAGCATAGCGGGGCGCCAGCTCCTCGAACAGCTTGGTCACCATGTCCTTGCGGAACAGGATGCTCGCGGCAAGACGCTTGTGGTGCAGCGTCCCCTTCTTCGCTGTCGTCACCAGCTTGTCGAACTCCCGCTTCAGCACCTTGCACCGGACGTGCGTCGTCTCCAGCCGCTCGTGATCGACCAGCGAGGTCAGCAGGTTGCGGATGAGCGACTTGCGGTGCGAGCCGTCCACTCCCAGTTTGCGTGATACTCTACGGTGTCTCATGGCCCACCCCTTTACTCAGCCGCCTTGGGAGGCGGAGGCGGCAGCACCGGGGCCTTGGTCGGGTCGAAACCTTCCAGCTTCATCCCCAGCGACAGCCCCATGCTCGCCAGCACTTCCTTGATCTCTTTCAGGCTCTTCCGCCCGAAGTTCTTCGTCTTCAGCATCTCGGCCTCGGACCTCTGCACCAGCTCGCCGATCACGCGGATGTTCGCGTTCTTCAGGCAGTTGGCACTGCGGACCGAAAGCTCCAGCTCCTCCACCGGCCGGTACAGGTTCGGCGAAAGCACCTCGTTGGACGGACCCTCTTTGTCCGCATCCGCAGGAAGCCCCTCCTCGAACCCGATGAAGATCTGAAGCTGCTCCTTCAGGATCTTCGCGGCCAGGCCCAGAGCCTCCCTCGGCTCGATGGACCCGTCCGTCTCGATCTCCATCACCAGCTTGTCCAGGTCGGTGTCCTCGCCGGCCCTGGCGTTGGTGATCTTGAAGTTCGCCTTCTTTATCGGCGAGAACAGCGAATCGATCACCACGGAGCCGATAGGCTGGTCGCCCAGCTTTTGCTTCTCCGCAGGAACGTACCCGCGGCCCATGCACGCGTTCATCTCGCAGAAAAGGTGCCCCTCATCCGAGACCGTCGCGATGTAGTGGTCCGGGTTCAGCACCGTTACCGTGTGGTCGCCGGCGAGATCACCGGCCTTCACCACCGCGGGCCCCTGCACGTCGATGGTCAGCTTCCTCGGCTCGCCTTCGGGCACCACCAGCCGTACACCCTTGAGGTTCAGGATGATGTCCGCGACGTCTTCGGTCACGCCCGGAAGCGCGGAAAACTCGTGCAGCGCTCCCTCGAACTTCACGGTCGTTATGGCCGCACCCCTGATCGACGAGACCAGGATGCGCCTCAGCGCATTGCCCACGGTGACGCCGAAGCCCCGTTCCAGCGGAGCGCACGAGAACGTCCCGCGGTGCTGCTCGGGCACGAATTCCTCTGTCTCCACTTCCTTAGGCCTGCGAAGCTTCACCCAGTGTCTGTACATTCCCGACCTCCTTCAGCCTATGGCCTATTTGGAGTAGAGCTCTACGATCAGCGATTCCTTCACCGGCAGGTCGACGTCCTCGCGCGACGGGAGCGCGACGACCTTCGCCGTCATCTCCTTGCGGTCCAGCTCGATCCACTTGGGCGCCTCGCGAAGCGGCGTCTCCATGGCGAGCTTGATCCTGCCGTGCTCCTTGCTTCCGGACCTGACCGCGACTTCCTGGCCGGCCTTGACCGTATAGGACGGGATCGCCACGACCCTGCCGTTCACCGCGATGTGCCGATGCAGCACGATCTGCCGCGCTTCCGTGCGGCTCCCGGCCAACCCCATGCGGTAGATCACGTTGTCGAGCCGCCGCTCCAGGAGCTGGAGCAGGTTCTCGCCCGTGATCCCCTTCATCCGCTCCGCCTTCTCGAACAGGTTGCGGAACTGCGCTTCGAGCACGCCGTACGTCTTCCGCACCTTCTGCTTCTCACGGAGCTGGATGCCGTAGTCCGACTTCTTGCTGCGGGACTGGCCGTGCAC
>Ga0172371_10006162_pt1 | contig 17529 bp, 16 predicted proteins | sample Lak12m_FD_114543 | JGI IMG/M metagenome (GOLD analysis project Ga0172371, IMG submission 114543) | Freshwater microbial communities from Kabuno Bay, South-Kivu, Congo - kab_022012_12m | ecosystem: Environmental > Aquatic > Freshwater > Lake | place: Democratic Republic of the Congo: South-Kivu...
GATTCAATATTTCTATGAATTCCACGTTAGTTCTCTTAGGGAAAAGCTCATGCATTTCAAGGAGAGGACCATAATAAGTTACAGGGAAACCGTCAACATTGTCAACAACTATTACAGCATGGGGATTGCCCATTGAAACGCAGGTGATTTTGAATTCCCTATCTTCAATCCGCAAGGGGTAGTCTATAATTGCCTGAGATGCATGATGCATGATGCCCGATGACCCCCTTTTAATTCCCCCCTTATTAAGGGGGGACTGAGGGGGGTGTATTTTTACGGGTATCCTCTCCGGCTCAAAAACAGGCTCCCCCATATCAACCCTTACCAGCTTGCCTTTCCTCCGGGGCTGTATAATTCCTGCTCGGGTTTCTATATTAAGAGCGGTTTTCTTGGATAATTTTCTGCTCCAGATATATTTTGCAAGGCATCTTATGCCGTTGCCGCACATCTCCACTTCGCTGCCGTCGGCATTAAATATCCTCATCTTGAAATCTGCAATTTTGGATGGATACAGCAGAAGTATCTGGTCTGCGCCTATGCCGAAGCGCCTGTGGCAGAGTTTTCTGCTCAAAACTTTTAACTGTTCACTTTTTTCGCCACAGGCTCTCCTCGGCGAGTCGCCCCCGCGCTCAGGCGGGAACTTTTGCGATATGCAGTCAATAAGAATAAAGTCATTGCCGAGGCCGTGCATCTTTATAAAATCAATCCTCATCCTATGCCGTCCGACCCCTCTTTGTTATTGCCGAGCTCACGGCTCAGCAGGGAGAAACTCCTCAACCGCTGCCCCCGCCTCCGCAAGCCCTGCTTGGCGCGGAAGGAGCGAATACGTCTCCTCCGGCAACCGAGCATGAAAATGCGGACAAGAGTTTCTTTACTGAATTGGAACCGCAATCAGGGCATACTGTATCTTTTTCAGAAGCCCCGGTCCTTTGAAGGACTGAGAATAACCTGCTGCATTTGCTGCATTTATATTCGTAAATAGGCATTTTTTACCTCCGGGCGTAATATTTTTATTTTGCATATTCGCGCCTTCTAAGTCAATTAATACCTTGCTATAATTAAACTATGAAAGAGGCGATGCTGTATGAGAAGCTTGAAGGCAAAAGGGTGAGGTGTTTTTTGTGCAGCCATCACTGCCATATCTCGGAAGGCAAAAGAGGCATCTGCGCTGTAAGGGAAAACATTAACGGCGTTCTCTTCAGTCTTGTATACGGCAAGATTATAGCTTCTCACGTAGACCCCATTGAGAAAAAGCCGCTTTTCCATTTTCTGCCTGCCTCGTATTCTTTTTCCATAGCGACGGTAGGCTGCAACCTGAGGTGCCAGCACTGTCAGAATTATGAGATATCGCAGTTCCCGCGGGAAAGGCCTGAGGTCCCGATACCCGGAGAAGACATGACCCCGGAGGCGGTGGTGAACCTGGCGGAAAGATACGGGTGCAAGAGCATATCTTATACATACACTGAACCTACGATATTTTTTGAATTTGCGTATGACTGTGCAAGACTTGCCCAGGAAAGGGGCATAAAGAATGTATTTGTCAGCAACGGGTTTATGACGCCTGAGAGCGCGAGGGCTATTGCGCCGTATCTTGACGGGAATAACATTGACCTTAAGGGAGGCGAAAAATTTTACAAGGAGATATGCGGGGCCAGGGCCGCGCCTGTAAGGGAAACCATAAGGCTTATGAAAGAGCTTGGCGTATGGGTGGAGGTAACCACATTGATAATCCCGGGGCATAATGACTCTGAGGAAGACTTAAGGAATATTGCTGAGTTTGTAAAGTCTGTTGACCCGGCGATACCATGGCACGTAACGCAGTTCTATCCGACCTATAAATTGACGTAGGCCCCGCGCACGCCGGTTGAGACGCTGAGATGGACGAGGCAGATGGGCCTTGAGACAGGACTTAAGTATGTTTATGAAGGGAATGTTCCAGGCGCAGGCGGAGAAAATACCTATTGCCCGAATTGCAAGGAATTGCTTATCAGGAGAATAGGCTTCAGCATTGAAGAAAACAGGATGAAAAACGGGAAGTGCTTTAACTGCGGTGTGATGATAGAAGGGGTGTGGGAGTAGCTTGAACTTTTTTATTCTGTTCTGTTAAGCTTTTTTTGAGGGTGAAATGGCTCTTGATGAGATTGAAAAATTAAAGGAGAAGGTGAAGAAAGACCCCAATTCAAAGCTTTTCGTTCCGCTTGCTGAAGAATACAGGAAAAAGGGAATGCTTGACGAGGCTATATCCGTCCTGATGAAAGGGCTCACCCGCCAGCCGGGATATACAAGCGCAAGAGTTTCGTTAGGCAAGATATATCTTGAAAAAAAGATGGCGCCTGACGCAAAAGAAGAATTTGAGAAAGTAACATCCGCGATACCGGACAATCTTTTTGCGCATAAAAAATTAGCCGAGCTATACAGGGATTCAGGCGAAAAAGAAAGGGCGGTAGGAGAATACAGGATAGTGCTTAAACTAAATCCCCTGGACGAAGATGCGGTCTCAAACCTTAATGAGCTTCAGAGCAGTGAAAGGGCTGAGGAAACAATAGTCACGGAATCTGTGCCCGAGGAATTTTCCGTGCAGGGCAATGAAGCTCCTTACGAGGCTGAGGGATCTCCCGCGCAAACTGCTGCTGAAGAAATGCTTTCTGAGGCTAAGGAAAGAGAGAAGGTTGTCTCTGCCGGGGAGCAGGTAAAACACGTTTACGGAGACGAGTTTGAGGCGTTCAAGAGGTCTATCGCAGGACAGGGAGAAGAAAATATAGAGCCGGAAGAGACTATCGGCGAAGAGGTTATTTCAGATAAAGATATGGAAGAGGCTGAAAAGGAATTGCTGTCATATACCTCAGCCTTTGGAGAGAAAGAGGAGCCGTTGAAAGAAGAAAAAGCTTCTGAGGCAGAGAAACTGCCTGAAAAAGAAGATACAACTGCATACAGCCTTAAGGAAGCGGAACAATCCATATCCGGAGGCAATTATCTGAAGGCAATGAGCATTTATAAGCAAATGTTATCCTTAAATCCGCAGGATAAACATATACTGCAGAAAATTGAAGAATTAAGAATGCTGCTTAAGATGCTTGGGAAGGATAAGGAAGCGGTAATTGATAAACTGGAGACCTTCGGCAATATTTTAAAGGAGAAGAAGAATGAGTTTTTCAGGAGTTCTTAAAGAAACGGTTGATAAAGTTGACGGTGCGGTTTCAGCTATGATAATAGGCGCGGACGGCATGCCTGTTGAGGAATATGCCAGCGAAAAGCTTATCAATCTGGAGGACCTTAGCGCAGAGGCCTCCCAGATGATCAAGGACATAGGCAATGCTGCAGAGACTCTCGGGCTTGGCGAGGCAAAGGAGTTTTCAATAATCTCAGATAAGTGCGGAATTATAATGAGAAAGATAAATGCCGAATATTACCTCGCGCTTGTTATAAAACCCGAAGGAAATTACGGAAAAGGAAGGTTTATCCTTAAAACTACAATCCCTAAAATAGAAAAGGAATTTTAACCTCTTAGCTGTTTTAGTCTTTCTTCCATATCCTCGGGCAGCAGGCTGTGAAACTCATAATATTCTCCTGTGACCGGGTGAATAAATCCGAGGGATTCTGCATGCAGCATCTGCCGTGGGAACGTAAGCCTTGTTTTGTTTTTTGTCTCTAGCTCAATTTTCCTGCCGTAAGTGCGGTCTCCAAGCACCGGATGCCCGATAGACGCAAAGTGCACACGTATCTGGTGAGTCCTTCCTGTTTTAAGCCTTGCCTCAATCAAAGAGGCATTCCGGAATTTTTCTATCATCTTCCATACTGTAACAGCCTCCTTGCCTCTTTTTGCCTTTGTTGACATTTTTTTCCTATCGGACTCAGACCTCCCGATGCTAAGGCTTATCTGCCCTGCATTGTCTTTCAGGTTTCCGTAAACAAGCGCAAGGTATCTTCTGTTGATTGTCCGCTGTTTGAACTGCTCTGCAAGTCTGTAATAGGCCGCGCTGTCAAGGGCGACCACCATGACTCCGGATGTGTCTTTATCAAGTCTGTGCACAACTCCGGGTCTTAGGGGACCGCCCGGAGCCTCAAGTTTTTTGCAGTGATAAAGAAGCGCATTCATCAGCGTGCCTCCGGCATGTCCGGCAGCAGGGTAAACTACCATTCCCGAAGGTTTGTTTACAACAACGAGATGCTTATCCATATAAAGTATTTCAATAGGAATCGGTTCTGCAATGAGCTGTTCCGGTTCTTCCTCTCCGGCAGTTAATGTCATAATGTCGCCTGTTTTTACCCTGTAATTCGGGTTTACAATACGGCTGTTAACAAGAAGGAGACCCTTTTTTATGAGTTTCTGTATCTGCGAGCGGGTGCCCCCGGTTTCAGCAACGGCCAAGACATCTAGGCGCTTGCCGGAATCCTTTTCCTGAACCTTTACTTTGTGGCGTATCATTACGATTTTAATTTTACCCCGAACCCGCATTAGATTGCTTAACTTTTTTATTTACATGCGGCCTTTTGGAAGGCTATACTAACACGCTAAGCCTGTTTTTATTACAGACTCATGGAGAGGAATATTTGATGAGGAAAACAGTTCTGATGTTTTGTTTTGTATGCGCTGTCCTGGCTGTATATGCATACAGCGTTTTTTCGCAGGAGTTTCCTCCGGTGAATTCCATAGAGGTAAGGGGACTTAAGAGGATAGAGGAAGCGGCTGTGAAGTCCAAGATAACACAGAAAACCGGAGAACCGCTTTCTGCTGAAAAGACTACAAACGACATAAAAGACATTTATAAGATGGGCTATTTTGACGATGTCAAGGTTGAGCTAGAGCCGCTGGAAGGCGGGGTTAGAGTCATATATCTTATAAAAGAAAAACCCACCATTATAAGTATAGACTTTCAGGGGAATAAAAAATATGAAGACTCGGATTTGAAAGACAAGATAACGATAACGGCAAACTCTATAGCGGATACGGTCCTGATACAGGATAATGCCGAGAAGCTGCGCGCCTTTTACGAGGAGGAAGGCTACTACCTCTCAAAAATCGTCCCGGTCGTTAAGAAGATGAATGAGGATGAGGTCACGCTTACATATCAGATAGAGGAGGGCCCGAAGGTAAAGATAAAATCCATAGTGATTGAAGGCAATAAGGCTATCACGAAAAAGGAAATAAAAAAGGCGATGAGGACAAGCGAATGGTGGCTGTTTTCGTTTATAACATCATCGGGATACTATAAAAAAGAGGAAATGAGTTTTGATATTGAGAGGATAAGAAATGTTTACTTTAATAAGGGATATATAAAGGTCGCCGTATCCGACCCAAAGATTCAGCTTACAGAAGATAAAAAGGGAATGATAATCTCAATTATGATATCAGAAGGAGAGCAATACAGCATATCTTCTGTGGATATTACCGGGAATAAGGCGTTCACCGAAGGCGAATTGCGGGCAAAAATAAAATCTGCCCCAAAGAACATATTTAACAGGTCCACTCTGAGAAATGATGTCACGGCAATAGGAGAAATGTATTCCGAGAAAGGGCACGCTGTTGTCAATGTCGCCCCTGACCTTGTGCCTGACGAAGCGAAAAAGCAGGTTAAGATAACCTACAAGATAGAAGAGGGAGGCATTTACAAGATAGGCAGGATAGACATATCAGGCAATATTAAGACCAGGGATAAGGTCATACGAAGAGAAATCAGACTTGATGAAGGCGACACGTTTAACAGCAAACTCCTGAAGAGGAGCTATGAAAGGCTTAACAACCTTAATTTCTTTGAAACCGTTGACATTCAAACAAAACCGAAGACCGAGGAAAAACTTGTGGACCTTGATGTAAAGGTGAAGGAAAAACCGACAGGAATGCTCACTGTCGGAGGCGGCTATAGCTCTGTTGACGGGCTTATCGCCACTGCTGATGTCACACAGGCCAATCTCTTCGGAACAGGCCGGCTTATAAAATTAAAGGGCGAATTCGGAGGCAAAAGCACTGCTTACAGCCTCGGGTACAGGGACCCGTGGTTTCTTGACAAAGAGCTTTTATTCGGAACCGATGTCTACAGGACCACAAGAAAATATTCTGCTTTTGACAGAAAAACAGTTGGCTTTGATTTATTGTTCGGCAAAAGCTTTTCAGAATACTGGAGAGGAGATGTAACATACAATTTTGAAAACGTATTGATAGAGAATGTGTCTGCGGATGCCTCGGCAAGGATAAAGGAGCAGGAGGGCAAAAAAATAACAAGCAGCATTACGCCTGCAATTGTAAGAGACTCCAGGAATAATATCTTTGACCCTCATACCGGTTCAAAAAATTTGTTCTATGTTACTTATGCGGGATTAGGCGGCGACAACTATTTTCTTAAGAGCGGTGTTGAATCTTCTTGGTTTTTCCCTGTCACAGAAGAGACAACTCTGGCTTTCAGGGGCAGGTATGGACAGGCAACAGGGCTTTTCAATAAGCCGTTTCCGCTTTATGAAAGGTTTTATGTCGGCGGCATTTACACTGTAAGAGGCCTCGGTTTTGGAGAGGCCGGGCCGCGGGATACAAACGGCGACTTGATAGGCGGTGAAAAACAGGTTATATTTAATGCTGAATATATTTTCCCTATTGTCAGCGAGCTAAAATTTAAAGGGGTTACATTTTTTGACGCAGGCCGGGCCTTTGACTCTTTTAGTAATTTTGGAGATGTTAAATATACAGGAGGCGCCGGTATCAGGTGGTTTTCTCCTATAGGGCCGATAAGGCTGGAATGGGGGCATAATCTTAACCAGAAACCCGGAGAGACCAAAAGCAAATGGGAATTCACATTCGGCAGCGCTTTTTAGATATGAATAAAGCCGGCAGCAATCAGCTGTTAGCCGACACGAAAAACTGAAAGCCTATGAGTGGTAGCTGAAAGCTTTATACAAAAGGAGGAAGAGATGAGAAGGATAAGGATATTGTTGTTTACCTTATGTTTAGTCTTGTTTTATGTCACGCCTGCAAAAGCGGCTGATGCATTAAAGGTAGGGTTTATTGATTTGCAGCGTATATTTGCAGAATCGGACCTAGGCAAAAAAGCAGCAGCTGAAAGGGCGGATATTGAAGCAACTAAAAAAGCAAAAGAGGCGGCGATACAAGAGAAGATAAACGTCCTTAAGAAAATGGAAGAAGAGATAGTTAAACAGTCTTCTGTTCTTTCTGCCGATGCAAAAAAGGCTAAAGAGGAAGAGATGGAAAAGCTTCAGAAGGATGTTCAAGGATTTATAGCTGAGGCAAGAGCAGAATTGCAGAAAAAAGAAAACAGCCTGACAAATCTTACAAACTCAATTCTTAAGGATATCAGCGATATTGTGGACGCTATCGGCTATGAAGAAAACTATGCGCTTATATTGAGAAGCGAGGCGCTTTTGTCTGCGAAGAAAGAGCTTGACCTCACCGGAATGGTGGTAAAAAGGCTGAATGAACCAAAAGGCAAGCCTAAAGAGGAGCCTAAGGCAAAACCGAAAGAAAAACCTAAAGGCAAGAAAAAAGGTTGACCTTTTGGAAGTTCTGTGTCAGAATAGCAAGTGAAGTTTCGGAAGTTTTTGTCGTACACAGCCGCAAAGACTTTGGACTTTGCGGTTTTTTATTGCAGAGTTCCGTAATCTTCAGTATTTAATAAGGAGGTAAAGCACAGTGGCAAAAGGAACCGTTAAATGGTTTAATGAGTCCAAGGGATTTGGATTCATAACCAGTGAAGACGGCGGAGATGTTTTTGTTCACTATTCTGCTCTTCAGGGAGACGGTTTTAAAACTCTCTCGGAAGGACAGACCGTGAGCTTTGATGTTGTTGACAGCCCCAAGGGCCCAAAGGCAGCAAACGTTGTAAAACTCTAAGCCAAAAAATCAGGCGCCCCGATTCCTCGGGGCGCCTGCCTTCATTCCGGATATTTTAATTTTTTACCGGCCAATACCAATTTCTTAAAAGATTCTGCAGGCAAGGGGACGCTGATTCTGGTCCATATGTAAATTATATACGAATTATCTGGATTACAAAATGATTTCGATATAGGCTGTAAGGCTGCTGCCCTTGAAAAGGTTATGGAGCCGGGGAAGGGGGTTGAACCCTCGGCCTGCTGATTACGAATCAGCTGCTCTGCCACTGAGCTACCCCGGCAAGATTAAGTTTCAAAGTGTCAAAGTATCAGAGTATCAAAGTCTTTAACTATGACGCTTTGATCCATTCTCCGTAGCACTGCGAAGGATGAACCCTATGTCACTCTGACACTTTTATTATATTCCATCAGGGCTTCTTTTTCAGGGGCTTCGGGACATTCCCTGTATTTAGGAGAGAAATGCATAACAACAAGATTTTTAACGCCCGCCTCTCTTGCTATTCTTCCTGCTGTTTTCGCCGTTAGATGATGCCTCTCTAGCGCCCTTTCTCTGTCTTCCTCAAGAAAATAGGCCTCGCAGTAAAGGGTATCCGAATCTTTAACCTGGGCTGTGATCTTTTTAATATTTCCCTCATCCAGGGACGAATCGGCAACGTAAGATATCTTTTGCCCCTCTGTTATCATAGCGATTTCTCCAAGCTCCTTTTGAGTATATATTCTTCCTGCTATTTTAAATTCTCTGTTTCCGGCTGTATTTTCCCTTAAGGCCCTTTTGAATTCCGAAAGCCAGGGCCCTACCGGAAGGCCCAGCCTGTTCAGAGCCGCTTTATCAATATTTATATGAAAATCTTCCTTTAGGGAAAAACAGAGGCATGGTATCTGATGCGTGAGACACGCGGCCTTAATCTCAAAAGAGCCTTCTCTTAATAGAATCCCGTCAAACGGCTTTTTGCCGTAGTCTATCCTGTTAAAACAGTTTTCTGCATAAAAACCCGAGCGGCCGATATGTGTTTCGCTTACGGCAAAGACCTCTAGCTTAAGAGGATATTCTTTTATGAGATTCCAGGTGTACCCCTTTAATTTTCCTTCAACGCAATCAGTGATATTGGACGGCCCGAATATTCTTAACGGCGTCTCTCTTCTTAGAAGCGCTCTTAAGAGGCTGTCAAAACCTATGAAATGGTCTATGTGGGTATGCGTTACAAAGGCGTCTGTTATTTTTTGTATATCATTAGGTCTTAGTCTGGTCGTATATCCCAGATCAAAGAGAAACGCCCGTTTTTCCCGGAGCGCTCTAACATATACGCAGGGGTCGTCAAACGGGCCGTTTATGAGTCTGTGATGGAAAGTAGGTTTCATAGGGGATTATAAACTATTGTGATATAATTAGAAAACAGTGATAAGGATTAAGTAGTTAGTAGGCAGTAGTCAGTAGTTAAGGGTGTTGATTTTTTTTCTTTTTATCTTGACTACCAGCTACTTGCTGCCTAAAGGTTGGAGGCTATATGTCTGAACTTAGAAAAGACCCGATTGTCGGCCGCTGGGTGATAATCTCTGTTGAAAGAGGCAAAAGACCGACGGACTTCGTATCGCCTTCCCAGAGGAAAAAAGGCGGGTTCTGTCCTTTCTGTCCGGGCCACGAGCACACCGCACCGCCGGAGATAATGGCCTTCAGACCGTCCGGCAGTCCTAAGGATTCTCCGGGCTGGACGCTTCGCGTTGTACCGAATAAATTTCCTGCGCTTCAGATACACGGAGAATTGAGTAAAACCGGGGAAGGAATATTTGACAAAATGAACGGAATCGGCGCGCACGAAGTCGTGATAGAGACGCAGGATCATAACCTAGCGCTTTCAACTATGCCTTTAAAGGCTGTCGAAGATGCTTTGTGGGCGTATTACATGAGACTCAACGACCTCAAAAAAGATCAGCGGTTCAAGTATGTGCTGATATTTAAAAACGAAGGCGAGGACGCAGGGGCTTCATTGGAGCATACGCATACCCAGCTTATAGCCCTACCTATCGTGCCCAAGCTTGTTAAAGAGGAGATTGACGCGGCGGAGAAGTATTTTGATTTTAAGGACAGGTGCATCTTCTGCGATGTGATAAATCAGGAACTTGAGGACGGCAGGCGCGTGATATATGAAAATAAAGGGTATCTTGCCTTAGCTCCGTTTGCGCCGCGGGCGCCGTTTGAAACATGGATCCTGCCCAAAAAACACGAGTCGGCATTTTATCCTCCGGATAAAGATTTCTCTTTGCTTGCGGACATACTTCAGAGAATACTCAGGCAGATTGACAGGATACTTGATGTGCCGCCTTATAACTTTATTGTTCATACCTCGCCGTTCTATGACGAGGCAAACGATTACTACCACTGGCATATTGAGATAATGCCCAAGCTGACAAAGATTGCCGGTTTTGAATGGGGCTCCGGCTTTTATATAAACCCGACGCCTCCGGAAGAGGCGGCGAAGTTCATGAGAGAAGCAAAAATATAAGGGCTGATAGCTGTCGGCTGTCAGCTAAAGGTCATTCCTGCGGAAGCAGGAATCCGGAAAGCTGAAAGACTTGATTCCGTGTCCCTACGGGTCGTATACAAGCAGGGGATAGCATAGGAGTTTAGATGAAGATTTTGATTGCAACGCCTGAAGCCGCGCCGTTTGCCAAAACAGGGGGGCTTGCGGATGTCACCGGAGCATTGCTGGCCGAGTATAGAAAAATGAAAGAAGATATTCGTCTCATCCTGCCCTTATATAAAACGATAAGAGAAAAATTCCGCTTGAATGATACGGGCCTGGAAGTGACCGTGCCTCTGGCAAACAGGAAATTAAAAGGAAGGATATTCAGCTACGGGGACTCGGCATACTTTATTGAATGCGATAAGTTTTTTGACCGGGATGAAATTTACGGCACGCCGGCAGGAGACTATCCTGACAATTCCGCACGGTTTATATTTTTTTCAAGGAGTGTACTTGAAGCCTGCAAGGCGCTGGGATTTAAGCCTGATGTAATTCATTGTAATGACTGGCAGACAGGACTTATACCTTTATACCTTAAAACCATATACAAAGCAGATAAATTTTTTAGCGGCGCCTCTTCCATAATTACGGTTCATAATCTGGGTTATCAGGGACTGTTTCCTCAGTCCGACATGCCGCTTACCGGACTTGATAAAAGCCTGTTCACGCCCGAGGGCCTTGAGTTTTACGGAAAGATAAATTTTTTGAAGGCAGGATTAATATCTGCAGATTTCATAACAACGGTGAGCGATAACTACGCCAAAGAGATATTAGGCAGGGAATACGGATTCGGGCTTGACGGCGTTTTAAGGCAGAGGGTTTCTGCGCTTACCGGGATTATAAACGGCATAGACCGCAAGGAGTGGAATCCCGAATCCGATGTGTTTATAAAAAAGAACTACGGACTTAAGGATATTCACGGCAAAAAGGAATGTAAGCTTCAGCTTTTAAGAGATTGCTCTATAAAGCTGAAGCCGCATATGCCCTTGATAGGCATGGTCGGCAGGTTGTCGGCACAGAAAGGGCTGGACCTTGTTCTGGAAGCTCTCAATGAAGTACTTTCTGCCGGCGCAAACCTTGTTGTTCTCGGCAGGGGAGACGAGATGTTTCACAAGAGATTGTCTGCTGCAGCAGAAAGATACAAAGGCAGGGTGTATTTGAAGATAGGATTTGAGGAGAGCCTTGCGCATAAAATATACGCAGGCTCGGATATATTTTTAATGCCTTCAAGATACGAACCCTGCGGCCTCGGCCAGCTTATTGCAATGAGATACGGCACAATCCCTGTTGCGCGAAAAACAGGCGGGCTTGCGGATACAATCTCGGATTACCAGCCTCTTTACGGCAGGGGGACCGGCTTTCTGTTTTCGGATTATACTGCTGATGCGCTTCAGGGTTGTCTGAAGAGGACGCTCTGCGTATATGTCAATAAGGACAGGTGGGAAGAGCTGATGCATAATGCGATGAGGATGGACTTCTCCTGGAAGGGTTCGGCAAAAAGGTATATTGAGCTTTACTATAAAGCAGTAAGCATGAAGAAGCAATAACGGGGGCTGTATGAGCCTAAGGTCTAAACTGGCGGTTTTTACGATAATCTTTTTTCTGATAACCGCTGCGCTGATTTCAGGCAGTTTTCTTATCTTTAACAGGTTAAGCGCCAACTTTGCCGCCCAGAAATCTATTGTAATGGAACACAGCCTGCATGAAGACTGGAAAGCATCCATAGTCAGCGTTGTCATGGCTGCCGAAGGATGGGGTGTTACAGGCGATGCCAAATTTCAGAGGCAGTATAAACAAAAACTTAAGAGCGCAACCGGCGCTTTTAACAACATTCCCGAGGCCCTGCGAGACAAAAAAGAGGTAAGGGCAATAAAAACCGATTTTGATAAGATGATAGAATTTGCAAACGCAATAATGGCGTCAAAAGAGCCTGTCGGAGACGTGCATGTTCTTTTTGCTCTGCGCATGCTCCAGAATAAGGAAAGAGAGATTTATGAAAAGCTGGATGCCGTGCACAGTGAGGCCGTGACAGCTATTGGCAGCGGCATTGCCGAAGGGGAAAGGATTGAACGGCAGATGGGGTTTTATTTTGTTATCCTTTTCGGCATCAGCTCCATTGCATTTATGTCTCTCGTTATCTTCATGAGGAAAATTGTGACGGCTCCGTTTGACGACCTGCTTAAGGCTACGGAAAAGATAACAGGCGGAGAGCTTAACTACAGGATAGATACGATAAGAAAGGATGAGTTCGGGATAATAGCGAAGAGATTTGACGAGATGGTTGAAAAACTGCAGCAATCCATCATAAGCAATGCCGAATTGTATGAGACAGCGCAGCTGCGTGAAAAGCAGGCTCGTGAAGGAAAGAAAAGGATGGAGACCCTTTTTGAGAGCGTGCAGGGCGGAATCATAACAATAGGAAGGGAATATGAAATTATATCGGTAAACAAATTTTTTGAAGCCTGGACCGATATAGACGCAGAAGAGATAACAGGGCAGAATGTGGAAACCCTCTTTCACGGCAAAGACGGGATATGCCCTCATTGTGTTGCCCAGGTTACGTTTGAAACAGGGCAGATAAATTCCATCACCCAGTCGCAGGGCATGAACTACGCGGAACTGACATCTTATCCCATTAAGGACAGCGAGGGTAAGGTTATTGAATGTGTGGTGTTCATAGAGGATATAACCGACAGGATGCTTTATCATGAGGAGATATTAGGGCTGTATAAGGAGGTTGCGCAGACAAAAGAATACCTTGAAAGTCTGATAGAAAATTCTGCCGATGCGATTGTCACTTCCGACCTTAACGGCAATATAACTTCATGGAATTACGGAGCCGAGCGGACCTTCGGCTGCACAGAGGATGAGGCTATAGGCAAATTTCTTCCGTTTATCCCTGACTTTCTTATAGACGCTGAAAAAGAACAGATAGGGAGGATTAAAAACGGGGAAACGCTTAAAGATATAGAAACATTAAGGCAGAAAAAAGACGGCACGATAATTGAGGCCAGCGTCACACTCTCGCCTGTAAAGGATGCCGCTGGAGAGGTCATAGGCATTAGCGGGATAACGAGGGATATCTCGGGAAGAAAACGTGTGGAAAGAGAACTTATAAGGAGAAATCAAGAGCTCTCAAGATTATTCTTTATAAGTTCCGCCATGAGGGGAACCCTTGAGCTGGACAGACTGCTCAGGATGATACTTACTGCGGTTACGATGAGCGACGGGCTCGGTTTCAACAGGGCCCTACTGTTTCTTGTTGATGAAAAGAAAGAGGTAATAAAGGGGGCGATGGGCGTGGGGCCTGCAAATCCCGAGGAGGCGTGGAAGATATGGGAAAAACTCTCAATAGAAAAGAAAACGCTTCCGGATATACTTTATGACATAGAAACCGGACCTCTGAGAAAGGATTCTTTTCTTGACAAATTAAGCATGGGGATGGAGGTTTCACTTAAAGACGATACGATACTCACCCGTTCTGTTAAGGCGAAAAAGGCTTTTAATGTCCTGGATGTTAAAGACGAAGCGGTGGCGGATGCTGTACTCATACAGCAGCTCGGCACTCAGGCCTACGCGGTTGTGCCTCTTATCTCCAGGGATCGGGTTATAGGGGTATTGTGGGTGGATAACATCTTTACCAGGCGTTTGATAAGCGATGAGGATATGAAGTTCCTTTCGGGTTTCTCAAATCAGGTTGCAAGCGCGGTGGAAAGCGCCAGGCTTTTTGACCACGTAGCCCGCGCAGAGGCAGAGCTTGAAAATATTTTCAAGTCCATCTCAGACATGGTCTATATTACGGATAAAGACTACACGATAAAAAATGTGAACAAGGCAGTGGTTGACAGGACAGGGAAATCTGCCGGAGAGCTGATAGGAGCAAAGTGTTATAAAGTGTTTCACGGCCTGGATGAACCGTTTCCTGAATGTCCGCATCATAAAACCGTCCAGACAAGGGAGGCCTATGTAGAAGAGGTTGAAGACCCATATCTCGGAGGAACATTCCTGACCTCGGTATCTCCTGTGTTTAATCAGGTTGGAGAATTTTTAGGCACGGTCCATGTAGTCAGGGATATTACGGAATTAAATAGCCTGAGAGAGAAACTTGTTGCGACAGAGAGGATGGCGGCCCTCGGCGAAGTTGCCGCAAAGGTCGCGCATGAGATAAGGAATCCGCTTGTGTCGGTCGGAGGTTTTGCAAAGAGACTTGAAAAGAAGCTTGACGGAAACCTGAAAGAATATGCAGGCATTATAGCGAAAGAGGTGGAAAGACTTGAAGGCATTCTGCGCGAGATTCTCGGGTTTGTCAAAGAAGCCAGACTGCTGAAGGAAAAGGTTAATGCAGTAGAGCTTATTGACGACGTAATCCAGCTTATCCAGACACAACTGAGGGAAAGAGACATTAAACTTATTAAATCCATAGGGGATACGCCTGCTGTTTATATAGACCCCAACAGGGTGAAAGAGGCCTTGCTTAATATAGTTAATAATGCTGTTCAGGCCGTGGCGATTCACGGCACGATAACAATGAAGACCTACACAGATGCCGGATATGCAGTGCTAGAAATAAACGATACGGGCCCGGGCATAGAAGAAAAAAACCTGCCTTTTATCTTCAACCCCTTTTATACGACAAAATTATCAGGCACAGGGCTGGGTCTGGCAATCACCAAGAGGATTATAGAAGAGCATAAGGGCCGGATAGAGGTAGACAGTAAGGTAGGCAAGGGGACTACATTCAGGGTGTTTTTGCCCGGGTAGAAACTTTTTTTAACAGCGATAGAATTGAAAGGAGGAGGGCATATGAAAAAAGTGCTTGTAGTAGATGACGATGTTCATATCCAGAAACTCTACAAAGAAGAGCTGGAAGAAGAAGGCTACAAAGTCCTTGTGGCAGGCAGCGGGGCAGAGGCAATGGAGTTGTTTGACAGGGAAAACCCTGACATTGTCACGCTTGATATATTAATGCCTGATATGGACGGGATAAAGATTCTCAGGCAGATGAAAGAAAAAAAACCGAGGCTTCCAATTATAATGTCTACGGCCTATGACTACCGGGATGATTTTGCCGTCTGGGCCTCTGAGGCGTATATAGTCAAATCGGCAGACCTCGGCGAGCTGAAAAAAACAATAAAGATTCTTCTGGAGAAGCAGTAATGTCACGGATAATAAAGGCGCAGTCTCCGGTTTATGGCGGTTATGTCATTGCGCGTGACAGCGGAGTAATTTTCATAAAAGGAGCAATTCCGGAAGAAGTTATTGAAATCTCCATAAGCGAAAAGAAAAGAGATTACTCTATAGCCGCGGTTACAAATGTCATTGAGCCTTCTCCTTACAGGGTAAATCCTCCGTGTCCGGTATTCGGCATATGCGGGGGATGCCATCTTCAGTTTATATCTTACGAAAGACAGGTCTCCATGAAAGAGGAGATACTGCTTGATTCCGTAAGCAGGATAGGAGGAATGGAAGTCTCCCTGTCTCAATCCCTCACGGACAGAAATTACAACTATCGCTACAGGGGACAGTTTAAAGTTTCCCGGGAAGGGAAGATAGGATTTTATAAAGAAGGCACAAGAGAAGTTATCGCTATAGATGGATGCCCGCTGATGATAGATGAGATTAATCTGGTTGTCAAGAAATTGAGCAATAGAAAATTGCCGGGGATAAGCGAGATACATATCTCATACGGCGATATTGGAAATGCATTGGTTAAATCAAAACTAACTCCGGAGGATGTTGAGCAACTGATTACAGATGCGGGATTTTCCGGAATTGCATTTGAAAACGGAGAATCAACAGGCAAGGATTATATTAAGCTGGACCTCAACGGGCTTCAATACACAGTTACTCCATGGAGTTTTTTCCAAGCGCACTGGGCTCTTAATAAAAAAGTTGTTGAACTGATAACAGACGAACTTCAGCCTCTGGAAAATGCGCGCGTGCTGGACCTTTACGCAGGCGCGGGGAATTTCTCCCTGCCTCTGGCAATGCACGCGTCTCAGGTTGTTGCAGTTGAAGGAAACCGTTTTGCAATAGAAGACGGGCAGAGGAATGTTAAATTAAACAACATAAAAAACTGCAAGTTTATTAATTCATCCGCCGAAAAATACAGGGCTCATGAGAAGTTCGACGTTGTAGTCCTTGACCCTCCAAGGCCGGGTCTGACAGGCGATGTTATGAAAAAGGTTCTTGGCCTTTCAGCCAAAAAGATTGTTTACATCTCATGCAATCCCGCAACCCTCGCGAGGGATTTAAAGAAATTAAGTGAAATGTATAATCTTGATTCACTCCGCATGATAGATTTCTTCCCGAATACCTACCATATAGAAGCGCTGGCGTTTTTGAGTTTGAAGTAGAAAATAAACGCTAAAACTTATCCGCCTTGGATTCAAGGTTTGAGGCAGGAATAAAATATTTCCCGTCTTTGGCAGCTCCTTCAAGCTTAATAGGCGCGCAGCTGCCGACCCCCTATTCTATCTCCGATAAAGGGAATCTTATATTGCAGGATCTGCATACAACGCTTCCGTTGTCAAACCTGTAGCCGAGCTTTTTAGGGTAGCACCGCGCGCATGCGTCAAAAAACGACAGAATTTTCCCGTCCATATTTACCACAAAGAAGCTTATCTTTTTGCCTTTGTAATGGTAGGTGAAGAATTCCGGCACGCCGGGCTTAAGGGAACCGGCATTAACAACAACGTCTGAGCCTATTTTTTCAGGCTCGGAATAAACAGGCTGCCTTGAGCACGACGCAAGAAATAAGGCAATAAAGAATGTGATAAATGTAATATATGAAATTTTTCTCATTTCTGCATTATCTCTTTGATATATGTAAAGTTTAACATATTTGATTTTTCAGTGTATAGGATTTGAGGCGTCATGCCTGCAAAAAGCGAAAAGGCTGTTCGCTGACATTAGAACAGGACATGCATCCCATGCGAAGTAAACGATTGAATTGCATTTTTATGCGGGTTGTGGTAGAAAATGTGCATGGTTGAAAAGCGCAAATTGCTGGTTACAGATTTCTGTATAAAAAGTTTTATATAAAATGTAAGGTAATTGTAAAACTTTTGGCACCAAATTATACTGGTGTCAATGGATCTAAATACATTTGAATCCCTCTGTAAAACAGAGAATAGAGTAAGGCTTTATTTTAAGAAATACTGCTGGAAAA
>Ga0172371_10006163_pt1 | contig 17527 bp, 9 predicted proteins | sample Lak12m_FD_114543 | JGI IMG/M metagenome (GOLD analysis project Ga0172371, IMG submission 114543) | Freshwater microbial communities from Kabuno Bay, South-Kivu, Congo - kab_022012_12m | ecosystem: Environmental > Aquatic > Freshwater > Lake | place: Democratic Republic of the Congo: South-Kivu...
CATCCCGGTAGGGGCCATCGCCAGTAACTGTACACAAAGAATAACAATTGATTACATCGCACTCCAGGCTATATCCGGTCAATCCACCAATATGTGCTACACCAGCCACTGATCCTGAACAATAGCAGTTATCAATTGTAACATTGCTGTATAAATATCCAACCAATCCACCGGCTATTGATCCGGAACCTGTCATCGAAACATCAACGTTTTTTGCATAGCACATTGAAATGGTACTTTCGTAAGCTCTACCAATCATTCCACCTACATAATCGTTGCTTCCTTCCACCGTAACTGATGTTGTAAAACAATAACTCAGGTTGCTTTCGTCCAATCGCCCAACCAGGCCACCAACATAGTCAAATCCATTAACTGTACTGGTGAAACTGCATTGCTTTATCAGGCAGCCATCAGAACGACCAATAAAACCACCCACATGATTATTGCCTGAAATATTTCCCGATACCGAACAAACGGTCATGTTTTCGTCAAATTCGTTAATGGTTGTGTAATTGCGGATAAATCCTGCAAGTGAACCTACATTGTTGGCTCCGGTAATAGAGACATTTGTAAAATTCACATCGTAAAAGTCGGCAGCATCAGCAACGCCAAACAAACCAATGTAACTTTCACTCCCGCGATTAATCGTCAGATTGACGATATTGCGGTCGTTGCCATCAAAATAGCCGGCAAAAGGATGTGCAAGTGTACCTATGGGTTCCCATCCTTCATCCTCATTCCATGGAGCAACGCCCAAATCGATATTTGACACCAGAATAAAAGCTGAATTCAGATATAACCAGGTGGTATCCTCATCATCAACCTCATAATTCCTGATGTTGTTTAAATGGGTTGGAGTCGAAATCCAGTAAGGGTCGAAATAGGTGCCCGTCCCTCCACCAAATTGCGCTTTGGCGTTTAATACCGAAAGTATTACACTAAATGTTAAAATCAGGTTTGAAATGCTTTTCATTTTAATTTGTTTTTATTTGGTTAATAGTTAATGTATTCTTTGTAATTATTTCATTATTAAAATCTTTTTCGTTTGGGTTGCATCGTCACTCCGGACGTTTACAAGGTAAAATCCATTGGCAAGAGCAAGCCTTAATTGAATGTCAGGAGTGTTTTCATAATTCCTTGAAAAAAGCATTGCACCAGCCAGGTTGCACACCGAAACTTGTATTTTGCCTGGCTTTCGGGTTTTTATATACAAAGTATTATCGTAAAACAAAATGCTGATAGATTCATCAGGTAGCCTCATTTCCTCTGTTTCAGTGGCACCGTTAATCATTATCCGAAATCTATCAGAAGGAATACCGGCATTGTGAATTACCGAAAATGTATTGTTTATTTTCAAATTATGGATAATACCGGTGTGCAGATCGTTTACCATCACAAGTACCGGTTCAGGCAAGGTGTTTTCGGACAACGAAATTTCATATTCCTTGCCCTCAATGGCTTCCAGGCATAATGGGATGATGGTTTCTTTGGTGCTGAAAGGTAATTCGTTTATGCTCAGGTTGATGTTTTCGGCAACTGTATAAAGCTGTGGCGCAGCATCAGAACCACTTAGCTTGTAAGCATCAAAACCGTTGTCAAAACCATCGGTTGCATCCTGATTGAAATGAACGAAGGTAACATCGGAAAAACCATTCCCTGTTACAACAAAAACCAACAGGTTGGAAATGTAATTTTTTTCTTTATAAAAACCTGTTGATGAATGAGTTCTCGAGGAATTGGAGAGAGTGAGGTTTGCATCATCCGACACTTTTACAAAGAAACCGTTCATGGGAGGGATAATTCCATCCGTAAGATCACCAATGGTTCCATTCCAGCTTTTGTACTGTCCCGCTTCACCATCATACACATATACTGCACCGTTCACATTCGACCTGGTGAGGTTGTCCCAGTCGATGGCCGAAGGGTAGGGATTCCCGATAAGGTTCCATCCTTCGCCCTTTCCGGATGTAAAAGTAAGGGCAGGCAATAAGCCCTCATCAAAAATAAAGCTTCCCTGGTTGAGTACTCCTGAAAAAGTTTTAACATCACTGGTTTCGTATGCTGCAAGGTAGGCTCTGCCAACAACAAAGTTATCCTCAAAAGCTGTGTTCCAGTTTCCACTTGCGTTGCGGGTGTTGATCCATAAGTTGGTAACCTCGTCGAATTTGTAAAAATCGTTGCTTCCGGGAATAGGGTTTACATCCGGTACAAATCCGGGTCTGATGGATTGTGAATTAACGGGAGCAGAAAGAAAATGCCAGCCGGCATCTTCAGAATAAGCAGGCACGTAACGCTCGACTGTTGCTGAAACACTTCCTGTGTTTTCGATAAGAGAACCTGTGCCTGACGCATTCGATTTTATGATTATTCCCGATGTTCCGGCATCATTATCAACAGTACCCAAAACCGTGAGGTTGCCGTATATTTTCAGGTTTGCTCCGGTCTCAATAACAAGGTTTTGGCAGGTGGCGCTGGTTCCCGACAAAATCTCAGGGAAACGACCTCCCATGGGCGATGCAGGAATTGTAACATTGTATTTTTCGGAAGGGATAGAAACTTTTTCCCAATTATTTTCTTTCGACCAGTCTGAAGACATGACACCCGTCCAATTATTCGTTCCGGCAACCACATTTATCCCATAATCCTCAACTTCACCTGAAGTATTTTCACCACAAGGACTGCCGCATCCGGCATCTTCGTACTTCAGGCGTATTCTCATTCGTGTAGTGGTTAGCGAGGCATTGGCAGGAACCGTTATTGTACCAAAATGAGTATATGTTCCAAAAAATCCCAGCGATGAAACACAAATCACATTTTCGCCCGGATCAGTAAAATCACCATCAAGGTTCCAGTCAATCCATACTCCCAAATCGTCAGAAGGGTAGCAGTTTTGGATGGTAACAGAAATATCATTGTTTGACGAAATTCCAACATTGGTTGTTTGTGCAGTAAAATCAGAATATTGATCGGGGCCGCTGTCGATATTGAAAATTGTTCCCATTTCAACCCGGTCAATGTATTCCCAACCGGGAAGCGAACTGCCGCCGCTGGCAGAGCAATAAATTATTTCGGTAGCATTAATGTAGCCGGTTTTAATTTCGTTGTCATGTCCATGTTCATTTTCGGCACGTAAGGTAACTGTGTATGAGTTGATTGCATCGAACCGCACGTGTGGATGTTGAGATGCTGCTGATGTTCCGTCCATAAAAGTGACGGTCGTAGGATCGAAAGACCAGAGCCATGAAGTAGGAATTCCCGTACTTTGATCGCTGAAAATAACTGTTTCTGCAATGGAAGGAGAGGTATTTGAAGCTGAAAAATCAGCAGTCGGGGGTGGTGGAGGCAACTCCGATTCCCAAATTCCTCTTCCAAAAGTGGATACCCTGATACGGCTTTGTGCCGGGCTTCCTGATTTGTAATAGATGTCAAGATCGGTTACCACAACATTGGGCAAATGGGTAGTGTAACTTGTCCAGGGAGCCGTTCCAATTTTTTGGAAAACCCCTACATCCGTGGCAGCATACAACTCATCGGTCATTGTATTTTGCTTGTTTTGTACCACTTTCATCACCGGTACTGCCGGCAATCCTGCCGATATATCTATCCAGGTAGTTCCCCCGTTGGTTGTCTGAAAAACGCAATATTCGTTGTAGTTTCCCATGCTTACCCACACTTTTTCCGGATTATTGTACGAAACAGTAATGGCTGTGATGTAGGATGAACTTACCGGGAGGCTTCCGGTGACAACTGTCCAGTCGGTGCCTCCATTGGTAGTTTTGCGCACAACATCTTTTTCGGCAACATAGATGTAAGCCGGATTTGAGGGTGCAACGTCAAGAGCCCAGTGTTCATCCCCTGTAAAAGAACCAATTGTAGTCCAATGAGAGCCCCTGTCTGTTGATTTTATAACATAAATGTCAGGTGCAAAATATAGGGTATTGTGAGCCACAGGGTCGATTTTAAGGGGGGTTACCCATGCCCCATCACCATCGTAGATTTTGGTTTTATCAGCCCAATGATTGGTTGTCCTGTAAAGAATACCATTTTGATAAGATGCGTATTGAACCATATCTGTTGTATAATCGATGGCACAATCCATTCCATCACCACCCAATACGTCAGTCCACACACCCGAAAGTCTTGATTTGGTACCATTATCCTGTGATCCACCAATAATTTCGGATGAATTGGTTTGAGATACATTTAATTGGTAAAACTGAGTGATAATAAGTCCGTCACTAAGATCAGTCCAGTTTATCCCGCCATTAGCCGATTTGTAAATACCACCATCGTTGCCCTCAAAAAGTGTTGCTGTTCCATTTTGAAAAGTCAGGCAATGTTTATCGGCATGTACTGTCTCAACTGTACCTCCACAGGTCGAATTCCAGTGATTTACAATAACGAAGGTATTGCCTCCATCGGTAGATTTCCAGGTATTGATTCCGCCAACATACACGGTTTCAGCGTCCAAAGGATCTGTGGCTATGGCCAGATCGTATTCACCCTGACCACCTATTAATCCACCCGGATAACAATCGCGATTGAGTAAATTATGATTTCCGTTTCCTGCAGTTGCTTCTTCGTAAACAAGATCGAAAGACAATCCGGCATTATTTGATCGCCACACTCCCTTTAATCCTTCGTCGTTGTTGGTTACCACGGCATAAATCCTGTCAACATCATTGGCAGTTACAGCAAGTTCGGTACGATAGCCTTCCGAAACATTCAAAACCTGCTCCCACAAACCTCCACTGTTGTCGCTACGCCATATTTCGCCACCTGAACGTGTGGAGGCATAAATTATGGAACTGTTTGCAGTGTTAAATTCCATATCAACAAACTCAGTGGTGTTGATTTTTGTCCAGTTTGTACCGCCGTTTGAGGTTTTATACAAACCATCGGAAGTTGCAGCATACAAAATACGATGGTTTTCAGGAACGGCAAGCAACCGGTTGGTTGTGTGCAGATTGCCGGCACTAAAACTTAAACCAGTGGTTGTCCAGCTATTCCCTCCATCCACCGATTTTAGAACACCTATACTATGATTGTCGGCTACATGACCGGTAGGTAAATTATCAATGGTGCCCATATCACGGTCGCCAGTGGCAATAAAAAGGGTGTCGGTGGAAGTTGTTGCACCTGCCCACACCACCACATCACTAACGCCCAACACCGGATTGTAATCGGTCATGGGTAACCAGTTTACTCCTCCGTCGGTTGTTTTCCATAACCCACCCGATGGCGAACCCACATAAAAAGTATTAATATCGCCCAGCCTGAAACCAATGCAATTAACCCGGCCTATCCCTCCGTAACCGCCGATTGTGGAATTGGGTCCTAAACCAGTCCAGTTGCTGTAATCGGTTTTGGATGATGTACTTCCTTTCAACAATTTCCTTATTTCAACTGCGTTGGTTTTAGGGAAGGCTCCCGTTGAAGGATTTATTCTCCTTTGCCAAAACCACTCCCACCTTTTGAACTGGTTGTAACCATCGGCTTTGTATTTTTCACCATTAACATAGTAATAGCCATTTTCTACACCGAATGGTTCCCAATGATCGTAAAATGCCCTTTGAATATCAAAAAAGGTGATTTCTTCGCCATTTTCCAATTTTTTATCCACCATTTGAGCCATCCACGGTTGTGCCTGAAGGTAAAAACCATTTGTTACCGAAAGCGTGATGATAATGAATGTTTTTAGTAGCGTTTTCATCGTTTTTATTTTTAATTCAGAATTTTATGATTATGTAAAATATAGTTCCCAGCGAAGCCAGAGTAGCAATCAGCGAAAACAACAATTCAGTTTTGTGGCGGATTTCCCCAAGATAGGTTCTAAGAAAAAGAATGATTAATAGCACTGCTACCCCAATAATCCATTTAAAGTCATTTTTCAGGAAAAGTGCCATGATAAAAATGCTTATCAAACCGGTTGAACTTACTAAGTATGTTGTCATAAAATTCGATGCTGTTTTTTTTCAGCAATAGTAAAGTCGCCGGAATAAAATGGGTTGGAAAAAAGCGACAAATCCATGAAAAATAAGGAATCACCAAACTTTGTCGTTTAAATGACAGTGTCAGACGTTTTTTTTATAGTCGCCTGGTGTCTTCCCGAAACGTTCCCTGAAAAGTTTGGTAAAGTAGGAAGGTGATGAAAAGCCAAACCGGTTGGCTGCATCCGAAATGCTTCCCTGATTGTTTTTGATAAAATCAGCAGCCAAATCAAGTTTGATTGTCAAAATAAAGGTGGTGGGGGTGATGTTAAGTTCCTCCTGGGTCAGGCGCTGGAATTTGCGAAGGGAAATGCAAAGATGTTGGGCAACCGATTCTGAATTAATTGAATTTGTAGCATTTTCCTTAATGAATTCTGCTGCTTTTTGCAGGTATTGCTCATTAATGGTTAGTATTTTTTCACTTTTCTTTTCATTGTTCCCATTCAAAATTCCTGAAAACTTATCCGGATTATACTTTGGTATCTGTTTTAGTTTTCTAATCCGCAGGAAAGAAAATATGAGTAAAATTATGGTAACAATTGCTGTTAAGGCAAAACCGTAAAACCACGAAACCTTCGATTTCGTTGTGATCCGGCTCCACCATCCCGGTTCACCGGATAATACGGATTTTGTCCAGAAATCGGGGAAACCGTAATCGTTGTAACCAAGCCAGTCGAAAGGCCGGGTGAAAGGGATTTTGTTCTTCTTGTTTTTGGAATAAACATACAGCGGGTGATCGTTGTCGTTGTTGCAAACATCAATCTTAATTTGTGTCTGAGTCCTGGCTTTCATCCCCAAACTGGCAAACGGTATTGCTAATTCAACAATAAACCCGGTATCATTAGCCATAGAATCATTTAAGCTCCCCATGACCTTCACCCCACTGTAAACCAGCATGTTTTGCCCCCTGTCTTTGGGAACGGAATACACTGGATCGCCAATTTTGTTGTAGTCGCCTCTGAAAACAGTGTAATAATTAAGAACATCCACAACAATCTGATAGTCGTTAATATCCATCAGGGTTTTACTATCGTTGTGCGTATCAATGTAAAATTCGATGCCATCGTTCAGGTAAATGTCAGGATTATCGTTTTCACCTTTGATTTCAGCAAAAAGATGTTGATCACTCACAATAAAAGCCAAACAAAGGTAGTAAGTGTTCCAGCAAATTCTTACTGAAACCGTGTTTTTCGACAAGGGTAGCAAGGCAAGATGCAAAGGATATCCATCGTACAAAACACTCATGTCCTTTCCCAACGGATTTCGTATCACTGATGCTGTGTCCCGGAAAGTCGTCTCAAAAAAATCAGTCCATTCGCTCAGGTCTCCATCTGCCACTATTTCGGTTTCTGAAAACGGAATCTGCAAAAAAGCTGTGTCATTTTGATAGTTAACTAACGCTATGCCATTCAACATCAATACAATTAAAACTATGGTCAGTATCAGCTTTTTCATCGGTTTCAAAATACCTTCTTTTTTAGCAAAAATAGAAAAAAGATTGAATGAAATAGCTCAGAAATTGTCTGTTTGCATTGGTGTACTTCTCACCTGGTATTCCGTCAAAATAGGTTATGTAATAGTCTTTTAGCAATTCTAAATTCTTAGTCCAAATGGCAATATGATCAATCCTCATTATAATTCTTTCTATTTATTTTTTAGCGCACTTTCAAATTCTTCAATACCACCAACAATAGGCAATGTTATACTGGTAGAATTCAGATCAATGGTGAGTTGCGTTCCAGGATTGGGCCTAAGAGTAAATTCATGATCGCTTGAGAAAATCATAAAGCCAATTTGTTGCCCTTTGCTTATGACCTGATCATCGGGCATCAATTCAAATGAAACCTCATAAAATTCCCCTGACCTGAGCGGTTCTCCTTTTGTAAGTGATTTGTAATTCTGAGGATCTGCCCATCCCCGTGTGATGATATTATCATATATTTCGGTTCCTTTTCCTTTTTCCCAGGGGAGCGAAATCAGCCATACTGATAAGTTTGCTGCTGGTTTATTGCTTGATAGCTGAACGGTTACACGGGGTATTCCTGAAATCCGTACATCTTTTTCCAACTCAGGCGTGATAAAAAGCAACCTGTGCGCTGCATTTTTGCTTTCGTGTAACTTTTTTCCTTTTATACGGTAATCATCGGTCAATGTATCGTTTGGCTGAATTTCCGGTTTTCTAAGACACAAATCACCGTTATTATTGCTTCCGGATTTCATGAAAAAGGTCACATACGATGCTTTGTTATCAGGATAACTGTTGTAAAGTGTTGAAGCCTGTTGATGCTCGCGGACAATACGGACAGGGGCGTCATTTTCAACACCGTTTTCAACACCGTGAAGGTAGTGTGTAAACCATCTGTTCATCATGGTAAACGGCGGATCTCCACCGTGATCTTCCTGATGATAGTATAATTGTACGGATAACCCTCTATCTTTGGCAGCTTTATAAAAGCGATAACTTTGTTCTGTCATCACATTCCAGTCATTAAATCCGTGAGCCATAATCATCGCTGCTTTCATGCTGTCTATATTGTTCAGATAATCACGCGTTTTCCAGAAATCATTGTAATCACCTTTAATTCTATCCTGATTTTTAACCAAAATGCTATCTCTTACAAGGCGGTTATTCCTCTCCCGCTTTGTTTTATCGCCGGTGTTTATAAAATCGTAAAGTACATCCAAGTCTTCCCCCAAATAACCACCTGGAAACCGTACCAAACCATTTGAACGATAATAATGGTAGAAGGAAGTAACCGGAGCAACCGGAATAATTGCCTCCAACCCTTCAACTCCAGTGATGGCAGCAGCAATGCAAAGCGTTCCATCGTAAGAAGTACCGGTCATTCCGATTTTTCCGGTACACCACGAGGCATAAACCTCTTCGTTTCCGGTTCGTGTTTTATATCCTTTGGCTCTGCCACAAAGCCAGTCGATCACCGCTTTGGGTGCCTGAGATTCGTTTTCGCCTCCAATTGTCGGCACTCCATCTGACAAACCGGTTCCCGGCGAAGAAGAATACACCATAATGTAGCCTCTTGGAACCCACGTTCTATCCGCGAAATAGGATATAATGGGTCTTTTTGTTCTTGTTTTTAAATTTGGATGTTTGTGAGGTTTCGGCTTTTCGCCCAACTCCTGTTTTACATTCCAGAAATTCTTCTTTGTGCCTATGCCCAACAATGCCCATATTTTCAAACCATAATACGGGCTGGACGTGTAAATTACCGGCAATTTTAGTTTACCCGATTCAGTTTGCTTGGGTCTTGTGACAAAAACGTGCATCCGGTCAGGTTTGCCATCATCGTCCGAATCAAAATGGGTTTCAACCCAAAGTTCTTCTTTAATCCAGGCATCCCGGTCACTAAACTCAGGCACCACCTGTACTTCCCCGTTTTTAAAAACGAGTTCCGGTACATTGTGGGCGATTGTATCAGTTTGCTGGGCTTTTACATGGGTTAAGCCCAACATGAAAAGAAAAAGAAATGCTGAAAAAAACAGTGGTGATTTCATTTATTTGTGGTTGGTATTGTATAATTGTTGGGCGATTTTTGGTTTTGATTATTTTGAATTTCCATGTTAGTAACACTCTTGAAGGTATGTTCCAATCATACTAATCCTGGAAAATACGGAGAGCATCTATGAAAACAGTCATATTCGGTTTTGTTAAAATTCATGGTCAAAAATAAGAAGAATTGCAGATCATCAACAGGTGATTTTTTTTCTGGTTAAAAACTCAGGGCGCCATTCCGGTTGCAAACGGGTTTGCAAATCAAGGAACATCCAAAGTTTTGAAAATGATGAGTAGCCACATTGAAAATTTTTACTTTTGCCGCGATGAAAGCTGTTGTATCTTCATTTCTGTTGATGTTATTAATGTTCCAGTTAGTGGGATATTTCCTGGTTTTTAAGATCAGGCAGAACGAGATACGCCAGGAAATCAAACAACAGATATTAGCAGGTATTCCGGATAACAAACTGGTTTTGCTGAAGATTCATGATTCGCTCACCCGGCAACCCAACCAGCAATTCCGGTGGATTCACAAAGGGGAGTTCAGGTATCAGGGGCAAATGTACGACATCGTCAGAAGTATGTTTATGGATGGTGAAACCTGGTTTTACTGCATTGCCGACCACAAAGAAACCCAACTGGTGACCAACCTCGAAAAGCAAATCAAACATGAGATGGGAAAGCGCAGAGCTGGAAAAAATCAAAATGATAACCTCCAACGGATATTCTCACCCTACACCCTGGCTCAGTTTCATCCATATTTTACCAACGAATTTAATCTTAGAGAGATAAATACACCCATCTCGTTTTCATCCATCACCTGGTCGGATACGCCAGACCTGCCACCACCCAGGAGCTAAGAAATGTCTGTCCAAATTGTTCGGTATGAATGATTTAAGAACAAGGATTAACGATTTTTGAAGTAAGAAGACTCCTGGTGGCAACCAAATCAAAAATCATAATTCGTTAATCGTCAATCTGAAATCAATAACAATTTGATATTATGGACAGACTCAAAAAGACTCATGTTATTTCGATATTTTCAGATTAATCCTTACCAGAAATGGATTAATTTGAGATTTTAATTTTTAAAATTTAAATTTTATTATAATGAAAAGAACTATCATATTTTGGATGGTGTTGTTGTGCTGCTACGTGGTTACGGCACAACAAGTTACCGTAAAGGACAACGTAACCCGTCAACCCCTCGAATTTGTAACCCTGTACAGTAAAGCGCTTAATACTTCAGCAATTACCAACGCGTTGGGCAAAGCCGAAATCGGCGATTTTAAAGGCGCCGACGGTATTATGATCAGGTTTGTAGGTTATCAGCCACTCGAAACCACGTATCAGGAACTGGTAAGTGGTAATTTTCTGGTTTATATGAGCCCATCCGAAGTTTTGCTGGATGAAGTGGTGGTTTCAGCTTCCCGGTGGAGACAGGAAAAGCGGGATGTGCCAAACAGGATTGTTGCTGTTACTGCCACCGAGGTGGCCATGCAAAATCCACAAAATGCGGCTGATTTATTAGCAACATCAGGGCAGGTTTTTGTACAGAAAAGCCAGTTGGGTGGCGGAAGCCCCATGATCCGGGGTTTTTCGACTAACCGTGTGTTAATATCTGTGGACGGAGTAAGGATGAACAACGCCATTTTCAGAAGTGGAAACCTGCAAAATGTGATTTCGATTGATCCTTTTTCTGTGGACAGAACGGAAGTAATTTTTGGCCCTGGATCAGTGATTTATGGTAGCGACGCCATTGGTGGTGTCATGAATTTTTACACCCTCAACCCTGTTTTAGCCGTTAATGGAAAAACTCTGGTAAAGGGTGGCGCTACAGTGCGTTATTCCACAGCCAACAACGAAAAAACCGGCCACCTGAATTTTAATATTGGCCTGAAAAAATGGGCTTTCGCCACCAGCGTTACTTACAGCGATTTTGACGACCTGATGATGGGAAGCACCGGCCCCGACGATTATCTCCGACCCGAATATGTGGAGCGTATCAACGGGATTGATTCCATCATCACCAATTCCGATCCTGAAAAGCAGGTGACTTCGGGATATAACCAGATTAACCTTTTGCAAAAAATCCGCTTCAAACCCAACGAAAATTGGGATGTGAATTATGGATTTCAATACTCCACTACCTCGGACTATTCGCGTTACGACCGTTTGTTACGATATAAAAACGGTAAACTCCGCTCGGCTGAGTGGTACTATGGCCCACAGGTGTGGATAATGAACAATCTCGGACTGGTTCATTCGCTAAAAACGAAAATGTATGACCGGTTAGCGGTTATGGTGGCACATCAATATTTCGAAGAGAGCCGTCACGATCGTGATTACAGGAAACCTACCCGCATCAACCGTTACGAAAAGGTGAACGTGCTTTCGCTGAATCTTGACCTGGAGAAAAAACTCAGCGACAGGGAAAGCCTGTATTACGGCACAGAAGTTTTGCTTAACACCGTTGGTTCCACGGGTGATGACGAAAACATCGAAACCGGAGTAAAAGAAATGGCAGCGTCACGTTATCCGGATGGTTCTACCTGGGATTCTTACGCTGTTTACGGTTCATACCTGAACAAAATCAGCAACAGGTTTACCTTCCAGGGGGGATTGCGGTATAATTATGTAACCCTTTACGGGGAGTTCGATACCACTTACTACCCTTTTCCTTTTACGAAGGCTGATATTAAAAACGGCGCTCTCAACGGCAGTTTGGGAATAACATGGGAACCAGTGAAGGATTTGCTGGTCAGCTCAAATCTTTCCACGGGATTCAGAGCGCCCAACATTGATGATGTGGGAAAAGTATATGACTCACAGCCGGGTTCAGTTGTGGTGCCCAATCCTGATCTGAAGCCGGAGTATGCTTACAATGTTGATCTGGGCATTACCAAGCGGTTTGGAAAGTCACTGGAGATTGACTTGTCGGGCTTTTATACCATTTTAGACAATGCCATGGTTATCCGCGACTATACCCTGAATGGCCAGGACAGCATCATGTACGATGGCGAAATGAGCAATGTTCAGGCGATGCAGAATGCAGCGAAAGCCTGGGTCTGGGGCTTTTCGGCTGATGTTGAGGCCAACCTCCCAGCAGGTTTTGGTATTCATGCCGATCTTACTTACCAAAAGGGCGAAGAAGAACTGGATGATGGAAGCACGGCTCCTTTGCGCCATGCTGCGCCTTTCTTTGGTTCGGCTCACCTGACCTACTCACGCGAAAGGCTGAAAGCCGATTTATACTTTGTTTACAATGGAGAAGTAAGCTACAAAAACCTGGCGCCATCTGAAGTTGAGAAGGATTACATGTATGCCCTGGATGCTGATGGCAACCCATATTCCCCATCATGGAATACACTTAATTTCAAGATTATGTACCAGCTTACCGATCATTTCATGGTTAACCTGGGATTGGAGAACATCACCGATCAGCGCTACCGGCCTTATTCCTCGGGAATTTCGGCGGCAGGAAGGAATTTTATTGCTTCGGTGAAAATGACGTTTTAGATTTAAGGGGATTCCTCAGTCGTTTTGCTCTTTACTAATGACACATTCATGTAAATAGCTGAAAACGTGGGAGAAGGGGATTCCTCAGTCGTCCCGAAAGCCTGTCTGCCGCCAGGCAGGCGAAGCGCTTCGGGACTCCTTCGGAATGACTGGTCGCAACGGGATTATGGGGAGAGAGGGTCGGGCGGCGAAGCCGCCCGACCCTCTCTCCCTTCCTAAATAAAACCATGACCAGTCATTCCGAACGAAGTGAGGAATCCCCCTCCCTGTCATAACACTTTGATTTCCTGTTCTTTTCGGGAATAATGCCTCGGAATGACCATGTATCTTCCGGTAAAGGGGATCGGGTGACAGACGCATAGTGCCCGTCACCCAATCCCCACTTTTATAAGTCACCCTCAGTCATTCCGACTGCAAAACAAAGCCAACGAAGTTACGGATTGTCAACAATTTGGCTTTGTTTTGCAGAGAGATGTCCCCTGTCCAATTTTCAATTTAAAATGTCCAATGTCCAATTATTCAGGAAAACGGTAAATGTTTTGACAGATGCTTTCAAACCTGGCAGCTCCCAAATCTGTCAGGTTTTATTTTTCTGCAATAGCAATGTTTAGACTACATTTGCAAAAAAAACAGCCAACATGAAGCTGAAAACTACGAAAACCTCGATTTTGCTGACCTTCAAAATTTTGATGGCACTTTTATTTTCCCTTCCTCTTAGTTCGAAAAGCCAGGTAACCGACACCATCACCAACTGGGATGGCATTGTGCAGGATTGGCATTTTGTGGGTAATGGCCACGAAATAATTGAAAATCCTTATCCTGGGGGAATCAATGTTTCGGAGCATTGCCTGGAATTTATTACCAGCGAGGGCGAATACGATTTTATGTACTGGGACATGGATGAACCGGTGAGTTTTGACGAATGGCCCCTTTATTCGATGAAAATTTATGCCCCTCCACAGGGTGGAAATGTTACCTGCAAATTCGAAAACAGCACCAATACCGTTTTCCAGGAAATTGTGATGACCCCGGTTCCCGGCCAGTGGTACGAACTGGAATACAATTTTGCCGGTTTGTATTATGAAGATTTTGTAAGGATGGTCATTTTCTTTGATTTCCAGGGAACCACGCCCGACGAACATTGGCTTATTGACGATATTATCCGCAAACCCGGAGAACCTCTTGATCTGGAATCACATCTTCCACTTGTTGTCATCGATACCTACGGAGTTCCGATTCCTGATGAACCAAAGATAACTGCCTATACGGGAATAATTGATAATGGACCAGGAAACATTAATCACCTCACCGACCCATTTAACGATTATGATGGTTTTATTGGAATAGAAACCCGCGGACAATCCACACAAATGTTTCCGAAAAAATCTTTTGCAGTGGAGACGCGTGATGCACAGGGTGAGAATCTGGATGTTTCGCTGCTGGGAATGCCCGAAGAAAACGACTGGATTTTATACGCTCCCTACACCGATAAATCGATGCTTCGCAATGTGGTAACTTTTGCAATGGGTCACCGGATGAGTGGATATTGTACCAGAACCGCATTTTGCGAAGTGGTTCTTAACAACGATTATCACGGGGTTTATGTTCTTGAAGAAAAGATTAAAAAAGGCGAATTCCGGGTTGATATCGCCACACTCAAACCTGATGAAATCTCGGGAGATGATGTAACCGGTGGATATATTATAAAAGTGGATAAACTTGACCCGGATTTCCAGTGGGGAACGGATGGCTGGCAGTCGAATCCTGTACCGCCTTATCCAAATGCTATGGACATTGTTTTTCAGTATTACTACCCTGACCCTGAAGATATTGTTCCTGAACAAAGACAGTACATTAAAAATTGGATAACTGTGGCCGAAAACACCCTTACAAGTTCCGGTTTTGCCGATCCCAACAACGGTTATCACAAGTATTTCGACCTGATTTCGTTCATCGATTTTATGTTTATTTCCGAAATTACAAAAGAGGTGGACAAGTATCGTTACAGCAATTTTTTTTATAAAGAAAAGGACAGCGATGGCGGAAGGTTCTTTGCTGGTCCACACTGGGATTACAATCTTGGATACGGAAACGTGGACTACTGGCAGCCGGGTATCGAAACCTGGGGTTGGGTTTATAACCAAATAACTCCTGACGATTGGAGCCGGATGTTCTGGTGGAAGCGGTTAATGGAAGACCCATATTTCAGGAACCTGGCAAAAACCCGCTGGGAGTACCTGAGAGAGGATGCCATTTCGAATGAGTTTTTGGAAAATACAATCGATTCAGCCGTAAACCTGTTGGGACCTGCCATCGACAGAAATTACGACCGCTGGCCGATTTTAGGGCAGTACGTTTGGCCAAATTACAACTGGTATGGCAACGATTATAGCGATGAAGTGGCTTATTTCGAGAATTTTCTGTTTGAAAGGATGGAATGGCTTGATGGCAACATGCCCGGAACTGTGTTGCAGCCCTGGTTAAGCATCTGGCCTGATGGTGATAAAATTCATGTGAAGATTTTTGGTGATTTTTTCAATAACCGAAACCCGCAGCCCGGTCATTTTCAACTGCATGATGCGCCACCTTCGGTGTTCATTGCCAATGTTGACTGGGTAGATGCAACGGAGTGTCTTCTGCAACTTTCGGCCAATGTTATGTCGTATCCCGAAATTTCAGTCACAGTTTCCGAGGAAATCATCAACACTTTCGAAGACCTGACCAGCAATACGCTGCAAACCGGAGGGTTGAACGATAGTGGAAATTCCCAGGCTTATGTAAAAGTGTTTTATAAAGGGCAGCAAATGCACATTCAATGTGTAAATCCTGAATTACTTCCTGACCAGGTTCAAATCATTGATATGGCAGGTCGGTGTACAGGAGTGTTTCCCCTCCAAAAAACCAATGAGAATATAATTTCAACCAGTTTGAAAACAGGAGTATATTGTGTTCGTTTTCCAACAAGTCCATTTTTTCAGACTCATCGTATTATTATCTTTTATTGATGCTATTTCTTTTATTTTACATCAAAACATGATGTGATTTTTGAAAATTTTTCAACTATGATACATTTAACCATTGATCCAGAAGCAGATGTTTCAATGAAACTCATTGAGTTTATAGAAACGCAACCCTTTATCACCATTGTAAAGGAACCAAATGATGAGACAATTCAGGCTTTGGAGGATGCAGAACTGGGCAAATTAAACAGGTATTCCAGTAGCGATGAGCTTTTTAAAAAATTAATCCGGACAGGTAGTCATTCCGATGCGTAATTCTCGAAAAAAAATTGGAAATCAAAGTGTTATAGCAAGGGAGGGGATTCCTCCCTGCGGTCGGAATGACTGGTCAGGGTTTTATTGAGGAGGGGAGAGAGGGTCGGGCGGCGAAGCCGCCCGACCCTCTCTCCCCATATCCCCGCAGCGATCAGTCATTCCGAAGGAGTCCCGAAGCGCTTCGCCTGCCTGGCAGCAGACAGGCTTTCGGGACGACTGAGGAATCCCCTTCTGCCACGATTTCAGATTTTTACAAAAATGTGTCATTAGTAGTTATTACGACGGTTTGAGAAGTCATTGAGCCATAAATAACACTCCAAAGTGCAGATTTCAAGTTTGCAATCCGAATGATTATTTCCTATCTTTGAAGTCTTTTTTGACAAGTCAGGGTTACTGTGTTGCTGAATATTTTATCTCAGTTAACCAACCTTTAACTTCAGATTTTTCATTTGGAACATGCTTGTAAGGAGGTCAAACTATGAAAACAAAACGACTCTTTTTCTGCCTTTTACTTCTCCAATTTATTTTATGCAAAATTCCTGCAACTGCACAAAACATTCCTGATTTCCTGGTAAATGAACAGGTTGGCATTGACGGATCGGCACAATCGACACCTGACATTGCTGGAGATGGAAACGGCAACTTTGTGATTACCTGGGAAGATAACCGCAACGGCAGCAATTCCGACATTTTTGCACAAATCCTGTTAAACGACAGTGCTGCGTCATCAGTAAATTTTAAAGTGAACGACGATCGCGGTAACGCCTTTCAATACAGACCTGCTGTAGCGGTGAATCAAAACTTGGACTTTGTAATTGCCTGGGATGACAGGCGAAACGGTAATCAATGGGATGTTTACGCCCAGCGTTTTTCAAATGACGGAACGCCTCTGGGAGGAAATTTTAAAGTAAATGATAATCCGGGTGATGACGATCAGGCGCTTGCCTCAGTTACGATGGATAGTTGCGGGAATTTTGTGATTGTTTGGGCAGATGAAAGAAATGGAGAATGGGATATTTACGGACAACGATACTCCAATGACGGAACCGCCCTGGGTGTAAATTTTAAAATTAATGACGATTCAGGAAATGTGATGCATTATTGGCCAACAAGTTATGGTGATAAGTATGGAAATTTTATTGTCAGTTGGGTTGATGAGAGAAATAACGATAACCGGGATATTTACACACAAAGGTTTTCGTCGGATGGTACAGCGTTGGGAAATAATTTCA
>Ga0172371_10006164_pt1 | contig 17527 bp, 7 predicted proteins | sample Lak12m_FD_114543 | JGI IMG/M metagenome (GOLD analysis project Ga0172371, IMG submission 114543) | Freshwater microbial communities from Kabuno Bay, South-Kivu, Congo - kab_022012_12m | ecosystem: Environmental > Aquatic > Freshwater > Lake | place: Democratic Republic of the Congo: South-Kivu...
CCCTTCCAAGCACTGGGGGCATGTCCCTCCGCAATCCACGTCCGTCTCCAGTCCGTTCTGGACTCCGTCGTCGCACGACGGCGCCTTGCAGATTGCATTGCAGTCGTCGCCGCCAGTGTTGTTGCCGTCGTCGCACTCCTCGGGAGGCTCCACGATGCCGTTGCCGCAGCATGGCGCAACAAGATCGTGCACGCAGCCCAACTCCGGATGGCATGAATCCGCGGTGCAGATCTGGTCGTCGTTGCAGTCCAACGGCACCTTGCCCGCGCAAAGCGCGTTCTTGCACACGTCCCCGGTCGTGCATTCGTTCAGGTCGTCGCACAATCCCCCGTTTGGAACAAAGGTGCATCCCGCCTTTGCGGAGCACGAATCGTCAGTGCACGGATTCCCGTCGGCGCACGCCGCGGGCGCTCCAGGCACGCACTGGGCCCCGGCACAATGATCGTCGAGGGTGCATGCGTCCCCGTCGCTGCACGGGACATCCATTGCCTGGTGCAGGCAGCCGCCGTCCGCAAGGCAGAGGTCCTTTGTACACGGGTTATCGTCGTCGCAGATGAGCGAGCCGGTCCCCTTGCACTTGCCTTGCACGCAGTGGTCGCCCGTCGTGCAGGCATTTCCATCATCGCACTCGGAGTCTGTGTGCGTGTAGATGCAACCAACCGTCGGATCGCACACCTCGTCCGTACAGGGGTTCAAGTCGTCGCACTGCTTCTCCGCCCCCGGCACGCAGGCACCGTCGGCGCAGGCGTCGCCAATTGTGCACGCATTCCCGTCTTGACACGGGGCCGTATTCGACGTGTGACCGCACCCGGTCCCGGTGTCGCAGGAGTCGTCCGTGCACGTATTGCCGTCATTGCAGTTCAGTGCGATTCCAGGTGCGCACTTCCCTTGGCCGCAAACGTCCCCGATGGTGCACATGTCGCCGTCATCGCAGGCAAACCCTTCGTGGTCCGGCACGACTGAGCACTGCCCCGTGGCCGGCTCGCACTCGGAGTCCAGGCAGATGGCATCCGCGCCGGAAGGCGGCTCCGGGCATTCCACAACGGTATTCGGATCTACGGAGCATTGGAACGGCGTCTTCTTGGTATTGCAGTAGAGGGTGCCGTTGCAGGCATCGCCGTCCTCCAGATCAACGCAGTCCTCGTCTTCTGCACAGTCGCAGGATATGGGCGTTCCGCCGCATTCTCCGGCGCTGCAGGTGTCCGCCACGGTGCACGGGTCGCCGTCGTCGCATGGCTCGAAATTGGGGGCAAACAAGCATCCTCCGGCCCCGTCGCACTTGTCATCCGTGCATGGGTTGTCGTCCTCGCACTTGACCGGTGTTCCGACGCACGTCCCTTCCGCACAGTGGTCGGCAGCGGTGCAGGGATTGCCGTCCATGCACTCGGTCCCGTTCAGCAGCTTGTGCTGGCAACCCGCGGCAGCATCGCATGAATCCTGCGTGCACTGGTTGCCGTCGTCGCAGGTCGCCTCGTCAACCTGCTGGTCGCAGTCGTCGTCCAGGCCGTTGCATTCCTCTTGCGTCGGTTCCAAGGCATTGCACTCCGACAACCCTGTCTGCGTGCAGAAACGTTTGCCGACGCACGTGCTTGCGTCGTTGGTCGCCTGGCAACTTGTCCAGAGGCTCTCCTTGGCTGAAGTCATGGTGCACTCGCACACTCCGTCCTCCGCCACGCATTGCGACGACGTCACTCCGTCGGTCGTCTCCGCCTGCTTGCACGTGAACCCTTCCGGGCATGGGCTGTCCGGACCGCAGTCTCCGCCGCAGAAGCTGCCTTCCTCCCCATACTTCACGCAGTCGTCCGCTGTGCCGCCGACGCCGACGCAGTGGCTTGCTTCCGCACACGGCCGGCAAAGCGTAGCAAAGGACGAGACGCAGACGAACACGACGTCTCTGCCCGCTCCGCTCACTTGCGTGCAAGCCCAACCCGGTGGGCACTCGTCCTGGCAGGTTGTGGTGCATACCGATTCGCCCTGGTGCTGGACGCACCAACCCGACTGGCACTGCACGTTCACCGTGCACGGGTCGAGGAAACACCCGTCGCCCGGAGCGCAACCCTGCTCCGGGACGTCGGCGTTGTCCTTGGTCTTCCAGTCCGGCAGAACCTCGAACACGGTCTCCGGTCCGACATCGTTCAATACGCGGGCGTCGGCGTGCACGTCGGGCCCGCGGTCTGCCGCCGCGTCCGGTCCAGCGTCCAGCACCACTCCGCCGGTCGGCTCCGCACTGCAGCCAATTCCCGCCACGACTCCCAACAGGACGAGTACAGTTTTCGTTCTCACCATGCCTCCGGTACTAAATCGCTGTTCCGAGACAACCTGCACGTTGATTCGTCACAGATTCCAAGGTCAGATGGTACCGGTCTGCGTGCCGGTGTCCTTTGATGCCCGCACGGCCAACGTGGCGCACAGCTCCGAAATCTGCGCGTCGTTGAGGACCTTGGCTTCCCGCACACACACAGCACACAGCACGAGCAGTCCCCCTGCCGCGGCCACTACTCCCTGCCACGGAATGGACCAGGTCCCCTGGGTGCAGCACTCGCAGTGCGATGCCAGGCCGGCAATCGCCACCAGCGCGCTAAACGCTGTTCCGTCGCAGATCGCGGCCAGGACCCAGAATCGACGCAGGAACTTCATGGAGGGTTCCAGGCTTGCGTCCTGCCTCAGCTCGGCCCACATGCGCGTGTGCAGCGCTCTTGCCCCGGGCTGGGATAACTCGGAAGGTTTCTCGAAATACGTCTTGAACGCGGCCATCTCTGAAATCCCGTGCAGTCGGGCCGCGCTTTCCATGTGCTTTACGTACCCGCCCTTCAACAGGTGACTCCTTACCAGCCTGCCGCCAGCCGCGGATGTGACCCCCGCGGCATAGCAGAGGACCACTGCCAGTATGAACCCTGGCGGGTCGTTCAGCATGTCGAGGATTGCCGCAACGTCCGGTCCCAACAGCAACGCACACGCTGCCAGAGTCAGGATCCCCGGCAGGAAGAACGACAAGTCGACGACGTCCAGGAACTCGGCCATCCTGGCCAACGCCTGCCCAATAGCATCTGCAACCGCCTTCACCCATGCCATCTGCGTCCCTCCTCCGGGCACGTCAACTCTCCACTCCCACGCTGCAAGTCCATCCTGCTAAGATCAAGCTCGTCGAGAATACCATCCCGTCGCCGCCCCGGCAAACTTGCGTCACGGTCCCAAATCGTCCTACACCCCGGACGACGGGGCGAGAGGTTGCCCCCAACCCTGGACGGCCCGGCGGCCTTCTCGTACAATCCGCTGAGCGCAGGCAGGGGCGGGATGCGCAGAGGATTGGGAATTGTCCACGTCGGTGGAGGATCTATGAGGACTCTCGGATGCATGGTGTCGTGCTTCGTCGTTGCCGCGGGTGCGGGGTGCGGAAGTGGGGGAAGCGCTCCGGTGGTCGGGGGCGACGTGACGGACGGTGGAGGAACGGTCGAGGTGGACTCCCAGGGGGCGCTCCCGGAAGTGACTGAGGCGACGGCCGAGGTTGAGGCGCAGGAGACGGCCGCTCCCGGCGATACCGAGAATGACGACACCGGGCCAGCATGCCTGCCAGGCGAAGGCTGCTTCCTGGACAAGTGCAAGGAGAACGCGGACTGCCAGTCTCAATGGTGCGTTGAGCACATGGGCGAAGGAGTGTGCACCGAAACCTGCGTCAGTGAATGCCCGACAGGTTGGACTTGCCAGCAGGTCCAAGGTTTCACGGACCTCGTCTACATCTGCGTCTCCAGGTTCGCGAACCTGTGCAGGCCATGCTCTTCTTCGTCGGAATGCGAAAGTGCGGGCGGCGTCGAGGACCTCTGTGTCAGCTATGGGGAAAAGGGCAGCTTCTGCGGAGGCATCTGCTCGGACAGCCAGGACTGCCCCTGGGACTTCGTCTGCAAGGAGCTGACGACCACCGAAGGGATCATCACCAAACAGTGCGTCGCGGAAACCGGCGAATGCCCCTGCACCGACCGCTCCGCAGAGCTTTCGTTGTTCACGCAGTGCCAACAGACCAACGAATGGGGGAGCTGCAAGGGGAAACGCATCTGCACCGCAGAAGGGCTCTCCCCCTGCGATGCGCCCCCTCCGAGCGAAGAGGCATGCAACGGCCTGGACGACGATTGCGACGGCGACGTGGATGAGCCAGTCGAGATCTCAGGCGACTACGTCAGCCTTTGCGACGATGCCAACCCGTGCACTCAGGACGAATGTCTGGGGGCAAGCGGTTGCAAGTCGGAGATGCTCGCCGGCGGAGAGTGCATCGACGGCGACCCATGCACAATGGGCGACCACTGCGTCGGCGGCGAGTGCCTGGGCGCCCCGCTCTCGTGCGACGACAAGAACATCTGCACTGACGACTCCTGCGACGGGATCGGAGGATGCACCAACCAGCTCAACTCCGCCACGTGCGACGATGGAAACGACTGCACCGTCGCAGACTACTGCCAGCAGGGCGAGTGCGCCGGATACCAGTTGGAATGCAACTGCGAGGAAGACCAGGACTGCGACGCGTTCGAAGACGGCAACGCCTGCAACGGTTCCCTGTTCTGCGACAAGTCGAAGCTTCCCTTCAATTGCGTCGTTGATGCTGCATCCGTGGTCAAGTGCCCGCCGGTCTCAGGGTCGGCTGCACAGTGCCTGGAGAACAACTGCGATCCGGCAGCGGGCTCCTGCTCGACCGTGCCGATCCACGAGGGTTTCGCATGCACCGACGAAAACCCCTGCACCGTCGGGGAAAGCTGCGCGGATGGAAAATGCTCCGGCGGCGTGAGCCCCAACTGCAACGACGGCAACCCTTGCACTCAGGACATTTGCGACCCCCAGCAAGGATGTGTCCACGTCAACATCAACGCCGCTTGCAACGACGGTAATAGCTGCACTCTGGGAGACACCTGCACCGAGGGTGAATGCGCCGGCACTGAACAGAAGGACTGCGACGACGGGAACCAGTGCACCGTCGATTCCTGCGTCCCCAGCTCCGGGTGCAAGCACGAATCAGCGGCCGTGCCCTGCGACGACGGCAACGCCTGCACCGCGGACGACATATGCACCGCAGCGGGGACCTGCATCGGCATGACCAGCGTGTCGTGCGACGACTCGAACCCATGTACTAAGGACACCTGCGCTCCCGCCAAAGGCTGCACAAGCGCACCGGCGCCCGGTGCTTGCAGCGATGGCAACCAGTGCACGATCGGAGACGAGTGCAAGAACGGCGCCTGTGCAGCGGGCGCACCAATGGTCTGCAACGACAACAACGCCTGCACCAAGGACGCCTGCGACAAAGGTGCCTGCATCTTCGCCCCTGCGGAAGGTCCGTGCGACGACGGCAACGAGTGCACCACCGTCGACATCTGCAAGAACGGCGCCTGCCTCGGCGGCAAGCCTCTCGAGTGCGACGACGACAACGTCTGCACCGCGGACGACTGCGACCCTGTCGTCGGCTGTCTCTACGGCTTGAAGTCGCTCCCTTGCGACGATGGCGACGTGTGCACCAGCGGAGACACCTGCGAAGCCGGCGTGTGCGAGGGAGGCATCTCTCTGAAGTGCGACGACGGCAACCCTTGCACCACGGACTCGTGCGACCCCAAGAACGGGTGCGTGTTCACCGCGGCCAACGCAGCGTGCGACGACGGGAACCCGTGCACCAAGGACGACACCTGCGTGAAGGGCGCGTGTACCGGCCAGGGAGTCCTCGATTGCGACGACGGCAATCCGTGCACGAAGGACTCCTGCACCCTGCTTGGCGGGTGCCAGCATTCGCCCGCGCAGGCAGCATGCAGCGACGGCAACGCGTGCACGATCGACGATACCTGTTCCGAAGGCAAGTGCGTCTCCGGCCCAATCCCGCTGGAGTGCAATGACTTCAACGTGTGCACGGACGATACCTGTCTCCCGTCCTCGGGCTGCAAGCACGCGGCCAATGCAGCACCGTGCGACGACTCCAACAAGTGCACCGTCGAGGACACTTGCGCAAACGGCGCTTGCATACCGGGCGACCCGAAGGTGTGTCCCGATGACGAAAGCACTTGCACCAAGGCAGCGTGCGACAAGGACCAAGGGTGCATCCAGACCCCGACTGCTCCTTGCTGCGGAAACGGCGTGGTCGAAGCGCCCGAAGCCTGTGACGACGGAAACTCCACGCCGGGCGACGGCTGCGACGCTTCCTGCAAGAAGGAGTCGACTTGCGGGACTCTCGACAACGGCGCCGACAAGGTGATCACGGTCTCCGAGCTGAACGCGTGCCTTCAGAAACTGGGAGCTCAGTTCTACAACGTCCAGTACATCGAAGTTGCTTACGGACACACAGATTACCTTGACAACGTCTGCAAGTCGTTCGGGTACAATGCGTACTCGACGGTGAACGGCGGCGACCTGTGCAGCAACGCAGCAAACATGTACCCGTCGCATTGCGGTCAGGGGTGGCTTGGACAGGCATGCTGGAACGGCTGCGGCAACGCCAACTACGGCTCGTTCTCCTGCAATTGAGAAATAGAGTCTTGTGTCAGACCGCAATTAAGGCTACGGTCTGTATCGTTTGACAGATGGAGGATCTCAAGCATGAAGAACATCGAAATGAACATCGAGAACAATGTCCTTATCATCAAGGTGGATCTGGGCAAGGATTTCGGCCCCTCCGCGTCGGGCAAGACCGTCATCGTCGCTACAACGGAGGGCAACGTGGCCCTCGCTGGCCGTGACGAGAAGGTCGGGCTCAACGTCTATCGCAAGAAGGCCTGAGTCCTCCTCTCCATCAGTCCACGATCGGTGGAGTGAAACCTTTGCCGTCGGTGTCCACCCAGATCGGGTTGGTGATCGCTGCCGAAGTGCGCCCCGGGTAGACGGGAGCAAGGTCGGTGTCCGGGTCGAATGCGACGACATGGTACCACGTATCGGCCGCCGGTGAGATCTCCACCGTCACGTCCAGCCGTTCAATTGCCCCGCCCTCAGCCAGCGGCCATTCCTGTACCACTGTCCCGTTCCCGATGAGCCTCGCAGTCTGAAGAGGGACCCAGGACGACGCCGACACCCGAATGTGAGCCTGCAGAACCGCACCCGGTTCGGCCGGTACCACGGTCGAGCCAAGCCCGGCATCCTCTATCGAGAAGTCGATGAACGGCGCCCCGGTGACCTGCGACCTGTGCGCCTGCAGCGCATCGTAGAAAGACGTCGGCGTCATCTCCCCTGCCACCTGCACCACGTTCCTGGGCTGCCCGGCCCACTGCTCCAGGGTGTGCGTGTCCGCATTGCCCGTGGCGATCACGTTGTGGCCCCGGTTCAGGAAGCTGTACCAGTCCGTCAGCACTCCTTCTACGTGTCCCCAACTATCGTTCGAGTTCCATATCTCCATCGCGTCGAACGTCCAGTCCATCTCGCCCGGCTTCGCCGACGAAAGCCCGATCGCAGGATCGTAATGCACGAAGTCCAGGTACCCCTGCCCGTCCCTCGGGTGGTTCACCTGTACGATGCGACAGTGGAAGTCCTCGTGCATGCTCTTCCAGACTTCCGGGCTGGGCTTGAACCCGGTTACCTCCCCGTTCTCGTCGAACCCCACCCATGGCACCACGAAGTACTTGAACATCTGCTCGGGCTCCGGCGAGCATCCCAGGCCGTTGAAATGCCGCCCGACCGGCGAGACTTCGTTCCCGACGGAAGTCGCGATCAGATCCTGCACCCCCAGCGCCTCCACCACCGGCCCGAAGTCCGAAAAGACATCGTGCTCCGTCGTGGACCAGAAACGCAGCCCCTCCGCGATATCCGCACGCACCCGGGTCTCACGCAGAATGTGACTGTCGATCGAGAACTCGGAATGCGTGTGCAGGTCGGCCGGCACCCACCCGGACACGTCCAGCTCCCGCTGAATCGAGCAGCTTGCGGCCACCGCTTCCCCCGGCTTCCCGGAAACCGAAGTCCTGCAGTACGACCACTCCGGCCCCCTTGTCCCTTGGATCGTGTACTCGCCGGCCTTCAGGAACAGTGCGGTCTTCCCCTCCTCGTTCGGCACCAACGCTACCCTTGGAGCGCCGAATGCCGCGTCCTTTCCGGGTTGGGCGATGATCCTTGCGGGCAGGGACTTCCCTTCCTTGTCGGAGATCTGGACATCGATTCTCGCCGGGTCCGGGGGGTCGAGCGTCAGAGGCCCCACCGTCCCTCCCATCGAAGCTTCCCAGCTTGTCGGCAGCGGGTCCACGCCCGGCCCCGCCAAAGTCGCAGAGTACTTGCCCCCGGGTACTCGAAACTTCATCGTTCCGTCTGCCACAGCCCCGGCAGCGCCAGAAAACTCGCCTTCCCGACTGATTTCCAGTCTCAACGCACCGAAATCGTACCCTTCGGTATCGAGGTCGATTCCGGCCGTGACCGTGGCAAGGTTCAGCCCACGAGACTCCCAGTACCGCTCCAGCGCACCGACGCTGCGGCCCGACACGGCGTACAAGCATCGGCTCAGAGTTCCAGACCCGCCGTCCGCCAGATCCAGCGAACCGTAGAAGACGACGTTCAACTCCTGTTCGGAGAGCGCTACGCTCATCTCTCCGCCGCTCAACGGTGCCAACAGGTACGATACGGTGCTCAGGTCCGACCCCAAGTAGTCCACGCTTCCCTGGGACAGCAGAGCGCCAACGTTGAATCCTGCGCCTGAGCCGAACGTGTCTCCGCTTTCCGAGAACACCACCCCGTCACCCACCGGCGCAGATATGTCCTTGCCCGAGACGTTTTTGACCGTTGTCCGGATCTCCAGACAATCGGAATCACTACGAAGCACGTACTCGACCACGACCTCCACGCCCGCAGGAGGCGGGCTCACTACCGACGCCACCAGCGGAATCGGCCCATCCCTCCCGGTTACCCGGACAATCGCTTCGCCGTCGCTTCCGTCGCTTGCAACTACCACGCTTTCCGTGCGTACTCCACGGAGAAAACCGGCAGTGGGGAACTGCTCCTCGAAATAGTCCTCGCCGCCCGCAACCGTAAAGTCAAGCACACCACCGCCGTACGGCCCCCAGATCGAATGCTTGGAGTTCCCGATCACCGCGGAGACCTTCCCGTTCTCGATCCTGAAGTCGCCGACGCGCCCCACCGCGTCCCGGCCGGGAAGAAGGTCGACATCCGACTCGATCACGAACGCCCTGGCACCCGCCGGCTGCTCAATCTGATCCCCGCCGGCTCCATCGCCCTCACCGTCCCCGTCCCCAGTCACCTCAGCGGCGATTTCCCCGTGCTTCGCTTCCCCGGCACGAACGTCAGTGTCGTTCGCTGACGTATCCGTAAGACCTTCCCCGGCAGTGTCTCCAGCCGCATCCTTGCCCCCTCCATCCCCATTCCCGCATCCCGCCCCGATAAGGGCAAGAGCCAGCACAACCACAATTCTCATCGCATCTCTGGACATCTCTCCCCCCACCAAATCGCACTACTATACATTAATTCCCTTGCATCCGCGGACCTTCCTGATCCTTCGCGGGCTGAATGCCCGCCGTTCTGCAGCCTGGGGTGAAACCCCAGGGTCTGCAGATGTGATCACTTGAACGTGCTGCGGCCCCGGCGTACACTCCTGCCGTTGCTTGTGGAGGAGACGATGGAAAATCGGGCGGACACGGTGGGTGCAGGGCGCGATCGCGTGGAGAAGATGGGATGGAAGCCGCGCAACGTCGTCTGGGAGATGACGCTTGCCTGCAACCTGCGCTGCGGTCACTGCGGTTCCAGCGCGGGCAAACCTCGGGAGCATGAGCTGGATACGGCGGAGTGCCTCGACGTCGCCGCTCAGCTTGCGGACCTCGGCGCAGAGCTGGTCACTCTGTCGGGCGGCGAGCCGACGATTCGCTCCGACTGGGACCGGATCGCGGCACTTCTCTCCAGCCGCGGCGTCCGCGTCAACATGGTCACCAACGGAGTCTACGGCGGCGCAAAGCGCTGCCGGGAAATCGCGGACAGGGCCTCGGCTTCCGGCATGTGCAACGTGGGCCTTTCGATCGACGGCCCGCGGCAGATCCACGAGACGATACGCGGCAACGGCACGTTCCGGGCAACCCTGGAGTCGATACAGACCTTCGTCGGTACAGGCATGCGCGCAGGCGTGCTGACTACCGTGAACCGCCTCAATCTGCCCCACCTGGAAGAGATCCGCGACATCGCGATCGACTCGGGGGCGACTCTCTGGCGGCTCCAGCTCGCAAAGCCGATGGGCAACCTCAAGCAGAAGGACGACTGGGTCATCTCGCCCGAAGAGGTCCTCTCGCTGGTGCCGCGGCTCGCTCTCCTCAAGAAAGCCGGCGGCATAGCCATCGGCGTTGGCGACTCCATCGGCTACTACGGCCCCCACGACAAGACGCTGCGCGGATGGGGCTGGAGGCAGCGGTCCGAGTGCTGGCAGGGATGCCAGGCCGGGCTCCAGGCACTCGGCATCGAGTCGGACGGCAGCATCAAGGGGTGCCTTTCGCTCCAGGCCAAGTGGGGAGACAAGGACCCGTTCGTAGAAGGATCGCTCAGGCAGGCGAAACTCGCTGACCTTTGGTACATGCCTGGGATCTTCTCGTTCAACCGCGATTTCTCGGTCGATTCGCTCACCGGCTCCTGTGCCGGATGCCGCTACCGCGGTGTCTGCCGCGGCGGCGCCAGGTGCGTCTCCTCTTCGTTCACCGGATCACTCGGAGAGGACCCCTACTGCTACTACAGTCTCTCTCGTGCCGCCCAGCAGGATCGGCCCTTCCATGTTGGTCGAGCAGCGGCTACGGCCGCAGCCGCGATCGCACTCTCCGTCAACGTGCTGAGCTGCGACCTGGGCGGAGGAAGCAAGAACCCGATCACTCCGTCGGATGCGACAGAGGTCGCACCCGACGAGTGCTGCCTCGCCGAATACGGAATCGACCTCGTCGGCGGACCCGACCAGCAGGTGCAGCCCGACGTCGGAGAGCCCGATGCCGTCACGCCCGATATCCAGGCCCCCGATACCTGCTGCCAGCCCGAATACGGCGTCTTCCCCGACGTCGTCACCCAGGACAACAAGCCCGCGGACGCCACGACACAGGACACCAAGCCTTCGGACGCCATCGACTGCTCACAGGTCTGCTGCGAATGCGACTACGGCATCCTCCCCGACGAAGTGATCAAGGAGTGCTGCACGCCTCCGGCCGACGTGGTCACCCAGGACACCAAGCCCGCTGACGTGGTCTCCCAGGACACCAAGCCCGCTGACGCGATCGACTGCTCCAAGGTGTGCTGCGAGTGCGAGTACGGGATCATCCCGGACGATGTCTGGAAGGAGTGCTGCGACCCGTGCGCCGACGCCTGCTGCGAGTGCGACTACGGCGAGCCCCCCCCTCCGGAATGCTGCAAGTAGTCCCATCCTTTGAGCCCGCCCGGCTGGGCGGGCGGCCGACCGGCCCGCATGTTTCCAAGGCAACCAGAGGTCCTTCGCTCAACGGCAGGCGGCTGGCGCAGAGCATCGCGACCCGGAGGCCGACTCCGCTCAGGATGACGGATGCCTTGCGGGTGCGGCCGATTCTACGCGTTTCCTGCAGCTTCGTCTTTCTCGAGACAGCAGTGCTTGTACTTCTTGCCGGATCCGCAATGGCACGGATCGTTGCGTCCGAGCTTCGGCCTCTCCCGCCGGATGGTCTTCGGCCTTGACGGCGCGGCGCCGGGGTTGCTGCCGTGCACGTAGTTCATCTGCTGCATGCGGCGGGCCTGCTTCAGCTTCTCGATCTCCTGCTCGTTGCGCACCTCGACCCTGAACAGGTGCTCGACCAGGTTCTGCCGGATCAGCGCCAGCATCTCTGCAAACAGGTTGAAACCTTCCTTCTTGTAGATGACCTTCGGGTCCTTCTGCGCGTAGGCCGAGAGATGCACGCCCTCGCGGAGATGGTCCATCTCCAACAAGTGCTGCTTCCACAGCTTGTCAAGCTCCCGCAGGTACCTCTCCTTCTCGTAGAACCGCCACTTCTCCGCCGACGCGGCGTACGCCTTGTCGTGCTCCTCCCCCTCGACCTTGCGCAGCTCGGCAAGGGATGCAATTACCCGTTTTTCGCGATCTTCGTATAACTTCTGGTATTCAGAGCTGGCATGGTTTGTGACCGCTTCAAATGTGCGCTCCACGGCCTGGATCTGTATCGGGATGGTGAACACCTTCTCCAGCGCCTTCTCCAACCCGGCCAGGTCCCACTCCTCCGGTGCGACCCTTTCCTGGCAGTACTCCGCACACACGGAGAACACGACCTCGTCGATCGCATCCAGCACGAGCTGGTGCGTCTTCACCCCTTCCAGGATGCGGCGCCGCAAATCGTAGATGGTCATGCGCTGCTGGTTGAGCACGTCGTCGTACTGGAGGAGGTTCTTGCGGATGTCGAAGTTCTGGCCTTCCACGCGGGTCTGTGCGCTGGCGATGGCCTTGGACACCCATCGGTGGATGATGGGCTCGTTCTCCGGGACCTTCAGCATCTCCATGATCCGTTGGATTCTCTCCCCGCCGAAGATCCTCAGCAGGTCGTCTTCCAGCGAGAGGTAGAACCGCGACGTCCCGGGGTCTCCCTGGCGGCCGGCTCGGCCTCGAAGCTGGTTGTCGATGCGGCGGCTCTCGTGCCGCTCCGTGCCAAGGATGTGCAGTCCTCCAACGGAGATCACCTCCTTCTTCTCCGCGTCGCAGCGCTGCTTGAAGAACGCCAGGGCATCCTCGTACGCCTGCCCGGCATCAGCCTGAGCCTTGGTGCGTGCCAGGAACTCGGGGTTGCCGCCCAGCAGGATGTCGGTCCCGCGGCCGGCCATGTTGGTCGAGATCGTTACCGCGTCCTTCGCACCGGCCTGGGCCACGAACTCGGCCTCACGAGCGTGGTTCTTCGCATTCAGCACGTGGTGTGCGATCCGCTCCCGCTCCAGGAGCTTGGACAGCAGTTCGGACTTCTCGACCGACGCTGTGCCAACCAACACCGGCTGCCCTCTTCGGTTGCATTCCTTGATCTCTTCCGTGACCGCACGGAACTTCTCCCGCTCGGTTTTGTAAACCACGTCCTCTGCATCCGAGCGAATCATCGCGCGGTTGGGCGGGATCATCATCACTTCGAGATCGTAGATCTTGTTGAGCTCCTCGGCTTCGGTCTCCGCGGTCCCGGTCATGCCCGCGAGCTTCTTGTACATCCGGAACAGGTTCTGGAACGTAACCGTGGCAAGAGTCTGGTTCTCGTTCTCGATGTGTACCCCTTCCTTGGCCTCGATCGCCTGGTGCAGGCCGTCGCTCCAGCGCCGCCCCGGCATCTTGCGCCCGGTGAACTCGTCGATGATGACGACCTTCGAATCTTCGATCAGGTAGTTCACGTCACGCTTGAACAGCGTGAGCGCCCTCAGTGCCTGGGTAACATGGTGCAGCCACTCGATGTTGTCCGGGTCATAGAGGTTGCCGACCTGAAGCCGGCGCTCCAACTTGTCTACGCCCGTCTCGGTCAGTGCCACGGACGAGGCCTTCTCGTCCACCACGTAATCCTGGTCACGCTTCAGGAACGGGATGAGCGCGTTGACCTTGTAATACTTGTCGGTCGTCTCGTCCGATGCTCCAGAGATGATGAGCGGCGTCCTGGCCTCGTCGATGAGAATCGAGTCCACTTCGTCGACGATAGCGTAGTTGAAGATCTTGTACCGTTTCTTCTCGGGCAGCTTCTCAGGCTCTTCCGGCCAGTAGAACCGGTGGACCATGTGCGACAACTCGAACTTCATGTTGTCGCGCAAGTAGTCGAAGCCGAACTCGTTGTTCGTGCCGTACGTGATGTCGCACGCGTACTGCGCTTTGCGTTCGTGGTCGTCCAGACCGTGGACGATGCAGCCGACCGACAGACCGAGGAACTTATAGATCTTCCCCATCCACGCAGCGTCGCGGCTCGCAAGGTAGTCGTTCACCGTCACCAGGTGCACGCCCTTCGACTCCAGCGCGTTGAGGTACACCGCAAGCGGCGCAACCAGCGTCTTGCCTTCGCCGGTCTTCATTTCCGCGATCATGCCCCGGTGAAGCGCCATCCCGCCTACGAGCTGCACGTCGTAGTGCCTCATCTTGAGCGTGCGTCGTGAAGCCTCTCTCACTGCAGCGAACGCCTCGGGCAGAAGCGCATCCAGCTTCTCGCCGTTCCCAAGCCGCTCGCGGAACCGGACCGTCAACGCAGCAAGCTGAGCGTCGGACAGCGCCTGCATCCGCGGCTCCATGTCGTTGATTACAGCGACGAGCGGGCGCATCTCTTTGAGCAGCCGCTCGTTGCGCGTGCCAAATACCTTAGCCAGTACTTTCATTACGACCGACATCGCTTCTCTCCCTCATCGCACGGAGCGGCAATCATCTCCGACGGCGTTTTCCGCAATCCGCAATACGCAAGCCATGGCCTCCGCAATGATGGCCGGCCAACGCGATCAAGCCTAGATGCTTGGGACCTGGCCGCCCATCTCCAGGCTCCGCAGCCCCTCGGACGCCCCGGGGTGGTTCGGATCGATCTTCAGCGCCTTCCGGTACTCGGCCGCGGCCTTGTCCGCCCGGCCGAGCCGCCGCTGCACGTCCGCCTTCTTCAGCAGCACGTCGATCCCGAACGGGTCCGCGGCCTCGGCCTGGTCCAGCTCCCGCAGCGCCTGGTAGTCCCTGCCGAACATCTCGTCCCGTATAGCCATAATCTGATGATAGCGGGCGATGTGCTTCGCATCGTCCCGCACAAGGGTCCGGATCTCTGCCGACAGCGCCTCGAACCGGTCCCAGTTCCTGGTCCGGGCCAGCAGGTTCAGCATCTCCAACGCGATGTCCAGCCCTTGCTCTCCCGCCTTCGTGCGCCCCTCTTCGTACATCGCCAGTGCATCGTCCAACTCGTTCCGATACGTGAGCACTCGGGCCTGGAGCAGGAACCCCTCCTGCCGCTCCGGGAACAGTGCCATCAAGTACGTCGCAGTCAGGTCCGCGTCGTCCAGCTTCATGTCCCGCAGGTACACCCGCCCCAACCTGTCCATAAGGACGTGGTCGTACCCGATCTGGCGGGTGCACGTCCTTACGAGGGACTCCAGCTTTTCCGGCTTCTCGACGTAGTCGAGATAGCGGGCGTAGTCGCGAACCACGTCGATGTGCTCGCCCCACGCGTCCACCACGTCGCCTTCGCTGATGCGGGCTCCATCCACCGAAGCGAAGATCGGAAGCCTGTGCTCCGGCACTTCGACAGCGACCCTCAGCAACTCGGCCAGCGCCTTCTTCGGCTCCCCGATCGTGACGTAGTAGCGCGCCATCCCCGCGGCCGGAACTATGCAAGCAGGGCACAGATCCTGGGCTCGGGAGTAGAACCGCCTGGCTCCCGCAGTGTCCCCTGCACGCAGGCGCCACGACCCGAACAGCGAGTAAAGGTGGCTGTCGTGGGGATGCATCGCTGCAAGCTTCCCCGCAACGCTCCTCTCCGCCTCGGCCATGTCCCCCTCGCCTTCTCCCCTCAGCGACTTCGCTGCCGTGTACGCCTTCGGGGCGTCATTGTCCTCGGCAAATCCGCCCCCGACGATCACGAGCATGAAGACGGTGGCCGCTACCGGGATGAGCTTCAGCGCTCCCAGCCGCATGCTCCAGCTCCGCTGCTTGGTGAAGTCACGGGCGAACTGCCCGCTGAGCGCACCCAACGTCAATGCCACAGGGAACAGGACGCCCGGCACACGCAGGCTGAAGTCCGCAAGGTTCTGGAGGAACACCGCGACCAGCCCGCACAGCGCCTCCGAGTAGTAGCTGTCGGCCTTCACTATTGAGAGCCTGCGCCAGATAAGCACGGTCGCAATCATCACCAGCAGGATAGCGGCCGGCGTCCCCAGCTCGACCATCAGCTCGACGAGCTCGTTCTCCGCATGCTGGAACGACATCATGGGAGCGAAATCGTTGAACGGCGAGAATGCAGTGGCAAAGGCCCCGGCCCCTGCGCCGACCGTGCTGTACGCATCGACCGCCGACGCTGCCTTCTCCCACGCCGTGATCTTCGCCTCTTCCTTCACGAATGGAACAAGGGACGTCCCCTCGGTGTACGTGAGAACAAGGTTGAATACGATGAGGAACAGCACCACGACCAGGACGGTGAGGAAGACGCCGAAGGCAGTGACTCCCGGAGTCGGAAGCGACTTCTTCTGCGCACCGGCCCACCTGGAGAGGATGGCCATGAATGCGGCCGCGCCGAGGAGTGCGACGACGCCCCCGCGGGACAGCATCATGACGCTTGCAGCAAGCGTAAGCAGCACCATGAGGCCGATGATGCCTTTGGTCCTGCCGAACTGGGCCTTTCGCCATTGCCCTATCAGCACGAACATGGACAGGTTGAGGAACGCGGCAGCATTGTTGTTGTTGACGAAGGTGGAGAAGAACGGCGTCTTGGGGGCCATGCCGTGTTCCGGCGTATATATCCAAAGTATAGCCCCCGACTTGGTGGCCGCCTGGGCCAGGACGATGAGCGCGACGATGCTCCCGGCCGCAGCCACTATCGCCAGCACCTTGTGGCCCTCGCCGTCCCTGTGCGCCAGGTTGAACGCAACCAGGTACGCTGCGACTGCCCCTGCGATCATGCAGAGCATCCCGACCGTGCCCGCGGGGTCAAGAGACACTCGGGCGGGCACATCGAACCCGAAATCCCTTGCGGCTTGCACCCCCGCCCACGCTGCCGGGCTCAGCGACTCCAGCAGGTTCCCCGGCAGAGGAAGAAGCTGGACCAGCATGAGCGCTCCCGCTGCCAGCGACAGCAGTAGGAACCCGTCGTATCGGACCCGGTATCCCTTGCGGAACATCAGCAGCGCGTACGCCACCAGAATCGCGCACGAGACCGACGCCAGCGCAATCCTTGTGGGCCAATGCACGCTCCCGAGCACGACCGGCCCGGCCACCCCGACCAGCCACAACCCGTTCCATACGAGCCGTTCCAGAATCCTGTTCAGACCAACACCCATCGATCTCCCCAGCCGCTGGAAAATCGTCCGCTAAGATATGTTCGAGATCTAGTTAATGCAAGCTGAATAACGCCCGCGTGAGGATTCGCGCCAGAGCGACTGTTACTGCTGCTTTGGCTTCACGGTCCCGTCTGGATTGAACATCTGTGCGAAGATTCCCGTCCCGTCGCCGTCCTGCCCTTTGCCGGACTGCCATACGGCAACGAATGAGCTGTCCGCGAAAGATGCCACTCCAGGCCATTCTGGAAACGTCTCAAAGATATCGGCAGGTGTCAGCGGGTTGTCGTTGGTCAAGCCGCTCCCGTTCGCATCGAGAAACGCGAACGTGGGTCCCCACACTGCCACGTGACGACCATCGGGCAGAGCGGAAAAGACGGTCCTGCTAAACTCCCCGGGCCTCACGAGGACCTCATCCCCCATGGGATCGCCGTTGGCTTCGAAAACCCTCAGGAACGTGCCGGAATGGTCATTCGAGCCCCCGAGGCCATGCCATGTCACGAGGAGCCGGCCACCCTTGAGCCCGTGGACGAACGGCCATTCCTGGGGGCCCTCCGTCCAATCGTTGACTTGGATGCTCGTCCCGACCTTCGCACCGGATGGGTCGAATCGCTGTGCGTAG
>Ga0172371_10006165_pt1 | contig 17525 bp, 13 predicted proteins | sample Lak12m_FD_114543 | JGI IMG/M metagenome (GOLD analysis project Ga0172371, IMG submission 114543) | Freshwater microbial communities from Kabuno Bay, South-Kivu, Congo - kab_022012_12m | ecosystem: Environmental > Aquatic > Freshwater > Lake | place: Democratic Republic of the Congo: South-Kivu...
CCTTCTCGCGGAGCGCACCAAGCGCGCCGTCTATCCGGGCAACAAGCGTGTTACGCCAGTCGGTGCCGAACAGCCTGGCCACGCCGTCAGTCGTGAGCCCGAGGTCCTTGATGTCCTTCTGAACGCTGCCCAGCGGGTCAGGGTCAACCCGGGCACGAGCCCAGTATGACGCAGTGTCGGCACCAAGTTGAGCTGCGCAAGCGGCGCGGAGGATGTCAACCGGTATTTCGATCTTGCTGATGCCCGAGGATGCATATCGGCGGGAAAACGCCTGCGGTAGCCTCATGCTCCCGGCGCTGACGTTGGCCAGCTCCTTGCTACCAAGGTATTGAGTCACATTGCTATAACTTGAACGCTTCTCGGTAGAGAAGGCACCGGGCATGAAGTCCATATAGAGCGACTCGGCGATGGCGCGAAAGAACTCCCCTCGTGCCTGGACGTTCATCCCCGCCTCATTCTGATTCTCGAGGATGTACGTGACGTCGAATGGAGGGCCGTCAATCTTGTGCGTGGTCCCTCTTTCCCATTCCACGACGAACTTCGCCGACAATCCGGGATGACTCTCCCCATCCTTCCCCGACAGCGCCACCTTGCGCCTGATGGTATAGTGTTCGAGTTCTTTCAATGCCGCATAGGCATTGGCATACGACCGTCGCGAGCCTTCTGTGTCCGGGGTCGCAAAGTAAAGATTGGGGAGGACACATATCCCGGTGACTTGATCGAACAGACGGGTCTTATGTAGAAGAAAGGCGGTGTCCAGGAACGTCCCACCGCCGGTCCCGCCTGCCACCGAGAACAACACTATCGCCTGAAGGCGCGACTGGTCGAACTCCGGTCCTTGACTGTCCGAGCTGGATGGGAATGCACCCAAGGTCGCGCGCTTATTGTCAATCGCGAGCGTTTTCCTGGTGATGTCGACAATGAGGTTGCTAAGCTTGGCATAGTGGTAAAAAAACGTGAGCCGCCCGACCGCGCGAACGTTCCCCGCACCGTCAGCAATCTTGCGGCCGAAGTCATCGACCTCTTGGTAGAGCCAGCGATGAATGTGCGGGTAGGATTCCCGGTTGTTGAAGACGTCGCCGAGGTTTTTGCCGACATCCCCCTCTAGCAGGGCATAGCGCTCACGCCCCTCCTCGAACTTGACGGCATCGTAGATCTCGTCCATCTTCTCGCCCTGAGCCGCGGCCGCGCCCGCCCTTATGTCCGTGTCTACCCAGAGGTATGCGATGCACGGGAGTCCGGGCCTGCCGAAATTCTCGTAGAACTTGCGGCGCAGACGCAAAAGCACTTCCTTTCCCGTCCCGCCCAGACCGATGAAAAGCGTGGGTCTAATCGCTCCCCGCATCTTGTCCTGATCAACCGGTGGCATCTTTCCTCCTTTACCTTGACAGCAGCCAGGTCACAAACGCAACTGCGGCCCCACCGAACAAGGCTAGCAGCACGAATACGGCGCCCAGCGAACGACCAATCATCACCAAGTAGATTACTGCGATCACAGCAACGATGGCAGCCAGCCATTGCCAATCAATCACTCCCAGCATTGCGAGGCAGAATCCGAGCATCAGAACGGCGATGGCGAATCCCACCCCCGCTGATGCCGCATCCTTGACCTTCGTGTGACCCCGGAGCAAAGCACGATATGTCCTTTGACCCATGAGCCACCCGCAGAAGGCCAGGATGACGATAACTGCGATCCGCGCCAGCGGCGCCGCGTTCCTCAGCGGATTCCACGCATCCTGCCCTGCAACCGCCTGCTGAGTGACTAGAAACGCGCATGCACCCAGCAGAACGAATAGGGCCAGCCACAACGCCAGCCTGGTTCCAGCACCTACCTTTTCTGAAGCCAACTCATCCTCCTCTCATATCATCTTGACGGCGGTGAAGTCCTATCTCCTGATCGGCTTGTTGCTCGAAGTCTCCTCACGGCGAGCAGGTGGCTCCGCGGGTTCCTCGGACGAAGGTGGAGAACCCTTGCCCGGCCTGCGGCCAAGAAGCAGGAGGCTGCGTCCATCCGTTCGAGTAAGTTGCACCTTGAGTCCGGGTCTGACCTTCACTCTGTCCACGCTGCCTTCAAGCCCATGGCCTTCTGCCGGCCAGAAGCAGTGGTCGCTGCCTATGCGGCCCAGCTCCTCGTAGTCCATGAAAACGGTGCGGCGCTCACCACGAATGGTGCATTCCTTCTCAACGTCGCCGGCGACCGCATACAGGTGAACGCCTCGTCCCTCCCGCCACCGTACGAAGGCAGGTACGAGCATCCTGGCCGTCACGACGACGACTGCAACGATGGCCAGTATGATAAATACCAGAATGGCAGCCGGTCCGTAACCGTAGTCCGCATCCACCGGGACAGTCACTGCAGTACTGCAGCGGAGTGTTGCTTCGCTCAATTGGATGGGGATGTCGCCGACGCCGAAAATCGTGCCGTACTTGCGCGCCGAGTCAGGAGTGGACGCGTGGTACTTGTCCCGGAAGTCCTGGGCCAGACTAAGGTCGGAGCGGGAGACCTCAAGGCGGACCGGCAGTTCAAAGTCAAGCTTCTCGTGGCGCGACGTCGTCGCCGCCATCAGGAGCGGACCCAAGCCCTTCTTCAAACGCATCCTGCCCAGGTCGAAGTCGAACGTGTACTGCCGCTGGGTTCTTCCTCCAGGCGGCAGATCTGGGACATCGGAAGGCGTAACCGTGTAGCTGGCTCTCTCCGTCTCCATTGCCGCTCCGGTCGCCATCCGACTGGCCACAGGAGGATTGCACGTAACAAGCGCGTTCTTCAGACCCAGGTGCTTGAACTTCGACCGGAACACTATCGGCAGCTTGCCGGTTAACCGCTCGCCCAGCGAGCACTTCCTGAGTTTGAGTGGCCCTTCCGGGTATTCCACTTCGACCGTGCTCTTGTCCAAGGGTTTTATCCTGAGCGCTTCTGTCCTGTAGCCGGCGCTCGTCGCCTTTTCCTGGAATACGGAGACTTCTTTGTAAAAGGCATCTGCTTCGCGGTCGTTGAGAAGGAGCGCGTAGACGGTAAGACCCTGCAATCCGGGCTGCTGCAGAATCGGCAGCAGTTCCACTGCCCGCACCGCGTCTGCCTTCAGGCGGTCGTAGAACTTCTCCAGGTTTGCCCCTTCGGGGTCGCCAGGATAGTGCTGGATGTTATCCGTAAGCAGCCAGGCGATGTCGAACCGCTGGTTCGTGGCGTACTCGGCGGCCAAGTCTATCTTCGTAAACGACCACGGGTCGGTCTCATAGGCGAAACGGGGGTCATCCACGCTCTGGATTTCGAGTATCTCGGTGCTGAAGAGCGCGACCGATGTCGGGCCGGCATCGCTCGACACGTCAACCATGAGACGGGCAATGCCTTTCGCCGCCCCGGCCAAGTAATAAGGTTTCATGCTGCCCGACCGGTCCACGAGTACGAGCTGCCTGGATGCATGAGCGAACCCGACAAGTGGCATCACGATCAAAGCTATTCGTGTCAGCATTCCCATAGAAGCATCCTCAGTTCTTGAGTGTCGGTTATGTAGGCATGCACGAGGTGCGTGCCGCACGCCAGAAAGGCCATCCCTGCCCAGTAGTCCAGAGGCAACGGGCAATCCGCACGACCAGCCTGGTTGACGAATAGGCCCATGGCCAATCTCTGTGTTGCGAACCGTTTGACACCGATGACCAGTGTCCCGTCTGCGTATGGCAATCCCTTTGGAACCAGTTGCGTCGCCTTCAGGCATTCAGCCAGAGCCATCCCATCGCAGCGCATGATTCTCCCGTCAAGTGCGACGAGCGGCCGCCCTTGGGCGTCGACGGCGACCACGCCCTCAGCTACGGTCGTCAAGGGTATGGCGACAGGTTCCTGGCCCGGACGAATCAGGCCCAGCGCCGGATCTCCACCCTGATTACCGAGCGCGTAAAACCCATCTGGGGACAAGAAGTATGGGCAAGAGCCGAAGCCCGTCCTGACAGTTCCCGTGTGCGGGCCGGAGACGGTCGGGCAGAACCCGCTCGGCCATTCCATGGTTGATAGACGTCCGGCAGACAGGACCCAGACGCGTTTCTTTGAGTACGCGATGATGTTATTACCGACTCGCGCCGGACCAACTAGGGGCCCGTCGTCCGGATTACACAGACCAAGAAACGTCGGCGTGCGCGTCTCTCTTGGCACCTGCATCAGACCCGTCTCTCCGGCGTTGCTCGCGGCGACGCATACGGACTGATTGTCCGTCGCGAGGCCACTCGATCCCCGCGCGACATCGGCCGTGAAGAACTGCGAGCCCGTGTCAGGCAAGCGACAGAACTCCTCGGAACTGCCAGCTGTTAGGCTGATTGACCTCAGGCTGTGACTGCTGGCTACCAGCATCTTGGGCGCGCGGCCCTCTGCCGGTCCGGGTTCGTCTAGCGCAAACGCTGACCGGCCAAACTCGCCGCCCAACGACAACACAGACACGGATTGCCCGCTTGCCGGAGAGAGCCTGTGCAGGACGCCCCTCCCAGTCAGAAACCATACGAATCCTGCATAGACTATTGGCGACTGCCAAACCCCCTCCTGCACCTCAACGCGACGCGGCCCGCCGAACCGCTCGACCAGCTTGTCCGTCGGCAGGGCTGGCAGAGTTCTGACTATCTGCCCCCCGCAGCGGCGGCAACGGTGGGCCAGTGAGCGATTAGGCGTCTTGCAGGAGCCGCAGAAAACCACTGGCTGGTGGCACGTCGGGCAACATGACGTCGACTGCTGGAACTCCAACGGTCCGGCGGCACAGCCTGGATAGGGACAGGACTTGAACCACGGTGCAGTATCCGGTCGGCCCGGGCCGTCAGCCCGGCCGAATCCGGCATCTACCGCAAAACCGACCTGCGGCTCACGCGGCCGGTTCACCATCGCTCTAGAATCAATCGCCATCACTATGTCGTTGCTACCAACAACTCCCAGCAATAACACAGTCCACGTTCCAGTACGAAAAGCCCGCTGGCGCGACCCGCCAGCACAACTTATCATCGCAGAAGGACGAGGCCCTGTCAAGCTGGTCAAGAAGCAGCGGGTAGCGTTCGGGGCGTGGATTCACTTGCACCTGACTACGCGGCACTGCTGCCCGGCCGCATCGGGCGTGACATAGACTGAATCGCCGCGAGCGAGCGTCCATGTCTTCCGAAATCTTGCCTGCTGTCCCCAAGTCACCATGATGTCGTAGGTTCCAGCCACGAGCGACGTGTCAACTGTGGACTGGCCAGCAAAGCGTGTGCGGACGACAAGACTCTCGCCCCGCATCACTCTGAGCTCTCCGCCATGGATCGCTTCGTCAGACATGAGCGTCACTTTCAGGTGCACGCCCGGCCTCAACGGTACTGAGACCGTATCTAGCCTCTGCAGTCTCTTGAGGATGACGTCGCGCTTGAACAGCTCGTATCCTGGGTGGTCGACCTTGAGCGTATGCGGCACCCTGGTACGCACTGAGTCAATGAGGGAAGACCCGGGAGCGAACTGGCGACCATCCAGCGAGACCTTGAGGGTGGTGTCGTTCATGAGCTCTGGCGGCGCTAGCCTGATCTTCAAAGCCCCGTATGTCGGCACCCTATCTTGCTCGACATTCCTCCAGCCAGCCGCTAATATCGTGACAATCACGAGTACTGCCGCTCCCACAAAAAACCAGAACCACCTTGGCATGTCGCCGAGCGACTTCCTCAAGCATACCTGCCAGATCGGCATGTCGGGCAACAACCTCCTTAGCGCTCTCAGGCGTCCTTCGATGGCACTTTGGTCGTCACCAGCCTCGATGGGCTTTGTCGTGGCGGATGTCGGCCGATCTGCACCAGCCTCGACATTGGGTACGTCTTCTGCCAGTGCCGCGACGACGGTGATATTGTCGCTTCCATCCAGCCGCTTTGCGTCTTCAACCAGGACCTCGCACAGTCGCTGCGGATCCCCACGGTATTGCGCGGCACGCTCCTTCAGCAGGCCGGCAGTAGTATTGTCGCTGCCGTCCAGCTTGTCCGCCTCACTAGCCAAGACCCTACGCAGCGACTCTGGATCGTCCGGATATTGCTTCGCAAGTTCTTTCAGCAAGTCTGCAGTGGTATTGTCGCTCCCCTTCAGTTTGACCGCTTTGTCAATCACTTCGCCGTACAGCCGCTGCGGTTTATTCCAGTGTGACCGGGCAAGCTCCCTCAGCAGGCTGGCCGCGTCCAAGGTCCTGTAGAGTCCGTCTGAACAGAGGATGTAGACGTCACCGGGCAGCACAGACTCTTGCAGAACAGTAACCACTACGATCGGCTCCTGGCCGAGAGCCCTTGCGACCATCTCCGCATCTTCGCCCGGGGCTTCATTCATTGCTCGCCGTACTTCGGCCATCGTATGGTCTCGAGTCAGCCGGTGCAGTTTCCCCTCCCGGTAGCGATACGCCCTCGAATCTCCCACGTGTGCTACGCAGACCGACGAGTCGCCGTCGAACCTGGCGGCGATAACCGTGGTCATCATATGGTCGTAGGCTCTCGAACTCCGCCCCCACGTGTGGACAGCCAGGTTCGCCAGACGAATCTCCGCGACCAATCGCCTGGCGGCACTACACAATCGTCCATCCTTGGGCAAAGCAGTGCCGAGGAACTGAGCGTGATCTTGATGCTGGAGTTTCTCCATCGTCTGGACAGCCTTCTCGCTTGCGAACGCTGCCGCGCTATGGCCCCCAGCACCATCACAGACGACGAACAAGCTACCATCCTGGGACTCGAAGTCCCGGTCCTCGTTTATGGTCTTGCGTCCCGGGTGACTACATCGGCCTGGCTTCATGCTCTGAATACCTCAGCCTTGCTAGGGTCGATTGAAATGCTGGATCTCATTCTCCGGGCGGTGAACGCTCCCCTTTCTCGGCCGCAGGAACCAGTTCAGGCCAAAAAGGAGAGACATCAGCAGCCCGATCTCAACCAACTCGGCAGTCTTGGCACCTGCATCGAATCCCGGCGTATCAGGCATCCCGGTCCGATCCGGGCGGCCGCCTTCCATCGGCCAGGACGCCCCGGGGACGGGGGTCACGCTGGACGTCCTGAACACCATCAGCGTCCCATCTGAGCACTGAACCGCCACTTCCATCTTGGTGTCGCCATCCAGATCGCCGACCATCGGCGGAGACAGAATCGGGCCCGGTCCGGGCCCCGACGCGGCCAGAGACTTGCCGCTCCGACCCGACACGATATGAACCCTTCCCTTGTCGTCGCCGAACACAACGTCGAACGTCCCGTCCTTGTCGAAATCGTACAGGGCCGGACTGGCGTAGATCCTCTCCCATTGGTTTTGTTCACAATAAGACCAAAGGGGCCTCCCGTTCTTGCCATCCAGCGCTACCAAGGGTCCGCTCTGTAGACCAACGACGACGTCAGACACGCCGTCGCCATTCAGGTCCGCGGACACAGGGGCCGCATACAGAGGACCCGGCACGTAGCCCGCACGCCCGACGTCATGGAGATTCCGGGCCCAAGCGACGTCTCCGGGCGGAAGATGAAGCAAAGTCACTACGGGGGGATTCCGCAGGACAGTCACCATTTCCAGCCCTTTCTCGCCTTTGGTGGAAACGAATGACGGGAGAGAGTGTACAAACACCTCGGCCGTGAGCGGGAAGGCGTTGTCCATTCGGGCCACGGCTTCGCTCGGGTAAGGCGTGCTCACTTTGGGCGTGCCCTGCACGCCATCGAGGACGACCGTGCGGCCGTGTGACTCGACCAGCACGATTTCCTGCCTGCCGTCGCCATCACAATCGGCGACTGTCGCCGGCACGTCGAACTCCTCGCCTCTGTAGCCTAGACGTTCAAACTTCAGACCAGTCTTCAGGTTGTGGCCGACAAAAACCGCACCCCGGGAGCTAGCAACGACCACATCGAGCCGACCATCGCCATCCAGGTCGGCGACTGTCGGCGACAGCAGACCGGCATCGAGAAAGTCGCTCTCCCACAGGTAGATCCCCGTGCCGGGATCAACTGCGACAACCCTGCCAGTGGCCGTACTGAAGATGAAAGCACAACTCCCGCCGCCGTACAGGTCGGCCGCAGCGATTCCCTGCTCTGCAGTCGCGCGCTCTTGACCCGTCCAAAGGTGCTTCAGAGTTCTTCCCTCAGTGCCGGTCACCGTGCCTGTGCCGTCGATTGAGGCCACGACGCAGCACTTCTGCCGTGGGGACCATGCCAGCGCCGGCGCATAATTGTACAGGGGACCTATGTCGGCAGCAGGCGCGGCGAGGCCTGCATCGCTCTGGCCAGTCAAGACGACAGGCGGCCTGCTGCCGGCCAAGGTCATGACGCGGCTCGCCTCGTAAACTCGCCAGAGTCCGGCAAGACTGAGCAAGACCGAAAGCCAGAGAACTATCAGTTCCCACACCACGCCGCTCTTCCTGGGCCAGCCCCACTTCAGATCGTTTTCGACACAGAGGCGGAACACGGACGCGCCAGCCGACACCTCATCCCCGGGGCGCAGGGGTTGCGGGACGCCCGGCAAGACTGCTCTGTTGTTGATCTTTGACGGGTTGATCGTGACGAACTGACGCCATTGAATCTCTCCCGCGTGCGTGTCGTGCCACTCGATCGCCGCGTGGTGCCTGCTTATGGTGTCGCTCGCGTCAGCTATGAGGGCTGCATGCTCATAGTTAGCCCAGTCCACCGCTGTTTTGGGAAGCTCTGTCCCAACGTGCGTACGACCCTCGCGCATAAGATAATACTTCAGTCTCAACCGACGCACGACACCGCGCAGTAGACATCTCAGCACCAAACGGTCGTAGATACCGAGCAAGTAGATCTCTCCTGCCCCCTGATTCCGATCGCCTCCACCCGCCATGTCAATCCTCCTTAGTCAAACTGCAGGAACATCACGGTAGAAGGGCCTGCGGCATTCACTCGTCGCATGGCCGGTAGCTCGGTAGTTGGCTCTTGCACGTATCCGACCACTGCCGTCGCCCTGAACCGCATGTAGTTCTCCGTCATCATTCGGCAATGAGCATCTTCTCTACGGCCTTGTTGTCCCTTGTCTTCAGGGAACAGAAATACACGCCGGAGGGACACGTCCGGCCCAGTTTGTTCCTGCGGTCCCACCGCAGGCTGTAGCGACCAGCGCTCTGCGTGCCGCCTGCAAGCTCCCTGACCTGCCTGCCACTAATATCAAAGATGTTGAGAGATACCGTAGTCTTTGCCGGGAGGTCATAGGCGATCCGGGTGGTCGCGCTGAACGGATTGGGTGAGTTGCGGTAGAGCTTGAACGTCAATGGACCCAGGGAAGACGAAGTGACGGTCTGGTGGTCCGGGCTGAACTTGGCATCGAACTCCGAACTCCAGAAACCGAAGATGATGCAGCATGCATCCGCATAGACCACTACGTCGGAGGATATCGGGGACTGTGAAACGCAGCCCGATAGAACGTAGGACCCGTCTGTGTCGCAAAGCACACCGCAGGGCGTCATCGTGTACCAGCACAGGCTGTCGGACTGAAGGCTGCTCGCAGCAACTGAACGCGCCGTCTTCTGCAACAGGACTGGACCGGCCTCCAGCGAGCACAGCCAAACGAAGCACAGCATGAGACAGCGCATTCGGCCTTCTAGAGTTTGACCACCATGTACCAGAAGCTGAGGGATTGGGTCGCGGCCGAGCCGTCTATGGTCCCAACTGTGAACTTGTTCTGACTGGGCTGGATGCTCAAGACCTTTATTGCCACCGCCTTGTCGTTATTGTCTTCACCCACCGTCAGGAAGATGATAGCCGATGCGGTTATGCCTGTTACGGTGACATCCACGCTCTTGTCATCCTTGGAGATGGTCTTTGTCCCCATCTGGGATGTCTGAAGGAGGATGTAGCCTGGGGCGATATCCGTTTGGGTAATGGTCCCATCTTCGATCTTGCCGGTTGTCACCGCACCGTCGGCAATCTTCCCCGTAGTCACGTTGAGGTCGGCTAACTTGCCGGTCGCCACTGCGCCGTCGTGGAGGTCTGCCCCAGCTACCGAACCATCCGCTATCTTCGTGGAGTCGACCGCGTTCGCAGCGACCTTTGTCAGCGTCACTGCGCCGTCGTGGAGATCTGCGGCTGCTACCGAACCGTCCACAATCTTGGTAGAGTCAACCGCATTGGCTGCGATCGTCGGGTTGGGGTAGGCGCTGCCCGTCAGGTCGCCACCGGCCGGTCCTGTTGGCGTCCGAGCGTCAGACAGACGGGAGTCATTGCCCTGGCAAGCGGTCCCGGCTGTACTACCGTACGCCACGTTCAGGTTGCCGCCCGTGGAATTGAGGCCAGTGCCTATGTAAAGGCTGATGTTTGGATTGTTGCCACCGGAAGATGCTACAGGAGCAGAGGCAGTAACGCTGTTTATGCCCAGGCTGTCGTTCTTGGGCGCCCACGCGCTGCCGGTCCACTTGATAACCTGCCCGGTTGTGGCTCCGGACTGGTTGAGCTTGGCCATCGTCACTGCGCTGGAGGCAATCGTCGGGCTAGGGTAGGAACTGCCGGCCAAGTCACCACCTGCTGCCCCGCCTGTGCTGTCAAGCCCCGCAATCCATGCACTGCCGTTGTACTTCAGGACTTGTCCACCGCCGGGCGAACCCGCGGAGACCGTCTTCCCTTGCAGCTTGGCGATGGATGTCGCTGCGTGCGGCCCGGTCACGTCACCCAAGTGATCGGGAGCAGCCGGCACTGCCTGCCACGACGGGTCGGCGCTGCCGCCGTTAGAGGTAAGCACGTACCCGGTGTTCGAGTTGCGCTCAATCTTCCCCGCCGTTACAGCGTTGGCGGCTATCTTGCCCGTTGTCACGTTAAGGTCGGCTATCTTGCCAGCCGTCACCGCGCTGGCTGCAATGACTGTGGCGCTGTGCGGCCCGGTAACGTCACCCTGGTGATCAGGGGCTGCTGGCACTGCCTGCCATGACGGGTCACTGCTGGCGCCGTTCGAGGTGAGCACATACCCCGTGTTTGCATTGCGCTCAATCTTGGCCGCCGTGACTGCGTTGGGAGCGATCTTACCCCCAGTCACGTTGAGATCAGCCATCTTCGCAGCAGTCACATTGAGGTCGGCTATTTTGCCGGTAGTCACTGCCCCGGTAGCGATGACCGTCGCACTTTGAGGCCCCGTGATGTCACCCGAGTGATTGGGGATTGCCTGCCAAACTGGGTCGCTGGTACTCCCGGTCGCAGTCAGCACATACCCGGAGTTCCCGTTACGTTCGATCTTGGCCGTCGTCACCGCGTTGGCGGCGATCTTGCCCGTCGCTACGTTAAGGTCAGCTATCTTGGCCGCAGTCACGTTGAGGTCGGCTATCTTGCCCGTCGTCACCGCACCGGCTGCAATGACAGTTGCGCTGTGCGGCCCGGTAACGTCACCTTGGTGATCAGGAGCAGCCGGCACTGCCTGCCACGACGGGTCACTGCTAGCGCCGTTCGAGGTGAGCACATACCCGGAGTTCGCGTTGCGCTCGATCTTCGCCGCCGTCACCGCGTTGGCGGCGATCTTGCCACCAGTCACATTGAGATCAGCTATCTTCGCAGTAGTCACATTCAGGTCGGCCATCTTACCGGTAGTCACGTTGAGGTCAGCCATCTTCGCCGTCGTCACGTTGATGTCAGCTATCTTGACGGTCGTGACTGCGCCCGTCCCTATGTCCACGGCTGCAATCGTGCCGTCCTTAATGTCGGTACCTGTGATGGAGCCATCCACTATCTTGGTAGAGTCTACCGCATCGGCGGCGACCTTCACATTGGTGACCGCGCCCGTTCCTACGTCCACCGCCGCAATCGTGCCGTCCTTGATGTCGGCACCTATGACCGAGCCATCCGCTATCTCGGTGGAGTCTATCGCATTGGCGGCGATCTTCGCCGTACCCACCGCGCCATCCCTGATGTGGATACCTGCGACCGCATTGTTCGCTATCTTGCTGGAGTCCACCGCACTGGCGGCGATCTTCGCCGTCGTCACGTTGAGGTCGGCAATCTTGCCGGTCGTCACTGCCGCGTCCTTCAAGTCGACCGTGTTTACCGTCGTGTCGCGGATGTCTGCCGAAGTGACCGTCCCGTCCTTGATGTCGGCGCCTACTACAGTGCCATCCGCGATCTTCGTGGAGTCAATCGCGTCGGCGGCGACCTTCAAGTTGGTGACCGCGCCGGTCCCTATGTCCTGGGCAGCAATCGTGCCGTCCTTGACGTCGACGCTTGTGACTGAACCATCTACTATCCTGGTAGAATCAACCGCATTGGCCGCCATCCTGGTCAGTGTCACAGCGCCGCTCGCCATCTTGGACGAATCGACCGCACCGGGGGCGATCTTCGCCGCGATCACCGCGCCATCCTTGAGTTTGGCGGTGTTTACTGTCGTGTCCCGAATATCGGCCGAGGTAATCGTGCCGTCCAGTATCTTCGTGGATGTGACCGAATCGTTGGCAATCTTCGGGTTGGGATAGGTGCTGCCCGTAAGGTCACCGCCAGCGACTCCACCCGTGCTGTCAAGCCCCGGAGTCCATGCACTGCCGTTCCACTTCAAGACCTGGCTGCTCGACGGAGCTGCCGATGCCAACGGGCGCCCCTGCAGCCTGACTACCGTCGGGTCGGGAAAGGAATCTGCCAGGTCACCGCTTGCGGGACCGTGGGGCGGCACGCCGCTGATGGCCACACTTCCGGCAACAGTCAGGCGTCCTTTCCTGTCCACCGTGAACTGACCCACCTGAGTGGCACTGCCATAGGTACCGGCCGCGACACCAGACGTATCCAACGTAGGGTTCGGGTATGTACCAGTCAGGTCCCCGCTGGCGGTCTGCCCCTCGTTTACGTAGATGGTATCCAAGCCCGCCAGATTCTGCCCTTGCACCTTGTCGGAGTTGTCCGCCTGGAAAGCGAAGGGAACACTCACAATCCTCTGACGGCGAAACTCCGAGGTGGACGACAGCATCCTGACGCCCAGGTAGCAACCGCTCTGGGGGATGACGCCGACATCTATCGGATCGACACTTCCAAGGATGACATTGAACAGCCCCCCCCTGGTTTCCACTGTCTGGGTTTCGGTCCAGAAAGAGCTGCCGACGGAATCCGCAGAGAGGGAGAATATCATGACGTACTTGCCGTCGTTAACCGGTCGTCCTGTAGAGTCGGTCAACTTGCCCTGGTAGGCGATGAGCTGCGGGATTTGCACGCCGAGCCTGGCTCCGTGGGTAGGAGTCACGATTGCCTTGTCATTCTTGACCGCCGTCGGCCCGTTCGCCCGCTTGTCAGTTCTGGCAGTAGTCTGCCCCCTCACCTGAATCGCAAGTAGCATGGCTAATGCAGCGCACGCGAAGGCATTCGGTTTCACTCTTCCTCCATCCTCACGAGGTCATCTCGCGACTCGCCGATCACTGACGAAGGCATCCGAGTAGTTCCGAGACTCAGAACTTGCTCTCCGGAATGAACGCGCATCTACCTCACCATCACCAGAATGCCGTGGTTGAAGTCGACGTGATTCACCGGGTCATGGACCGTGAACTGGATGCCGGTCGTGCCGGCGCTGGTACGAGCCGCAAGCGTTAGCGCGCCTGAATCAGGCGAGCCGCTCAGGGAACACTGACTCAGATAGACGCTGTCGTAGGAAACGACGCCCCAGTTGAGTTTGGACCTTAAGCTGGCCCTGTACTGACATTTCAGAGCGATGGTCGTGTCGCGATTCGTCGAAACCGCAATCGTATCCGGAAGGTAATCGGTCCTGAACTCGTCGAATACCGAGACGGGACACGTCTTGCTCGTGCTGAGACCGCCGGGGTCGGTGGCCGTGAGGATGACATAGCTCTCGCCAACCTGGTTGGGCAGGGGACCGAGCTCCGCCAGCCTGCCATACAGGGTGACATTGAGCAGAGACCCGGGCGACAGCGACCACCTGATGGTCGAGTCCGCATCATCCTCGTCCGTCACAATCGCGTCGAGGTCGAACTCCCGATAGCCATTCTTGCTTATCTGCACCGCGACTGAAGAAGGAAGCGCTCGTACAACCTGGGTCGTGTCAGACACATCTCCGGTTTCAATCCTAGGCCCAAAGTCAGTCGCGGGCCGACAGGTGACGACAACGATGATACCAGCGGCCAGCATGGCGATGGCACGCTCTACAATATGCCCCTCGCCAGGCCAATGCTCAGTTTCTGCCTATCATCCATCGAACAACAGACCCTGGTTGGGCTGTTTTCGTCCAAGAGAGACACGTGCTCCGGAAGCATCTTCCTCGCAAGACTTAGCCCGGCATAGAAACCGACGGCCACGAGAGGATACGATGCGCAATAGAAGAAATCTCCCAAGGCCCGGGATCGAGATACAGCTAACGCAAACTTGGCCGCCCTTGTCGAGTCGGCGGTCATCGTGTAGGCCTTGAGATTATCCCTGGCCACGTTGTCGAACCGAACCGACGTCAGGTACGATGCCAAGCCCAAGACAGCCCCTACGGATACTCCTGCCACAGAGGGACGAACATCCTGTAACATGGTGACGTGCAGCGGTGTCGACGTCTCGAAGGAGTCGACCCTGGCCTCAAGCCGGTCGGTTTCCTTCCTCCCATCAAGGACCCTCGAACGGAGAGTATCCGTCCTGCGAGCGATGGCCGCAAAGCTGTCCGGAAGCGGCCCGCACCGGGCTGCGAGCGCATCGAACCTTCCGGACAGTGCGCGGAATTCCGGCTCGAGGTTGGGTGGCATCTGATGTAAGAGGTCATACGTCGCGATTATGACATCGCCGAGTTGTGCCATCTGGCCCGGGTCTCTCTCGTATTCTGCGAGCAGCCCGCCGATGAGTCCGCGTGCACGTAAGTACTCAATCGCAACCTTGACCTGCGGCTCTCTGGGGTGCTGAGCCCACAAAGGTGCCAGCATAGCCGCCAAAGCCAGGACAATAACTGGGCATATCATCCTCAATTCAGGCTCCTTCTCTCTGGAGCCCGCCTGCGTCAGAGCGGGAATTGCCGCAATCACGGCGCGCCTCTGGTGAGAAGGACTTCGGCTCGTGGCCACTTGACCTCAAACGTGGCGCTCCCCCAAACCTTTGCCGTGTCAGACTGAGACTGTGTGGCAAACTCGTAGGAGCCTTCACTCAATGAGGTCTCCAGGCTGCCATCCGTGCCGGTTCGATTCAGGTCGGTCTCCTCTCCATATGATGACCGAGCCCACACTTGAACCGAGACCAACGGATCACCCAATCCACTGGCAACGTAGACGCGTAGACTTGGAGGGCCTCGTCTCAGATACACGGTGTAGCTGCTCGGACTCGTCGTGGTGACGACCATAGACTCCAATGCGGACTCGAATCCGTTGGCGCCGATGCTGAGTTCGTAATCTCCGGGCGGAAGCCGAAAGGGTGCGCCCTCGCTTACCGTCTGGCCGTCGACGGTGATCGCGGCCGATGAGACTTCAACGTCCGGTTCGGGGACCGAGTCGAAGACATGGACAGCAACCTCTCGTACCAAACGGAACTTGCGGACTAGTTCCTGCCCGCAGTTCACATTGACTGATGCCGACTGCGACTGAAATCCGCCTCTGCCGGCGGTCACACGGTGCTCTCCATAGCCGAGAGAACACGTCACAGCGCCATCGCTAAGGACCAGCGCCCTTCCGTCCAACGCAATCTGCCCGTCTCTCGGAGTAACCGAAAGACTGCAGATAGTATAGAAAACTCCGTCCACCACCCAACGCAAGCGCCCTGAGGTCGTATCGGACCTGACGTCGAGAAAAGCTCCGCCGGTTGATGCTCCTGTTGACAGGTTGAGGCTGCCGCGCAACGGTCGGTCAGTGAAACCGCTGTGCCGAAGCACAATCGGCATCGGGTCAGGCTTGGCATCAACCTCCACTGAATCTAGCGGTGTCATTCCGAGATCCATGTCGTCCCAGATCACTTCTGCACTCTCAGGTTGTGTCGCAACGTGAAGCGGGACCTGAAACGCGAAGTCGTAGTTCTCCACGATCTTGTGCACATTCACCACTACGTGGCGGGCTAGCGGGGGGTAAAGAGGAAGCCTCAACTCGATGTTGTATTCGCCGTTAGTCAGGCGGAGTCGCGCCGGAGTCTTCTTGTGGAGTTGGAGCTTTCCGTCAACATAGACGGTGGCACCCGGGGGGTAGGAGTTGATGGAAACGGTCGGCCTGCGGACGATGCTGTCGCATCTACCAGCGACCGCTGCCAAGACCAAGGCAAGCCCGAGCACTACACCTACGGTAGCAACGATTGAGCCGGTCCAACTGGCTGTCGGTCCCTTATCGGTGTACACTTGAGTCATCGGATAAAACTCCCTATAGCCGCACCAGTGCTTCAATCATCTCGCTGGCCTCCCTGAACCTCCGGCGCGGGTTGCGCCTGAGGGCTTTCAGCACCAAGGGTCGCATCTCCGCAGGCAGGCTGGCGAGTTTTGCCGAACTGATTCCCCCTCGACGGCAGCAAGCCATCATGGTCGCGTCTGTCCCTGTGTAGGGCGGCTTACCGGCTATCATCTCGTAAAGCACGATGCCCAACACGAACAGGTCGGACCTGTTGTCGAGCGGCTCAAGTTGCGCCTGTTCCGGAGACATGTACGGAAGCGAGCCCAGCACCTCTCTTGTCCATCTGAACCTGCCGATCGCGCGCCGCAACCATGACCTGCGGGGCTCTGCGGACCCGAAGTCCACAAGCTTGACCTCGCCAGTCGTTGAAACCAGTATGTTCTCCGGTGAGAGGTCACCGTGTACAATCCGACGGGGCCGGCCTCCGTCTTCCGGAACAGTGTATGCGTATTCGAGCGCCCGGCAGACCTGCACGCCAATACCAACAACTTGGGGAAGCCTACTCTCAGTCGCCCGCTTCATCCGATTATTGTCATCAATCCAGACACGCAGATTGTTCGATTCTTCATACCGGTAGATCATGAATCTGTCGTTGTGTCCATCACGTCTGTCCCAGAAGTCGTCGACGTAGTGCGCGATGTTGTCGTGTGAAAGCTGGCGCGCTATGTCGGCCTCGCGGATGAATGCCCGCACGACAAGTGGATGCTGAGCTCGTTCAGCGCTGAGGTGTTTGATCGCTACGTACTGCGGCCGACCGTACAGCTCCTTATCTTCTTTGACAAGGTCGAGGAGCACTTCACGCTCGTCGTGGTGGGCAAGGGCTTCCTGCACCTTGTTGCGTTGTGCCTCGCCATGCAGTACCAGAGCCTTGTACATGTGCCCGTCCAGCGGCGGAATGTGCTCTATGGCCCAGTAGTTCTCGGACACAAGTCGATACCTGAGGTCTTCACCGTACTGGCCGTCGCTCATCGGTTCTCCACCGCTGCGGTGGCCTTCACCTGGCGCGCGGCTAGTCATGTACACGACACTCGCCGGTTGATCTGAATCCGAGTCACCATCCGGTAGGTACACTCCGGACAGCCACCAGGCACTTGCCCACGGTGTGCAGACGTATGTCTTCTGCTCGCAGGATATCAATCCGCACACGTATATCTCCGAGCGACCCGCCCGATTGGCTGACAGCACAGACCCACGTGGTCATCTGTGCTCCAGCCTGAACGTCCGGGCTAGCTCCTGCCCGTTGGTCACGTTGATGGTTGCCGGCTGTGACAGGAATCC